>Ga0265297_10006630_pt1 | contig 16648 bp, 17 predicted proteins | sample Munlanlwell13791_FD_192502 | JGI IMG/M metagenome (GOLD analysis project Ga0265297, IMG submission 192502) | Leachate microbial communities from a municipal landfill in Southern Ontario, Canada - Leachate well 137-91 | ecosystem: Engineered > Solid waste > Landfill > Unclassified | place... | reverse complement strand
AGGCAAAAAATATTTTTAGATATTTTCTCGAGATTAATCATGATATTATTTTACACTACTTGCTGCATTCTGCCCAGCCACATATCCCGTGGTCCAGCACATCTGTAAGTTATATCCTCCGCAAGGACCATCAAGATTGATTGCTTCTCCGGCAAAATACAAATTATTGATTAATTTAGACTTCATTGTCTTTGAATCTATTGTTTTTAAAGAAACTCCACCGTGAGTTGCCATCGCCTTATCAAAACCGAGAAGACCGGTAATATTAACTTCAATCTTCTTCATAAACCTAATTAATCTCATTCTTTCTTCTTTGGTAATATCATTACTCTTTCTGTCAGAAGGAATACTGCTAAAATTAAGAATAAAAGCAGATAACTTTTCTGGGAAGAAATCGTTTAAAAACTTTAGAATATGCTTTTTTCTATTTTTATTGAATACAGAAATTATAAACTTATCTAATTGTTCAATATTTTTACCAGGAAACAAATCAATCATCATCTTCACTTTTCCTTTTTCCAATAAATCACCAATGGTCCGGCTCATGTCTAAAATTAACGGTCCACTAAAGCCGAAATGAGTAAACAGTATTTCTCCCCTGCCTTCTTTCTCAACTTTTTGATTACAAATTAAAGAAACGGAAACATCATCCAACGAAATACCTTGAAGGGTCTTTGTCCACTGTTCTTTGGTCTCAATCGGAGTTAAAGCCGGCTTAGTATCAACAATGTCATGTCCCAGCCTCTTAGCCCAGATAAAGCTGTCTCCCGATGATCCGGTAGCAGGATAAGACCTTCCTCCTGAAGAAAGAATATACTGATTAGCTTCAATCTCTTTTCCGTTCATTAAAGAAACAAAAGAAATTGATTTGCCTTTTTTATTAATCTCTCTGACTTCAGAAGAAAACAAAACCTCTACTTTATATTTCTTCAATAAAGAAACTAAAACATTTAAAATATCTTTAGCTTTTTCTGAGGCCGGAAATACTTTACCATTCTCGTTTTTCAACTCCACTCCGTTATCTTCAAAAAATTCCATTGTTTCTTTTGTTCCAAAAACAGAAAAAGGAGATAAAAGAAAATCCCCTTCTTTGCCGAATTTACCACAAAACTCACGGATATTCTTTTCAACGTGAGTTAAATTACATCTTCCACCTCCGGTCATTAAAAGTTTGATGCCTATCTTTTCATTCTTCTCAATCAAAACAACCTTGGCTCCCGATTCTCCAGCCTTAATCGCCGCCATCATTCCAGCCGGTCCTCCTCCGATTATAGCCACATCATATTTTTTAGAATCTTTTTCCATATTATTTTCCACTTTTAATTTCAATAACATCTCCGTCTTGAACCACGTATTCTTTTCCTTCAGTTCTAATCATTCCTTTGTCTCGGGCAGTAGCAAAACCACCGCACTCAATCAACTTCTCCCAATTAATCACTTCGGCCTTAATAAATGTTTCTTCAAAATCAGTATGAATTGCGCCACCGGTCTTAGGAGCTTTGTCTCCCTTGTGAATTGTCCAAGCTCTTGTTTCATCGGCTCCAGTTGTTAAAAATGTTATCAAACCCAAAAGACTGTATGATTCTTTAATTAATTCATTCATTTTCGGTTCAGGAGAAAGACCGAAAGATTCTCTTTCTTCAGCCGTCATATCTCCGCTTTCCGATTCGGTTAAAACATCCATGAAGATATATCTCCAATTGTTTTTCTTGAAGACCTCTAAAATATCGGCTGAAATATCTTTCTCTTCCCCGTTCAATAAATACAAGCGTGGCTTTGATGATAATAACTGATAACTTTTAATCACTTTTGTTTCTTCCTCGTCCCAAGTGAAGTCAGACGACATTTTTCCTTCTTTTAATAAAGCTTCAACTTTTTTCAATACTTCCAACTCCTTTAATGCTTTCTTGTCTCCTGACTTAACTTCTCTCTCCAAAGAATTTAATCTCTTCTCAACCGTTTCCATATCTTTTAATATCATCTCCATGTCCAATATCTCCTTATCTTTCAAGACATCGATATTGGGACGAGTATTAACAATGTTTTCATTTTTAAAACAGCGAAGAACGTAAACGATAGCATCCACCTCTCTGATGTTGGCTAAAAACTTGTTTCCCAGTCCCTCTCCTTTGCTTGCCCCTTCAACTAATCCAGCAATATCAACAAACTCTATCGTGGTGTATATTTTCTTAGCCGAATGAGTTAATTCGGCCAATCTATCAACTCTGATATCAGGAACGGCAACAACACCGACATTCGGGTCGATGGTACAGAAAGGATAATTAGCAATATCCACTTGTTTTTTTGTAATTAGCTGGAATAAGGTTGATTTTCCAACATTAGGAAAACCGACGATTCCGATATGTAATGACATTTTATTTTAATAGGGCTATGGCTTCTCTTTTTAAACTTTCCAACTGTTTCCTTGGTATATTAACCCTTTTAGAGAATTTATCAATATCAAGGCTTAAAATCTCTTCAACCAACATGATTCCTTGATTTTTTAATATCTCGGCCTGATAACCCCTAAACGAAGGAAGAATGGTAATGGGATACAATTTATTGTTATCAATCATGTCTTCCAATCCTTCATCTTTAGGATAATTCCATCCCAACAGCTTCATCTTCTTACAGGTCGAATACTTTATCGCCTGATCAGTGAATTTAGAATTAGTCACAATCAAAGAATTAAGATTATCGTCAAAAACTTTGCTGTTTTTTACATCATCCAAAATTGCAAACTCTTTTAAGCAGACATTAACATCTATCTTGTCTCCGGCACTGTTTCTATACTTACATTCTCCAATATATGTAATTCCTTCTTTCTCGGCTAAGAAATCTACTTCGTAACTGCAGCAGCAGCCGGATAAGATTCTTGCTCCCTTAACTTTCATCCCTGAACGAGAAAGAACTCTCCTGGTAAAATCTTCGAAGACAAAGCCAGCCGGTCCCAACTTTCTCATCCCCTCTTTCAAACTGAATCTTAAAGATAATTTTAGGTTCTCTTTTTTTAATTTATCCTTAACTTTTTTAAATATTTCCGATGTTTTCATTCCATCGTGAACTTCGGCTTCTATTTCTTTTGAAATATTTTTGGCTAAAAAAGCAGGAGCCCCTGCTTTAATTGCAGAATAATATACTTTTTTGGCAGAAAAGTTTTCCTTCTCTCCATTAAACTTTATTATCTGGTAAGATGGCATATTATTCAAACTTTGATTTAATATCTTCTTTCACCTTCTCGTATTTATTTTTAATTCCTTTAACTTTAAAACTCAATTTAATATATTGTAGTCCGAAAAGAACGATAATCACTCCGACAAAATAAGCGAATATCTTCAATGCTTCTACCGGCCACATAATAAAGCTAAGACCAAGAGCGATAGCAACTAAACCATTTAAAAATACCAGCCACCAGTTCCCACTCACCTCTTTGACATAATTATCTACAACATTAATGACAAAGAATTTTGATTTGTTTTCCATATTTTTTATTAATTATTTCTTATATCATGAAAACATTTTCGGCAGACCGGAACGTAGGTATAGGTTCCGTCTTCGGGAAGCACCGAAGGAAGACCGGCCATTATTATCTTACCATCTTTGAAGACCGGAGTATAAACAGCATTCGGTTCTTTGCAAATCTCACAAACCGCTTTTTTAAACTTGACCTCTCTTGGTCCCAGTTCCATAAGCTTTTTAATTATTCCGAACATTTCTCCCTTATAATCCATATCCAATCCCGAGACAAAGACTTTCACTCCTCTATTTAATAACTCTTTAATTGCTCCGACATCTTCTTCGTCAAACATATGGACCTCATCTATTCCCACAATTTTGAATTCTTCTTTAAGGATATCATAAAGAGAAGATATCTTCTGGCAATCAATCGACAATCCGGTTCTTGACCAGACGTTTTCATTTCTCACATCTTTAATCGGCTGATAAACCTGAAAAGGAATATTGGTATACTGTAAATGATTAAAATGACTAATCATTTCCAGAGACTTTCCGCTTTTCATTGGACCGATTATTAATGTTAAAGCCATGTTATCTGTTGTCTCCACTACCATGAAGCTCATTTCTCTGTTGTCTTGATTGTAATTTTAAAAGATTCTTCTGTGCAACATCTTCCAAAGTAATTCCTAATTCTTTAGCTAAATTAGCAACGTACCATAAAACATCTCCCAACTCCTTAGTTATTTCTTCCTTCTTTTCTTCAGAAACAATTCCGTTACCATCTCTGATAACCTTCTTTATCTTTTCCGCTACCTCTCCAGCTTCTCCGGCTAGTCCCAAAGTTGGATAAATAAAATTATTATCTTTGTTTGGATAAATAGCAGTCTTTCTTGCTTCTTCTTGATATTCTTGAAATGTCATATTTTTATTAATTATTATTTTTATTATTTAAAGCAATTACAAAATAAGCAACAACTCCTCCAAGTAAAGCCGTGATCAGCTGCGGATAACTCATCATCACGGCTATCTTATCAGCTACTGGTTGCTTGATGAAAAAACTGATTAAAAAGTTACTTACCAAAAACAGAAATGAGAACTTAATTAAAGCCGCCGGAATCAAACCTAAGAAAAAGTTCTTCTTTCTTAACAAATTAAAGATGTAAACCAAAGAAACGTTTCCGATGATAATGAAAGGAACCATCGGTGCCATAACCATTGCCAAAGAACCCGTCATTAAAGAAATCAAACTGGGCAAGAAGCAAAGCAAAACCGCTCCTCTCATTCCTAATAAAACAACTCCGATTAATAACGAAGCATTAACGATTGTCCCGGTTATAATTTGATTATTTATCATTGGAGCCAAACAAACAACAAGAAGCAAGGCAATGAATTGGGCCAAAGATAATACGATTTTTTTGTCTAACGATAATACTTGTTCCATCTTATTTTTCTTTTATTATCTTAATCTTGTCTTTTTCTTTCTTGGAATAATGAGTGTGGCAGATTTTATGAATAGTCTTCTTGTCTTTGAAGAATTCCTTATAAAGAAGCTCTACCACTGGGCTTTCGTGAGCCATTCTTATTCCCCACTTCTTATCTACACCATACAAAGCTTCGGCTCTCTTTCTTCTTATCTCCTTGTCAGTTGGCATCGGCTGTCCACCGCCACCAATACAACCACCAGGACAACTCATCACCTCAATATAATCATATAGCTTAGGATTATCTTTTAATTTCTCTAATAACTTTTTAGCATTTCCCAAACCATTAACAATCGCTATCTTAACAATAATATTTCCAATCTTAATTTTTGCTTCTTTGCATTCCTGCATTCCCCTGATTTCCTTGAAATCAATATTCTTTAATTTCTTTCCGGTTACTTTTTCGTAAACAGTCCTTAAGGCTGATTCGGTTACCCCTCCGGTTGCCCCGTAAATAACACCGGCCCCGGTATATTTGTCCCAGGGAGCATCCGGCTCTTCTTCTTTCATTTCACTGATATCTATTTGATTCTTCTTTAGTAATCGGCTTAATTCTCTAGTGGTTAAAACATAGTCTATCGGCTTCATGCCATCAACATACAATTCCTCTCTCACTGCTTCGTACTTCTTTGAAGTACAGGGCATGACCGAAACAACTACTATTTTTTTAGGATTAATTTTCTCTTTATCGGCTAAATAAGTCTTGGTTAATCCGCCCAAGATTATCTGAGGTGATCTGACAGTTGTCAGATTCTTCATAAATTCAGGATAATTGAATTCAACAAATTTAACCCATGAAGGACAGCAAGAGGTAAACATTGGCAATCCTTCTTGTTTGGTCAATCTTTCAATCAGCTCTCCGCCTTCTTCAATCGTGGTAACATCGGCTCCGACCGAAACATCAAAAACCTTATTCGCTCCCAGCTTCCTTATCCCGGCTACCATCTGACCGGTAACAACTGTTCCGTAATCCATTCCGAATTCTTCTCCTAAGCTGCTTCTGATTGAAGGAGCAAATTGGAAAACAACGTATTTATTTTTATCCGCCAAAGCTTTTTCAACATTATCAATCGCATCAACCTCTTCAAAGGCTCCGCTCGGGCAATGAACCAAACATTGTCCGCAATAAATACAATCCTTATTTTCTTCTTTTGATGGAGCAACTTCCCAGAAGAAATTGTTCTCTTCCACTTTTAAAAATCCAACTCCCTGTTTATCGCACATCTCTACACAATTATGACAATCAATACACTTTGAAGAATCAAAGATGATTGACGGTCCGAATTGATACTTCGGGAAAAACTTCTTTCTGTCTTCAAATCTGGTTATTTTTATCCCGCATTCCTTAGCCAAAGAAAGAAGTCGACAATGATAACTCCTGACACAAGTAGAACATTGTTCGATGTGCTGAGAGAAAAGAAGTTCTAAGTTTGTTTTCCTAATTTTCTTTATTTCCGGAGAATCAGTGGTAACTTCCATTCCCGGTTCTATCTCAACGGAACAAGAAGTGTGTAATCCTTTTCTGTCTTTAATTGAAACCAAACATAACCGACAGCTACTTTTCGGCTTTAAGTCAGAGTGATAGCAAGCCGCAGGAATTCTGATATTATTCCTTCTTGCTACCTGAAGAACGGTTTCTCCCGCTTCTCCGATAACCTCCTTATTATTAATTTTAAATTTAATATTTTTCATTTTTAATAACTTTCTCAATTAAAGATATAAAAGGAACAGGAATCCCCCTTCCTAGAGCGCAAAAACTTGATTCTCGAAGACTTAAAAACAATTCATCTAGAACATCGTAATCAAGCTTTTTCGTTTTAACCATTTCATAAAGCCGGTAAGCTCCTTCTCGACAGGGAACGCATTTATCACAATTACCGAGATGAAAGAATTCAGCCCATCTTTCCATTAAAGCAAAAACATTTGTTTTCTTCTTATTGTAAATCGTAATTGAACCGGCACCAGTAACTGGCTTATTTAATTCTTCCATAATCATTATCTCTCCGGAAGCTCCTCCTCCGATCTGGGCAAAAAAATCAAATGACGGATAATTGCCAGTCTTTTTCAAAACTTCAAATATCGTCATCTCTTCCGGAAGCTCATAGACTCCGGGATTTTCCACATCACCGTTAACAGAATAAAATCTTTTCTTCTCATGCTTGTTTTCGGCAATTTTAGAAACATAATAAAATGTTTCAACATTGTTCATTATGGTCGGACAATTGAATAATCCGCTATCGGTTAAAAAGGGTGGCTTCTTCCTCGGCTCGGTTCTTTTGCCTTCAATTGCTTCGCAGATAGCCGTTTCTTCTCCACCAATATACTTAGCTGTTTTCTCGAAAATAATTATCTTTCTCTGACCGATTGCCGATTCAATACTTTCCTTCATTTCCTTGTAATAATCGCTATTGATATAAATATATCCAGTTTCAGCGGAAATTGTCTTCATCGCAATATCGATTCCATTAATAACCTCGCTTAAATAATTCCTTAAAATATATCCGTCTTTAAAAACATTCGGTTCTCCTTCTGAAGCATTACAAATGACATATTTAATATTTCCTTTGGCTTTCTTAGCTAACTCCCATTTTAATCCGACCGGAAAACCACCGCCTCCGCGGCCCTTCAATCCCGATTCTTTTAATTTATCTATTATTGAATCTTTCACTGTTTTATTTTAAAGCTATTACCAAATTAAGTATTGATGCAAAGCTGACCCACAGAATATATGGAATAAAAAGATAGGCCGAAACTTTTGAAATCCTACTAAAAGATACGGTTGTCGCAATTATCATTATCAATAAAATTATAATTTCGACAAAAGCCCATAAATGTTGTCCTAATCCAAAGAAGATGATTGACCACAAGAAATTAAGAGCTAATTGGATAAAAAAGAAAATCAAAGGCTTTTTAATATCTTTTTGATCTTTTAATTTCCATACTAAGAAAGCCGATATTCCCATTAAGATGTATAAAATTGTCCAAACCGGAGCAAATATCCAAGCTGGCGGAGAAAATACTGGTTTATTGCTTATATCCAAATAAGCACTAGACATTGAAACTCCTGTTAACCTAGATGCAAAATACCCAACCAATAAGGTCAAAGCTATGAAAGCAAAGAAAAAAATAACTTGTTTGGTTCTTTTATTCATATTTCTATGATTATGTTAATGATTTAATTATATTTCCTTTCTATTTTTTACACAACGTTGACACAATAAACAAAGTATTTTAATTGCTTAAGCTAAAATTAGTAACCGCTTCGCTCTTTAAGATATCTTTTAATGTCTTGAATGTAAAAATAACGTCCTGTCTTCCCGCAACATAGGCGGCAACGACGTAAGGATCGAAATAGAAAACGATTGTATTTTTATTAAAAGTGAACGTTTTGTAATTCTCTTCTTTGGGTCCGGCTCCTTCTTTTATCCAGTCTTCATCGCTGAATGCGTTCTCGCTGTTTAATTTCAATAAATACTGAATGGTTTTATCAGAAATAACGCTCACATAGTTCTTACTGGAATCAAAGATATCGGAAAGACTGATTATCTTATTATTTTTTAAATCATAATTGAAGCTCTGCGAAGAACCCATTTGGTGAGTGCCACCGGTATATTCAGAAATCTCAAACCTGATGCTTACAAAATCTTTATTGATTTCATACGGGTCATAAAATATTTTTAACGTATTTTCTCCATTCCAAGCATCAGCCGCGCTTATCCTTTCTTTAAAGGAAGAAACTATCTTTTCAACAAAATTACTAATCTCAATATTAATCTGTCCGTTTTCAACTGCTCCGACATAGGGATACATAATTTCGATGCTGTAATTTTTCCCCGATTCTTTCTGACTCTCTAAAAAAATATAAGGTTTGATAATTTTAAAAGTATTTTTAATATCTTCAACTCGGGCAATCATTTTCATGTATTCGTCTCCCCATTGCTTATCGCTTCGTGCCGGGTCAATTGAATATATGAAAACAAAAACATCAGCGCTATTCCTTCCCAAGTACTCTCCCTCTTTCTTATCCTGCTTCTCCCAAAAAGAATAAGGCACCACCGATATCTTAAAAAGATTCGGCTCGCCAGAATAAAAAGAAATAGACCTGATACCGTTTGCTCCATCTTCTCTTTTTACCTGGTATTTATTTTCCCAATCTCTGGGTATTTTCAAAGAGAAACCGAATTCATCATTTTCGTAAACAATCGCATTGATTACTCCTTTTTCACATTTTCCATTATACAAATCCCAAACATTGCAGATATTTCCGTTAAAGAAAGAACAATTACCATCCTCCTGGTCATTATTCATTCCAGTATTAGTGTATTTCCCTCCTAAAATCGCACAATATACGGCCGCTTTAGTAATATAGCCAGTTATTTTAAATCCTCCGACCGGACAATCACCATCTAGTAAAGAATTGGCTTCACATTGTCGATTATCCTCAAAGAAGCAGATATCGTACTCCTTTCCATCTCCCCGCTGTTCTGTTTTAATGGTTCCTCCCTTATCGGTACAATTCTTAGAAGCCGAATCAAGAATATTCAATCCGGGGATATTAGGAGTCTCAATCTTTCCTCCTTTATAGAAACAAAAAACTGTAATAATTAAAACTATTAAAAAAATGACTATTAAAAATTTTTTGTTCATATTGGTTAATTTTTTATTTCTATTTTTCCACTCTTAATGCTTTCTTTTAGTTCTTCGCTTGATCTTTCGGCTAAAGAATTTAAAAATTCTGTTTTTTCTGGTTCTTTTATTAATATAGGCTGAGGTAATTCATTGCGTATAATTGGATAAAGAGTATATACTTTCTTATCCTTATATATATCTATTCCTATTCCTAATCCTCTTTTAACCTCTTCCCAATATTGATCAAAAATGAAATTACCTAAAGAATAAAAAATCAATTTATCATTATACTGTTCAATGTTTTGAACAACGTGAGGGTGCCCGCCGATAATCAAATCAGCGCCTGCATCAACCATTGCGTGGGCTAGGGCTTCTTGTCCTTTAGAATTAACCGGTTCATACTCTATTCCCCAATGGATTAAAATAATCAAAAAAGTTTCCGGGTTATAAAATTTAATATCTTCAATCTGTCCAGCTATTTCTTTGTTTGAACAATTACTGGGAAAGGTAACATTAACTCCATAATAAGTAATGCCGTCCTTTTGATAGACGTAATCGGAATCACAATCTATCGGCTCACCAGCAAAGGCAATATCATTCTCCTTTAAAATGTTCTTTGTTTCGTCGAACCCCTCCCAATCCATATTAAGAGTGTGATTATTGGCTAAAGAAACCAAGGAAAAATTACCGGCTTTTAAAGATTCAACACTCTTTTTATCAAAAGAAAAAGTCATTGAGTCTCTAGAAAATTCTTTCGGTTTTTCATTAATCGGTCCTTCCAGGTTTCCCACCACAAAGTCAAAACTGTTCAAAAAGTCCTTAATCAGCTCTACTGGATAAATAAATGATGATTCTTGTTGCATCAATCTCTCAACTCCACGGTCAAACATCATGTCTCCGACAAATAAAAGGCTTTCCGGCTCGTATTCTGCCTGTTTTGAGATCTCAGCCGTTAAAGACGGGTTGACTGGAGCAACTTCAGGTCTAAAGACCTGGCTTGCACAAAACAAAAAAAGCGCGACAAAAATAATTAATAGTATTTTCCCTTTCATAGCCCAATTATATCACAAAAAACCTTGAGAGGAAATGATTAAAATGGTATATTAAATAAAAATATGAAACAAGAATTATTGATATTGCCATTCGACCACCGCTCTTCTTTTTTAAGGGATATTCTCTGTCTGTCGGCAAAACCAAACAAAGAACAAATCAAAGAAGTCAAAGAACTCAAAAAGATAATCTTTGACGGCTTTCTTTTGACAGCCAACAAAGAAAAATCATTCGGTATTCTTGTTGATGAAGAATACGGCGAAGATATTTTGAAAGAAGCTAAAGAAAAAAAGATAATTACCTGCTTGCCGGTTGAAAAAAGCGGTGAAAAACTATTAAAACTTAATTATCCCAAAAACTTTGAAAAACATATTGATAAATTCAATCCTGATTTTGTAAAAATATTAATCAGATATAATCCTTTGAATAAAAAGGATAATCAAAAGCAATTAAAAGTCCTTTCTCAAATCAATGATTTCTGCCAGAAGAAAAAATACAAAATTATCCTAGAACTTCTTGCTCCTCCGGCCAAGGAAGATTTGAAGATAAAAAACTACGAAAAAGAAATCAGAGCAGAAAGAACCGTCGGAGCCATTAATGAAATAAAAGAAAAAATTAAAGTTAATGTCTGGAAACTAGAAGGATTCGAAAAGAACCAATGGAAAGAAGTAATCAAGGCAACAAACAAAGACAGTAAGATAATATTCTTGGGCCGGGGCGAAGATAAAAAGAAAGTAATCAAATGGATGAAAGCAGCAGCTATTAATAAAGAAATAATCGGATTTGCCATCGGCCGAACCATCTTCCTTGAAACTCTTAAAAAGTACTACTCTAAAAAAATATCAAAAGAAAAAGCAATTAAAATAATTGCTTCTAACTTCAGTGGTTTTGTAAAATTGTGGAGAAAAGAAAAATCTCTATCTTAAAGTATTATCGATAATCTCCTCCACCTCTTTTCCTGTTTTCTCAAAAGCTTTCTTCGCCCTCTTCAATGGGCGATTTTTCAAACTCGAAAGATAAGGAATAAAGTGAATAAGACAATGGATAAAAAAGGTTGTTAACCCTATGAATATGAAAATAGGATATTCTTTGTATATTCCGGCAGAAAAAACAGCGAAAAGAAAGAATAAATGAAGAATGGAAAGAATAAAGAAAGAAATCGGGTCAAAGTTCTTGAAATAATCTTTCTTGTACTTTACCGCTGACCAGATAACCACATTTATCAATTCGATTAAAATAATAACAAAAACTATTCCCTTCCATAACTGAACTTCAGGCTGATAAAGAATCATCAAATTGGGCTGATAATTAAACTTAAGTAAAGCCGTCCAATTATTAACCTGATAAGGAAAAATGGCAATCAAGCTGAAGATGGTCAATCCGAACAGCAAACCGAGATACGAAAAAATCGGACTCAGCAACATTATTAGTTTAGTAAAAAATCTTTTATAATTAAGCGTTCTTATGAATCTTATAAGATAAGAAAAAGAAAGAACAACCAATATCCAGCCGACTAAATTCTCATAAGGAACTCCGTACCATTCCTGAGTTAAAGGTATTGACCAATACCAGAACCCCAGTCTTATCGCCACAACATCCAGTGAGATATCCAAAACAACGGCAACCAAAGCATCCATCGCCGGACGAAGCCGCCAAGGAATATTATATTGATCGCTCAAAAGCATTGAACAATAGATAATAACCGCCCACCACAATCCTATTGCCAATGGCACATCCATAAATCTCACTAAAAAAAGATTGCTGTAATAATAAGTGTGGGCGATATAGGTATTTCCTACCTCCAAAATCATTCCGAAAACAGCACAACTTATTATTTCAAAAATACGCAACTGATTGCGTTTAAATATTTCTCTAAGTAATATAGCAGCAAAGGAAACAAATCCCAGTATTTCAAAAATAACAAAAAGAGTTGGATGAAATGAAGGAATGATTATCATATTTATATTATATCATATAAATAAAAATAATTAATATCAGATAACCTTTTCTTTCCATTCACCCTTAACAAAAATAAGATAACCGAGAAATGCCGCAATAGTATTGGCTATCGGGAAAGACCAACAGATTCCGGCAAAACCCAGAGAAGTGTTTGATAAAACATAAGCAATAGGAATTCTCAATGCCCAAAGAGAAATAATCGCCAAAACCATTGATATCCTTGTATCTCCTGCTCCACTGAATGCTCCGTTGAATATTTGCTGCAAAGCTAAAAATCCAAAGAACAAAGACATGATTTTAAGATACTGGACACTTTGGGCTATAACCGCCGGATCATTGGGAGTAAAAAGACTTGAAATCCCTTCAGCACAAAAGAAGGCTATAATTCCCAAGAAGGTCACAATTAAAAATGAAATCTTGGCAACGGCTTTGGTGACCGCTTCAGCTCTTTCAAGATTGCCAGCTCCAACGCTTCTTCCTACCATTATCGAAGTAGCCATCATGAACGACATTGAAACAACCATCACCAGTCCTAATATTTCTCCTCCTACACCGTAAGCGGCGATACTGGTTGTTCCTAGTCTGGCAACTAAAATTGTAATAAATACAAAACCAAGCGAGCGAGCAAACTGCTCCATCGAACTAGGAATACCGATTTTTAAAATCCTTTTCAATATTTTAAAATCAAATTTAAAATTCTCTTTCTTTAAAATGATCCCCGATTTGCCTTTCAAAATAATGTAGCCAGCAATAATAGTATTGATTACTTCGCAAAAAATAGTTGCCAAGGCCGCTCCCTCAGTTCCCATTTTAGGAAAGATTCCGTAACCAAAAATAAACAATGGGTCGATCAAGAAATTAAGTAAAACTGTGAGAGAAATAATATACACCGGAGTCTTTACATCTCCCAAGGCTCTCATTAAAGCCTGATAAACAGCAAAGGCAAAGATAAACAAGGTGCTAACAAAGAAAAGCTGCAGATAAGAAAGAACTCCGAAAGGAATAAGATTTTCCGCTCCGATCATTTTAATCAAAAACGGAGAAGCAAAATATCCTAAAACTGATAAAAGCAAAGAGACAACAATCATCAATATTATCAGCTGTGCTGAAATATGGTTTATCTTTTCGTGGTCTTCCCTTCCTTTATGATGAGAAATCAAAATAGTTCCCGAAATGAATAATCCGGCCCCTAAAGAAATAACAAGAAAAATTATCGAAGAACAAATAGAAATAGCAGCCAAACTTTCTGAATTCAATCTTCCTAACCAAAAAGTATCAGTAATTGAATAGGCTGTTTGTAAAAAATTAGCAATTGCAATCGGAATAGACAGTTTTAAAAACTGCTTCCATATTGATTCTTCATTAATTTTTCTTTTCTCTTTTTCCATAACAATTTAAAAAAACAAAAAGCTAGGTCGCCCTAGCTTCATGCTCTAACTTAAAGGTTTACTTTAACGAAAACGAAGCTTTGACGGTAATCATAATCTCTTTTTCTACTGTAGATGTATCGTAGTTCCCGTAATCAGAAATGTCAATTGAATTAGGCTGCATTACCTGAACTACGCCCATGCTGGCTGATTTCAATGTTCCCACCTTCTTGCCAGTACTTTCAGCGATGCTCTTGGCTCTAGTTTGAGCATCTTTCATTGCTTCGGGTAAAAGGTTCACTCTCATTTCAGGAAGCTTGCTGTAATAATATTCGGGAGATGAAGCAGAAAAAATAACACCCTGATCAATCACAGTTTGAGTATTTTTTGAAATAGTCTGTAATTTTTTAATATCTGTTGATTGAACAATAACATTCTGGACTAATGAATACTCAGTCGGAGAACCGGCAGTTTTGTTGTAATTATACTGTTCCTGCATTGAAACTGGAGAAATAGTTAATTCAGCATCAGTAATTCCGTTATCTTGTAAAAACTTCGATATTATAGCTTCATCGGCTTTCATTTGAGTGTAGCCGGCTTTCAATCCAGAAGCGTAAACAGTTCTTGAAAAACTACCATTCCATTTAACAATATCAGCAGTTACAGATTGTTTAGCTGAACCGGTTACACTTAGCGTATTGTCAGCAGCTTTAATCTGATACAAAGAATATGAGATTATACTAACTCCGATAATTAAAAAGATTCCGAGAATTATCGAAGTCTTAACTAAACTTTTTTCTAAAATTTCCATGTTTTTTTATTTATTATTATACTTAAATATTAACACTATTAAATATTTTGTAAAGCTAAACTTCGTAAATTTCTCTAAAGAAAGGAACAACTAAATCTCCCTTGCTTATTCCGCCCAAGGCTTGCGCTAACGACAAACTTGATTCTTCTTGTCCGTGAATGATAAATACTTTTTTAGGGTATGGTTTATTAATTGCCTCTATCCAATTAAACAAAAATGTTCTGTCTCCGTGAGAAGAAAAAGAAAAAATACTTGTTACGTCAGCCATCACCTTTATTTTTGAACCATCTATCTCAACAAACTTATCTCCCTGGGAAAGAGCTCTCCCCAAAGAACCTTCTGACTGGAAAGAAATAATCAATAAGGTGTTTGCCGGATTACCTAAATATTTTTTTAAATAACTTTTTATTTTTCCCCCTTCAAACATTCCGCTGCCAGCAAGAATTATTTTAGGCAACGGTGCCTTATCAACCTTTCCTGCCTGAGCCTCATTTCTAATCATTTCCAATCCTTCAAAATCAAACAAATCGTCTCCTTTAGAAATTAATTCTTTTGATTCTTTATCATAAAAATCAACGTATTGCTTGTAGATATCCGTAGCTCTGATCGCCAAAGGACTATCCAAGAATATTGGCAGACTTTCTATTTTTCCGGTTTCTACAAAATCATTTAAGACATAAAGCAATTCTTGTGTTCTTTCTAAAGCAAAAACCGAAATCATCATGACCCCGCCTTTTTTAATTGTTTCTTGAATTTTCTGTTTTAATATTTCTCTACCTTTTTCTTTGGGTTCATGTAATCTGTCTCCGTAGGTAGATTCAACAAAAACAACATCTGCTCCGGAGATAAAATCAGGGTCATTAATAACCGGAGCCGGAGGATTACCCAAATCTCCTGAAAAAACGAGTTTCTTTTCTTTTCCCTGGTCATTAATCCAAACTTCAAAAATTGACGACCCTAGGATATGTCCAGCATCTCTCAACTTTATCCTAACATCATCATTGATGTTTTTTTCTTCTCCGTAATTCAAACAGGTAAAAAAACTAACCAAAGAAAAAATATCACTAGTCGTACAAAAAGGAGCACAAAAAGGACGTCCCTCAATCTGAGAAACCTTAAGTGCATCTAAAAGTATTATTTCTGTTAAATCCTTAGTCGGAGCAGTAGAATAGACCCGACCAGAAAATCCATCGGCGAAAAGCTTAGGCAATCTTCCGCAATGGTCCAAATGAGCATGAGTTAAAAGGACAAAATCTATTTCCTTCGGATCAAAAGAAAAATCTTCCAAGTTTTTGTTATAACTACTTCCTTGAAACATTCCGCAATCAACTAAAAACTTGGTCTCGCCAGACTCAATTAATATACACGAACCTGTTACCTCGCGGCAAGCACCGTGAAAAGATATCTTCATTATTATTCCTTACTATTAAAAATAATTCTTAATCCGATTAAAACTAAAATTAATGCCCAAACCATTCCCCAATTAATAATGGAAAAAGGATTAAAATCAAAAACTTGCTCAAAAAGAATATCCAGACCGATGAAAACAATAACTAATCCCACAATATTTTTAATGTTTACAATCCAAGCGCTATTCTTCTTGATTTCTTCAGCCAATTCCTGAGTTTTTTCCTGGGTTCCGCTGATTACTTCATTGATACTTTTTTTATTACCACTGCTGTCGGGAATCATTATCGCTAAAATCAAATAAATAACGATGCCTGAACCACCGGTAAACGTTAAAAGAATGAATAAAATTCTGACTACCAAAGGATCTATGTCGAAGTACTCACCCAAGCCACCGCAAATTCCGAAAATAACACGATTGGTCTTTGAGCGATAAAGTTTTTTTGTATTGCTCATTTTAAAATATTTATTAATTATTATATATACTA
>Ga0265297_10006629_pt1 | contig 16650 bp, 10 predicted proteins | sample Munlanlwell13791_FD_192502 | JGI IMG/M metagenome (GOLD analysis project Ga0265297, IMG submission 192502) | Leachate microbial communities from a municipal landfill in Southern Ontario, Canada - Leachate well 137-91 | ecosystem: Engineered > Solid waste > Landfill > Unclassified | place... | reverse complement strand
ACAAAAGAATTTTGTCTCCATATTTCGAAAAAACTTTTCGGCAAGTTCGAAATTTTATGAATTTTTTAAAAAACAGGAGTTTTGCAAAGCTCTCAATATATAATTAAGCAAGCGATGAAATTATTTTTACCTTTTTTATTCTTTGATACATCTAACAGATAATCCACGATACTTAAAAAGATTATCTGAATTAAATCCATTAGAATTATACATCATATAATATACCCAAGCAGTATTTGTATTTTCCGATTCGGAACTCCAGAAGTAGCAAAATTCGCCTAGTTCTTTAAATTGTCCACCATATTCTCTTTGTCCTCCGGGCAATCCATTAAATCCGTCTTTATTAGATGCCCCCGTATTTGGACTTTTCCAGTGATTTAATCCAATTTCTTTTAATTTACCTCCAGAATAAGAATATCCTCCGTAAAATTTAGACAATGTTTCCCAATCCTCGATACTTGGTATTTTCCACCCTAAAGGACATAAGTTATTTGATTCAATAGTATACCAGTTATATAAAGCTCCATAAACATCGCCATAATTTGATTTATCATTAAAATACCAGCAATAAGCAGGAGCTGTGTAACTCCAACCACTATTTGATATAATGGTTCCATTATTTAATTTAGTTGTTTTTAAATTTTCCGCCATCCATATTTGATTACCAATGTTTATTGTTTTATATTCATTTCCTTCAATATCGGTTAATTTTCCGATAGTATAAAAGGAAATAACATTACCATAAGCTACTCCTATTGAATTTACAGCATATGCTCTTACATAATATTTTTGATTTTGCGATAACCCTTTTAATTCACCTGTAAAGCCTCCAATTCCTGCTCCATTTATTGTTTTATTATCTGAAACTGTTGGATTGTTATTAGTATTCCAGCAAATCCCTCTACTTATAATTTGGGATCCTTGTTCTGATACTACTATACTGCTACATTTAGCAGTTGATTCTGTAATATCTAATATTGAAAGCGTTGATACAATTGCTAAATCAGGAGTTACACCTTCTTTAGTTGTAAAAGATAAAGCACTTCCATAAGCTGTACCGTAACTATTTGTTGCATAAGCCCTAATAAAATATGTTGTGTTTGGTTTTAAATCTGTAACACAACTTGAAAAACTTCCAATACCTGCTCCATCTGAAGTTTTATTGTTTCTTACTTTTGGTGTAGAGCCAATACTCCAGCATACGCCACGTGATTTAACTGCCGAGCCTCCATCTGAACTAATTACACCGCCACAACAAATAGAGGTAGAGTCAATTTTAGTTACAGCAGAGGTAATAATAACTGGAAGAAATTCCTCTTTTGTACATGAAGTATTTTTAAATGTAAAAATGACAAATAATAGACTGATTGATAAAAAAGATAAAAAATTTCTTTTCATGTGATTAAACTATTTAAATATTAGCTTCATTAAATGCTTTCCTCAAACTCAGTAAATTTTATTAAAGTCATTCATAAAGTTTAATGTTTTTTATCATTATAAATTCTTTTTATAAAATGAACTGTATCTAGTTACTTTTGTTTCAAGTTTTGTTTTTGAATTTGCATTTGATTATATTGAATTTCTAAATAATCTATTCCTCTCTTGTCCGCACGCCAATCAAAATATATAGAAGTACCAACTCCAATTGCACCAATAATTCCAATAATTAAGCTAATAATTGTTCCATATTTATTAATTACTGTTTTAAGTCCTTTTCTATCTAATTCATTAATTTGTTTCGCTCCAAAACCAGTTATTCTATAATGAGGATCGTTCATTTTATGTTGATTCCCATTTTCTCCGTCAGCCCACCCTAGTTCAATGTATTTATTATTAATAAGATTTTGTAAACTATCTTCTAAAATATTTTTGTCAATACTCAATGAATTAATTAAAACAGATTTAGTAAAATTACCCTCTAATGGGTTAATATATAAATGTCTTAGTATTGTTAATTCAATATCTTTCATAATTTAAAAATTTAATTTAATTCCATAATGAAATATTTTATATCCCTAAACAAGGTGTAGTTTGCACTAACTCCCTCCCAATCATGGAGTAGTTTCCACCTACACCATTATATTAAATCTATTTTTTTTAATCCTCATTCACTATTCTCCCACAAAGTTAACAAATAACTTCATATCACCCCTCCCAAAAAAATCAAAAAACCGAGCTTGCTTCTTTGTTATGCGTTATTGGCATAATGGCTTCGGTGGTTTCATCTCCACCTCTCTGATCAATTCGTCATTCCCGCGCAGGCGCGAATCCCCCTGCAATTGACACGAACAGGTATAGCTTTATTCTGTGCATTTACAGGGGGATACCGGTCTTTTCTTCGTCCCTCAGAAAAACCGGAATGACGGCAGCTTTTTAAAGGGTGTTTACCATGCTCCCCTTCTTTCTCCCAGCTGAGTCACTTAAAAAGGACTCAGCACATCTTTAAAAATTTCATTTAATGTGACCAGGTCAATTTGTGGCAGTGTTCCACTATTTTGAAAAGAGAGATACAACTTTCTCATATAATGCTTTAAGGAGATTCCTGCTTTCGCAGGAATGACGGGTTGATGCTGAGGACTCGGCACACCTTCATTGTCTCTTAAAACGCAATGTCTGAAGACTTCGTTTTATTTATACCCACAAGTGACACTACGTTTAACACTTGCGGGAACAGGGGGGAATATTAATGGTTTACGATGAACATCTTATAAGCTGCAGCTCCTGAATTGTTCTCAAGTTTAATAATGTACTGTCCGTTTATAAAAGATGATACGTTAATATCCGAATTTGTTAACTTTTGCTCCCTTATTAATTTCCCTGTTATATCGTAAATGTAAGCTGTATAATCAGCAGTCTCATTTAAACCTGCAAAATGTATCTCATGATCAGCCGGATTTGGATAGAGGGTAATGTTCTGGATTTTTGCTTCATTTATTGAGGTGCCACCGTTCACAACGGCTTTTGCAATTTTTTTACCATCTCCACCACCATCAAACATAGCGTACAAAGTTCCTCCGGCATAGGAAAACCTTGACACACTGGTCACTGTTTGGGGGTGGGTGAATTCGACAGTCCAGGTTGTACCTCCATCGGTTGATTTAAAAATCTTAGAGTTATTCATACGGGCTCCCGCATAAATCAGATCTGAAGCAATGTAAATAACTGCGCCAAAATCGGCATTTGTTCCGGCATTTACATTTGCGGTAAGATCTGTCCATGTTGTGCCTCCATCGGTCGTTTTAAAGAGTTTCTTACCCGTTATTGCAAAGCCATTCAAAGAATCCAGAAAAGAAATATGGTTTATATCATCACTGCCTGAAGGAGAAGTTTTCTTTGTCCATGTTTTTCCACCATCAGTGGATTTAATAAAGGCACCAAAACGGCCGCAGGCAAATGCACATTGATCAGTCACCATTTCTACATAAAGCAATTTATCATTCCCGGAAGGCTTTGTGGTAAGTTTTGTCCAGGTTGCCCCGCCATCTGTCGTGTATGCAATATAGCACCAATCACCCACTACAATACCATTTAAATTTCCGTAAAAGTCCATGTGTCTCACATCTGTTGTAGGTCTTGCTACCCATGCCCAATATTCACCTCCGTCAAGCGACCTGTTTATAGCACCACTCATAGCACCTGTAAAAGCAGTTGTTGAATTGAGCCATGATACAGTCATGATTTCACTGGCGGAAGTAAACACAGAATCCCATGTGACAGCACCATCCGTGGTTTTATACAATACGTAGCCAATGGAAAGAAGTCCGGTATTGGCATCATAAAACTCCATATCATCCAAACTTTGTGAAAAAGTGGAATCCATCAATGTCCAACTTTGCGAATAGCAGACAGTTATTGATGATACAGCCAACAAAAAACAGAAGTAAAATTTTTTCATAATTGTAATCTTTAGTGGTTCTAAAAATTTGTAAGTTAAAAGCTTTTGACTTCAAAATTAATAGATTATAGTACATAATGACAAAATTTTTACAAAAATTTCATACTGTTTTTTTTCTCCCTGTTGAGTCACTTTAAAAGGATTCAGCACATCTTCATTGTCTCTGAGTCTTCTGCGAGTGACTCAGAGAGGAAAGAATAGTAATGTGACCAAGTCAATTTGTGGGACGATGTCCCACTATTTTGAAAAGAGAGATACAACTTTCTCATATAATGCTTTAAGGAGATTCCTGCTTTCGCAGGAATGACGGATTGATGCTGAGGACTCGGCAAACCTTCATTGTCTCTGAGTCATCTGCGAGGGACCCAGAGCAGAAGGAAGGGAACGAAAATCAGGTAATCAAAAAGCCTGACACTCTTCCAAGCATCAGGCTTTAAATTTACAGCGTTAAAATAGTCTGCTATTTGATGATATTCATCTCACTGATCAGGTTTGTGGCACCGGCAAACTTATCAACGATAAACAAAACATAGCGAATATCCACATTGATGGTCCTTTGTAAATCGGGTTCGAAGGCAATATCACCGCTCAAAGCTTCCCAATTGCCATCAAAAGCAAGTCCAACCAGATTGCCGTCTGCATCAAGCACTGGACTACCTGAGTTACCGCCTGTGATATCGTGATTGGTCAGGTAACACACTTTCATGATCTTTTCTCCCTTTTCATTCACCTCACCATACATTCCGTAATCTTTAGCTTTATATAACTGCTTCAGTTTTTCAGGCACAATAAATTCCCAATTATCGGCATCCTCTTTTTCCATTACCCCTTCAAGTGTTGTGTAGAAATTGTAATAAACAGCATCTGCCGGGAAATAATCCTGTACCGTTCCATAGGTCAGGCGCATGGTAAAATTGGCATCAGGATACATTTTTTTATCGGGATTCATCTGACGTAAAGCTGCCAGAAACAAGCGTTCGGCTTTCTGCCTTTTGGCCAGAGCATCACTCCTTTCCTGAGTATAAGAAAGATAGATTTCTGCAAATTCGTTCAATAATTTTAATGCAGGATCAGCAGCCAACACTTTGGCACTTGGCGCATTCAGGAAGGTTTCAATCTTATCCTTTGATGTAAAAATACTTTTCAGAAAAACCATCTCTGCGTATTTCTTATAATCCCCTTTCATCTTTCCAAGAATATACGAATAGGTAGCCGGATGATATGCAGGATCCACATTTTCATAATACATTTTCAGCATGGCTGCCATCATTTCCTTGTCGAGGGGCATATAATAATCCTTGAAAAAGGCATCCAATGATTTTCTGATCAACTGAATTTCATTATTGATTTTATCCGTTTCCTTGTCTTTGGCAGCCAGCATTCTTTGCAAATTTCTGAAACGCGAAGCCATCGAAAGAATCTCCACTCCGCGGAAGATGGCTTCATTAAAATACTGCAAAGGCAGTTCATATTTATCAAGGACAGTATAAGCGGAGGCAAAATCGGACATCACATTCCCATACTGGCGAATATTATCCGGATTGGCTTCTACCCAAGCCTGAAACCTGGTTTCGATGGCCACTTTTTCATCATAAACACCCAACCTTTTTAAACCGCGACTTTCGCCCTGAAATTTTTTCCAATAATTTGCAGTGCCTGCATACTTGGACGCATATTGAATCCGTACAGCGTTGTCGGCATCCATGTATTGTTTCATGATTTCCAGACGTATGGTGCGGATCTTCACGATGGAAGGATTTTTCAGATCAAGGGCAGATTTTACTCCGTAGGAAGTCAGGTAGCGTTCTGTGGTACCGGGATTGCCAAGAATCATGTTGAAATCGTTTTTCTTGACTCCCTTAATGGAAACATTCAGAAAACGTCTTGGTTTTAGCGGGATATTATTCGAACTGTATTCTGCCGGTTTTCCATCGGGCGACATATACACCCTGAACATGGAAAAATCACCGGTATGGCGGGGCCACATCCAGTTGTCGGTATCGGCACCGAATTTACCAATGGATGAGGGCGGTGCGCCAACAAAGCGAACATCCTTGTATTCTTCGTACACCATCAGATAGTATTCATTTCCGGCATAAAAACTTTTTACCTCGGCAATCAAATGCGTTTCTCCAATGGCATCCTTAACGATTTGTTCAGAGTTGGCTTTGATTTTTGCTGCCCGGTCACTTTCATTCATCCCTGCATTGACATCCTTCAACACCAGTTCGGAAACATCTTCCATCCGCACCAAAAACTTGACCGAAAGCCCCGGACTTGGCAATTCCTCGGCTTTTGATTTTGCCCAGAAACCATCTTTCAGATAATCATGTTCCGTAGTGCTCAAGGCCTGAATTGAACCGTATCCGCAATGGTGATTGGTAAGCAGCAATCCTTCAGAAGAAATGATCTCTCCCGTACAACCGCGCCCAAAAATGACAATAGCATCTTTCAAACTCGACTTGTTCACGCTGTAAATATCTTCAGCCGTCAAACGGAGACCGAGTCTTTTCATATCTTCATAATTCAGCCTTTCAATAAAAAGAGGAAGCCACATGCCCTCGTCAGGAACAGAATATGGATATGGATTTGAAAAGGCATTGTTAAACAGAATCAGAAGAAATAATAGGATCGTATTAAACTTTTTCATGTGTATAGTATTTGATTTTTTAAAAATTAAAGGTGCAAAAGTAAATCAATTTGATTAAAAGCTCAAGAAGTTGGCATAAAAGTTAAGATTTCCATATTTTTGCGCTCAAATTAAAAAGTATATGTCCGGACATAGTAAATGGTCAACCATTAAAAGGAAAAAAGGCGCCAAGGATGCTGCCCGCTCTAAAGTTTTTTCAAAGCTGATCAAAGAAATCCAAATTGCCGCAAAAATGGGAGGTCCCGACCCGGAAGGAAATCCCCGTCTTAAAATGGCTATTCAAAATGGAAAAGCTGAAAACTTACCGAAAGACAATATTGAAAGAGCCATAAAAAAAGCCAGCGGAGCTGACGCTACAAATTATGAAGAAGTGGTGTATGAAGGTTACGCACCTCATGGTATTGCCGTCATGGTGGAATGTACCACTGATAATACGAACAGAACAGTGGCCAATATCAGATCTTACTTCAATAAATTCAACGGAAGTCTTGGAAAAACAGGTTCACTGGGCCATATCTTTGACCAAAAAGGAGTATTCACATTCAAAGACGGACAAAAAAAACTGGAGGATATTGAATTGGATCTGATTGATGCAGGAGCTGAAGATATTGATACAGATGAGGGCTATATTGAAGTAAGCTGTGCTCGGGAAGATTTCGGAAGCTTGCAAAAGAAATTTGATGAACTGAAAATTGAGATTGAAAATGCAGGTTTAAAACGAATTCCAAAAGATACTAAGGCATTAACATTGGCTGAATTTCAGTCTGTCATGAAATTAGTAGACATCATTGAAGAAGATGATGATGTGCAGAATGTGTATCACAACATCGAATTAACAGATGAATTACTTTCAAGTTTGGAGGACTAATCTGATCATTTACCTTCATCATTCAGTATGGATTTATTTACCCTTTTGTTGATTGCTGTAGGCTTATCCATGGATTCGTTTGCTGTTTCCGTAAGTAATGGATTCTCCTGCAATCAAATCAAAATCCGGAATATTATTTACTGTTCGTTAGTCCTGGCCTTGACGCAAGGAACTTTTACTCTGGTTGGCTGGGCATTGGGGATTAACTTCCTTCATCTTATTGAGGATTATGATCATTGGATTGCATTTACTATTTTGATCATTATAGGCAGTAAAATGCTCTATGAGGGAATATTTGTTGAGGATAAAGCTCCGAAATGTTATATTTCATTGGCTTCCATGCTTCTTCTTGGTGCAGCTACAAGCATTGATGCATTTTTTATCGGGATAGGACTTGCTTTCCTACAAACAGCCATCATTTATGTGGCTATCATTATTGCGTTGGTCACATTTTTATTCGCTTTATCCGGGCATTTTATTGGCCGTCATTTCGGCAGAAAACATTCCAGGCTTGGAGAGATCGCAGGTGGAGTAATTCTGATTGGAATCGGAATTAAAATAATCATTGAACATTTGGGATAAAAAAACCCTCCGCCCTAAAAAGAGCGAAGGGAAAAACACAATTAAAAATCAAAAATCTATTTTATTGACCACCTTTGCAGCAACCAGTTTTCGTAGTTGTGCTTGGTTTATTTTCAGAACATTTACTTTTGCAAGGTTCAGAAGGTGTGGTTGGTTTAGATGGTGAGGTTGATTTGGTATTTGTGCTGGTTTTAGCTTTTGTACTCACTGCTTTTTTGGATTGTTCGGATTTTTTTTGCTCTGCTTTCTTCTTATCATCCCCGGGAGTCAATACTTTGATGGTTTCAGAGTTATATAGCGTTATTGCCTTGACGGAAATGGAGACTGTGAAACTTAACAGTAGGATAAGTGCAACATATTTGATCATTTTCATATAATAAAATTTACATATAATCATACAAAATTCAAGCCAATTTATATTAAATCTAAATTAGCTTATAACTTTTTATGAAGTGACCTGAAACCCATAAAAACAAAAAGGATAAATCCCTGAACGACTTCCCCCGACTCATAATTAAGCTCTGAGCCGAACATGGAATGAGGAATGGAATAAATCGCTAATAGAATAACAGTGGCTAAAATAGTCAGCCAAGGTCTCTCTTTCTTCAGATTACCGAGAAAGGCAAGCAACCAAAACACAAAGGCTATTAAGGTTTTATTATCCGTAAGATCCCAACCGAAAGGAATACCTGTCCAATAGTCCCCGAAAGCGTATTTTTGAACCAAAGGCCCCAGAATCATTCCTCCAATCAGTAATAAAATAAAAGTAATCCCTGTATAAATACGAAACTTCTTGTGCTTTGCTATGGCAAGAATTCCGGAAAGTACGGCTAAAAGCATGGCAAAAAACATAAAAAAGATATGTGGAATAAGAACAGCAGAAGGAACTGCTCCTTTGAAACGTATCACCACCGGATTGTCTTTCATATATATTTTTGTACCCTGATCATCTGTAAGTTCAAAATAATATTCCACTTTCCCCGCAGCTGCCTGCTGATCCACTTGTGCATAATAACCGCTCTCTTTGGTAATTTTAAATAGGTTGTTCATGATCCATGAATTCACCGGATATTCCTTAAACTGAAAATGAACTTCAGTGAAAACATCGGAGGTAGGATAGCGCCTGAAAAAAAGACGGGCTTTTACGGCAGTATCTTTTATTGCAAGCTTAACCTCCGGTCTCTCGTCAAGACCAAGGCTTCGTACCAGCTTCAATTCCAATTGTTGCCCATTGACCTCTACATTAATCCTTTTGGGATAGGTAGGGCCTGTTTTCCGTTGATAGATTGCTGCACTGATGGTAATGGCAATAGCCAGAATCCAAAATAAAACCATTTTAAACATATATATACATATTTAAATCCAATGCAAATTTATAACTTACATGAGTTTTTAAAGAGGAAAATATAAGAATTAATAAATAGGGGAAACTATTTATTATTCATCTGTTGTTCAAGTTTTTCCAGTCTTTTTTCGAGGTCGTTAATCTTTTGTTCATGATCGTCAAGTTGCTCCTGCTGAGACTTAATCAGGTTTTGCTGTTCTTTAATGGCTTGAAGCAATACGGCTGAGAAATTAGAATAGGAAAGACTTAGAAATCCTTTAGAATCAACGCTGACCAATTCAGGATAATATTTTTGAACTTCCTGGGCAATCAGTCCAATCTGCTGACCGGAAGGATGTAATTCCTGATCCTCAAACGTATAATAAACGGGTTGTATGTTTTCAAGGGTAGCCAATACATTGGAAAGTGGTTTGATGTGATCCTTCAACCTGATATCCGAACTATGGGTTAATAATCCCGAAATTGTCATATTTCCAGACTGTAACAAAGTTAATGCATTCGAGCTTGAGCTGCTTTTACCATTTCCTACCTGAAATATCGTTTTATTCAGAGTATCCGGATCATTATAATAACCAATGACAAACATATCACCTTGATTGGAAGTTAGATTGCGACCAATAACATAGGAATTGTTCGAACTGGCAGTAGATGATTTGCCAATTGCCACTGAATTATCTCCAGATGCAGTAACAGATTCCCCAAAAGCGATTGAAGCCGTTCCTGAGGCTATTGCAGTATTTCCATGTGCAAAAGCATATAATTTACCTCCTCCACCAGTGGCTCCGGCAATTGTCGTTGAAGCACCAGAAGCAAAACAGAATTCTTCCACAGCCTGTGCGGATCCGATTGCAAATGACCTGTCACCCGTTGCTTTTGCGTTGTCTCCAAATGCCACTGATTGGTCTCCGCTTGCCAACGTATTCAGTCCCATGGCAACTGAATTTATTCCAATATTTGCATAATTCCAAGCATTCGATGAGGATATTTGACCGGAACGAACAGCTTTTTTTGCAGGAATCCACATAAAGCGTTGGCCATCTCCTGCTATAAGAACGGTATCTGAAGTAGCTGAACTTCCAGTTAAAACGAAACTCCCATTAACATGAAGATTAGCTTTGGGTAATGTGGTTTTTATTCCAATTTTGGAAGTGGTGTCGTAAAAATAAGCCCCTTTGGTAGTTTTAATCCATTGTAAGCCTATCAGGCTATCCACATAGCGTTTGCTTGTTGCATCTGCATTTCCGGCTGGATAACCAAGGTTGATGATCTTTTTATTGGCAGCATCAATCGAAGCTCCATCAGCTCTCAAAAATGCAGTGGAGTTATAACCATCTAAAAGGTCTGCATTCAAGCTATCCACCTTGGTCAATGACGATACTTTGAATGGTGCAGTACCGTCAGGAACATCCGCACGGAATGTTTTTGCCCTGATGATATAATTTCCGGCATCCCAGTTTGAAGATAAGCCTGCCCTTAATACAAAATCTGCTGTATCTTTTCCATCAAGCTGATCCACGTTCAAATTGGCAACTTTTGTCGTTGATGTTATAGTAAATGGAGCAGTTCCTGTTGCCACATCCGACCTGAAGGTTCTGGAACGGATTTCAAACGATCCGGCATCCCAATCTGAAGATAATCCATCCCTTAATACAAAATCAGCGGTGTCCTTGCCATCAAGTTTATCTACATTTAAATTAGCCACTTTTGTAGTTGAAGCAATTGTAAAAGGAGCAGTTCCTGTTGCCACATCCGACCGGAAGGTTTCAGAACGAATTTCAAATGATCCGGCATCCCAATCCTGAAGAAGTTCCTGATTATTATCATTTACCAACAAAAAGTCTGCTGCATGTTTATCGTCTAGAAGATCTGCATTCAAATTTGTTACCTTCGTTTGCGAAGCTATAGTAAATGGGGAGGTACCTGTTGTTACATCTGATCTGAAGGTTTCGGAACGAATTTCAAAAGATCCGGCATCCCAATCATCTGATAAACTCTGTGTTCCATCTTTCCAAATAAAATCCGTTGCACTTTTATCATCAAGCCGATCTGCATTCAAATTTGCAACTTTTGTAGTTGAGGCCACAACAAAAGGTGATGTTCCTGTGCTAATATCAGATTCAAATGTTTCAGCCCTGATTTCATGAGCGCCTGCATCCCAATCATCCGATAAGCTTTGTGTACCATCTCTCCAAACAAAAGCTGATGCACTTTTATCATCCACCATGTCAGCATTTAGATCGGAAACCTTAATTGTGTTTCCACTTACATCAAAAGGTGCTAAGACACTTGTTGTTGAGATAAACTGACGGGCGGTAATTTTGTAAAAATCGCCTGCATCCCAATCACCTGTTAATGTGGAACTACCATCTCTTTTAATATAGTTTGTTCCAACACTTGAACTCAAGGCATCAACATAGGTTTTAATAGCTTTCTCGGTTGGCACCCTTGAATCACTTGCATTGGAACCGTTGAGTGTAGTAGAAGTCGAAAATTCATTAATGGTAGCACCAGTGTTTAGTTTTACTTCACCTGTTTGCAAGTAATTAAATCCACTTATATTTTTACTACTGTTCACAATAACTGCTTTATCTCCGTAAACAGTTCCATGCTGCCCCGATGTAAGATTAATGGCAGGATGATCATCAATTGACCGGTGCCCACTCAAATCGGTAATAATACCTGAAGTTACTGACGTTAAACCACTCTTAACTGATTCTACATAAACCTGAACAGCCTGTTCTGTAGGCAATCTGGATGAACTACTTCCCGAAACATTTATGGTATTAGTAATCTCATTTACTGAATTTCCGATATTTAACTTAAAATAACCATTGACCGTTGCATCACTGGTAACAAGAACATCTCCACCGACATTAAGGTTATTGATTACACGTCCGTCATTTGCCTGAACTACATTCGAGATGATGGAATCCGTGGCATATATATCATTGCTGACATTCAATTTTCCTTGTACTGTTTGGTTTTGACGTATAACAGAAGTTCCTATATCCTGGTAATTGGATTTAAAAGCATTTGAGGTAACAGAATCGGTAACATAAACATCATTGTTAACCCGAAGTTTGTTCTGAACAGTTTGATTATTATTTACTATAACATTATCAAAATCTGCCTTAGCGGTTTTAATTGTGGTGGCGGTTACAGAATCTGTAACATAAACATCATTCAGTGCGTAAATATCATTCCCTGAGGTGATCTTTTCCGTAACATTCAGATTCTTATCAATCACTTGATTGTTGGAAATATACAAATCTTTAATATCAGCTTTTACAGTCACATTCAGGGTATCAAACTCTGCATAATTACTGGTCACTTCTGCAGTGGAAAGCGAATTTGTTAAATTGAGGTTTCCTCCGGCAGTGATGTCACCCACGACCGTTTGATCTCCTGTCACCAGCAAATCATTTTGAATGGTTGTATTGTTGTTGACCGTTAAATTTCTTTTGACGGTCAGATCACGTTCTATTACCTGATCATTCGTTACATACAAATCCTGAATACGTCCATTGGTCGCATCAATGGTAAGGGCTTTCATTGTATCGGTGACATAAACATCGTTTTTCGCAAAAATATCATCTTCATTGGTTAAAATTTTCTTTATGGTTGTATTGTTATCCACCTGCAAATTATTTTTTACCCATGCATCCTGATCTATTTCCAGATTATCAAAATCGCCCTTAGTAGCATCTATTGTAGCAGCGGTGATTGAATCCGTCACATAAATATCATTTAGAGCTTTGATGTCGTCTTCATTGGTCAATATCTTTTTAATGGTAACATTGTTATCTACCTGAAGATTATTTTTCACCCAGGCATCCTGATCTATTTCCAGATTGTCAAAATCTCCCTTGGTGGCATCTATAGTGGCAGCGGTGATTGAATCCGTCACATACACATCATTCAGCGCTTTGATATCATCTTCGTTGGTCAGGATCTTCTTTATGGTTGTATTGTTGTCCACCTGAAGATCATGTTTTATCCATGCATCATTATCAATTTCGAGATTATCAAAATCACCTTTTGTGGCATCAATAGTGGCAGCCGTAATTGAATCGGTCACATACACATCATTCATGGCCTTGATATCATCCTCATTGGTCAGGATTTTCTTGATGGTTGTATTATTGTCCACCAGAAGATTTCTCTTCACCCAGGCATCCACATCAATTTCCAGATTGTCAAAATCTCCCTTTGCAGCGTCAATGGTGGTTGCAGTGATTGAATCTGTTACATAAATATCATTTAATGCTTTGATATCGTCTTCATTGGTCAGAATTTTCTTGATGGTTGTATTATTGTCTACCTGAAGATTTCTCTTCACCCAGGCATCCACATCAATTTCCAGGTTGTCAAAATCTCCCTTTGCAGCATCAATAGTGGTCGCAGTAATGGAATCTGTTACATATACATCATTCAAAGCTTTAATGTCATCCTCGTTGGTCAATACTTTCTTAATCGTTGTGTTGTTATCAACCTGCAGATCATGTTTTATCCATGCATCATTATCAACTTCCAGATTGTCAAAATCGCCCTTTGCACCATCAATAGTGGTAGTTGTAATTGAATCCGTAATATACAAATCATTGTTTCCGGTTATATCATTCATTACCGTTAAGCGTTGTTGTATGGTTACATTTTGCAAAACATCAAGGTTATTGCCAATAATTGCATTATTATTCAGCTGCAAGTCATCAATATCTGCTTTTTTCACTTTAATAGCGGTAGCGGTAACAGAATCTGTCACATAAAGATCACTTAGAATTTTTACATTTCTCTGAACAATGGCATCTCCCTCAATAATGATAAAACTTGTCAGTAAGGAATCGCCAGGAATCCATTGCTTTCCATTCCACTTAATGGTTTGTGATACTCTTAAATTGCGCATATTGGCATCATATAAGTCTTCCAATTTCGGGATGGGCACCCGCAAAGCTGTATCAGCTACCATAGCATAAGGTACGGATTGCATCTGTGTAATTCCCATATCCTGCATGCCATCTCCAAAATCAGCTTTTACTCCGATCAACATTTTCCCTGATGACCAATCAACTTTATTAAAGGAGGCAGCTGTTCCAAGCCCTGTGCTGATACCATTTCCAATGACAAGATCAAACAATCCGAACTCGTCAGTGATTGTACTATGGGTCTCCTGCCAAACAATGACACCTCCCATATTCGACTGGTACACTGAAAAAGTAATAACAATAGGTGAATTAGCGATTATCTTTCCCTCCTTATTGTATGCCACGGCCTGATAGGATATACCGTGAGGAATATCAGCCTGTGCAAATGACTGTTCCCAAGAAATAAAGAAGATGCTTAACATAAGCATCATTAAAAGTGTAAATCTATTTTTCATAATCTTTAATAATTAAAGTCAGATTTTAATAATTTTAAACAAAGCGCGTTTTTGATTCTGCTCATCCAGCATAAAAAGCATGTAGGTGCCTTTTGGTAAAAAACCAAGGTCAACGGAAGTAGTTTTATCCTGAATAACTTTTTCGTAAAGAGTCTTTCCCTGAAGATCAAATATTTTAACAAGCAGACTGGATTCTGCAGATTGTTGAATGTTGATCAAATCCTTCACGGGGTTTGGATAAATAAGAATATTCATACCCGCAGGCATCTCGTCATTGATGATAGAACTGATAACATAATTACCATTCAACGTAAATCCTTGCGTTATAAAATAATTTTTCGCATCATTACTATAGGTTCCATAAAATGTTTGGCCATAATTATATACCAATCCACCGGAAGGCGATTTAGCAGAATTGGCTCCTGAACTAAACACCTGCCGGATCGCAGGTTGCCCTTGCATTTGATTTATCATAAACATCATAAAAGCAAGACAAAAAAATGTTCTCATAATCTTATTTATAAATGAGTATCCAAACTTTTTCCAAATTTTTATTTCTATATTCTTTTAAAGAAACCAACGCGTCATTCAGGTTGTCAAATTTTTCGCTGTAAACATGATACCATCCACTTTCACTTTTGAAAACAACAGAGGCTTTATACCCTCTTTCAGCCCAAATCTGAACACCTCTTTCAGCCTGCTCCTGCTTCAGGTAGGAATCCAAAACCAAATAATATCCTTTATCCCCGGTAATGACAGCTTTTGGTGCTTCAGTTACCACTTTTCTTTCTTCTTTCTTCACCTCAGTTTTGCTTGTCTTATCAACGACAACAGGTTCTGTTTTGGTTGATTTTGTTTCCTCCAGATCTTTTTCATGCTGATTTGAAACTTCGATCATCAACTTTTCGATCTCAGTATTCAATCGTTGAATCTCACCATTCATTTTATCAATATCCTCAATATATTGTTTGTTTTGTTGGCTTTCAATTTCAGCGAGCCTTTTATTCAGGTCAATGATGGTGTTCTGCAGACTATCAATCTTTTTTGATGTCTTGGCATCCGATTTTGATTTTGCCCAGGTTTCAGGTTCATAAACCGCTTCAGGAGCTGCTTCCCTGCGCGGCTGATTTACACCAAAGAGAAAACCAAAACCAAATTGATGAGATCCGTTATTATAACTGGCCAGTGCTTTATTGGAAAACTCATAGGTATAATTTAAAATGATATTATTGTTTATTCTGGCACCTGCACTAACTCCGGCTTCAAGACCCATATCAAAACTGGCAGCAAGCCAGTAGTTCTTTTTGAATTTGACCATGGTAGCTGCTTCCCATTGAAACGGACTATTCATGGTATACTGTCCGATCAGGATTGGGGTAATCTGCCAATTTTCATTTATATCAATCGGATAAATAAAATGTCCCTGATAAGTCCTTCTCAGGTTATAGGTTTCATCAGTAACTTCAGATTTATAGTTCAACTTGCTCTCAAAAAGATTTAGTACATCAATGCCAAAACCAAGTTTTCTGAATTTGTAAAGGATCCCTGCACCTGAACTGATGCCTATTCCTCTTTGGTTCATTTTATCGGCTACTACCGGATCAATCAGTATATAATCCAGATTTTTTCCGGTAAAATCCATGCTATTCTGGTAAAGACCTCCATTCAAACTGAGAAATAAAGCATGGTCTTCATTAAATTTCACTCTATAGGAATAACTTAAAGAAGTGTAGATATGCTTAAAAATGTCAATTTGATCATAGGTTAAACTACCACCTACAAATGCATTCTTTGCAATGGGTGCATCTATTGAAAAGAAATTGGTCATTGCCGATCCGGGGAAATTAATATGTTCATTCCTGTATCCGATAAACAAAGCAGGCGAATGTAAAGATCCCGCATAAGTGGATGAAAGATTGTAGGGATTGATCAG
>Ga0265297_10006628_pt1 | contig 16651 bp, 14 predicted proteins | sample Munlanlwell13791_FD_192502 | JGI IMG/M metagenome (GOLD analysis project Ga0265297, IMG submission 192502) | Leachate microbial communities from a municipal landfill in Southern Ontario, Canada - Leachate well 137-91 | ecosystem: Engineered > Solid waste > Landfill > Unclassified | place... | reverse complement strand
CTATAGCTCCCTGCCCCCCGTGGCTACTCGACATGCTCAGGCCTGCGCCAAGGCGCTCGGCGCCCATACCACCACGGGCAGCGTCGGGCGGCACTACCCGTTATGGCAAGGCGGCGCTCGAACGTGAGTGCCGCAACGTATCAACCGCAGCCGAGGGCCAGCGCAACGCCACTCTCAACCGATCCTCTCTGGCGATTGGGCAGCTCGTGGCCGGCGGTGAGGTGGCAGAGTCAGATGCAGTTGCCGAGCTAATCGTGGCGGCATTCGCCTGTGGACTGTCCGAGCATGAGCTAAACGCCACTATCCAGAGCGGCATGACGGCGGGAGCGCGTGAGCCACGCAGCGCACCACCTCCGGCTCCACGTCCCGCACCTGCTCCCGCACGGGCGCAGGCACGCTCTGACGCTCCGGCACCGTGGAGCGAGTCCCTGCACCTCAACTCTGACGGCTCGGTAACCAAGGAGCCAGGCAACGCAGCCCTATGGCTGGCTCACCTCGATGAATGGGCCGGTACTCTCGCGCATAACGACCTCACCGAGCAAGTTTTCTGGGCTGCAAAGCCCCCCGCCCTACCAGGGCTGGCATGCCCTCGCAAGGGAGACGACATCCGCGACTCTGACCTGACATACATCGGCGCGTGGTTCTCTCGACGCATGCGCGTGTCATTCAGCAGCCAGAGTATCGCGGCGGCCGTCCAGGCAGCATCCTTAACCCTAAGGGTTAATCCAATGCGCGACTACTACCTCTCCCTCCAGTGGGACAGACAGCCACGCCTATCCACGTGGCTGAACTCCTATCTCGGTGTAGAGCAGAGCGACTATAGCGCAGCCGTTGGTACGTGGTGGCTCATCAGCGTGGTGGCGCGCGCCCTTGAGCCAGGGTGCCAGGCCGACCACATGATCGTGCTCGAAGGTGCCCAGGGCGTCGGCAAGTCAAGGGCTACCCGCATCCTTGGCGGGCAGTGGTTCCTTGGCACCCTCCCCGATATCCGGGACAAGGACGCGGCACAGGCGCTGTTGGGTAGAGGCATCGTCGAGATATCAGAGCTGGACGCTATCAGGGGAGCGGCCGTCACGCGCACGAAGGACTTCGTCACCCAGCAAGTTGACATCTACAGGCCGAGCTATGGCCGGTTCATGGTCCGGCGGCCGCGTACCTGCGTCTTCGTGGGCACGACCAATGAGACGGCCTACCTCTCAGACAGTACCGGAGCGCGCCGATTTTGGCCCCTGCGCTGTCAAGGGATAGACCTGGGTGCATTGGAGAGGGACCGCGACCAATTGTTCGCTGAGGCCGTACAGCTCAAATCAGACGGCCATCCATGGTGGCCAGTGGGACAGGAGATCACTACTGCCATAGTCGAGCAGCAGGAAGAGAGAGCGGCGATAGACGACTGGGCTGAGCCGGTCCTCTCGTGGCTGGCCACCAGTCCGCGGTCTACTACAGCCGAGATTGCCTATGGTGCGCTTAAACTTGAGATAAGCAAGGTCGACCGTTACGTATCGGCAAGGATTGGCTCAATACTGCGGAAACATGGAGCAATAGTTGAGAGAGCGAGGAGAAATGGGACGCGGGAGAGGCTATACTCGGTGGGTGGGCCAACCGACCTCGAAAAAGGGTTGGCCCACTAAATGCTCAATAACAACAACACATTAACCTGCCTGGGCCAACCGGGCCAACGGGCCAACCCAAAATCCCATATAGATATATACCCTGTATATACTACCAGGGAATATAGGTTGGCCCGGGTTGGCCCACCCATGGCGGGCACGCCCAGCTTGGTTCTTGTGGGCCAACCCCCCCGTTGGCCCAGGGTTGGCCCAGGGTTGGCCCAGGCAGCGGGTATTGACACCGCCGACGAGATAGAGCATAATGCCATTGGAGGTGAATTATGAGCGAACCATGCGTGGTTACTAGGAAAGGAAATAGAAAGCCACCGCCGCCAATCCAGAAGGGCGAGGTCCGCAACCCTACCGGATCCAACGGTCGCAAGCGCGACGCAATCGAGCTTCACACGCAGATCGCCGAGTACATGGCCGAGGTTGAGGCCCATGCCATCAATGGCAAGAGCACCGAGGCTCCACGCTCCCGTTGGCTGGTAGCCATGATATACTCCCGTGCCATGGGGGGCAGTGTGCCGCACATGCAGGAGCTGCTGAACCGTTGGGTGGGCAAGCCCAAGGAAACCATCGCCGCCACCATCGACACGCCGAATACCTGGATTGACCTATTCCGACTCGCCAAGCAAGATGACGACCAAGCCGACAAGTAGCGTCTCCCGCACGCTGCTTGACCAGGCACAAGATCCCGAGTGGTGGATCGCCAATGTCATCGGCGCAGACCTGTGGGCATCACAGGCCGAGATATGCCGCGCGGTTGTTGAGCATGAGGAGGTCGTTGTAGCATCCTGCCATGGGGCCGGCAAGAGCTTCACGTCGGCGCGAATAGCCCTGTGGTTCCTACTCTGCCACGAGAATAGCCTCGTCATAACGACCGCGCCAACCGCTCGCCAGGTGGGCGAAATCCTGTGGAGGGAAATAGCAACCGCCTACAACGGGGCGCGTGTGAAGCTCGGCGGGCGCCTGCTCACACAGCAGCTCGACGTGGGAGACCAGTGGTTCGCCATCGGGTTCACGGCGCCGCAGTACGATCCAAACCGGTGGCAGGGCCTGCACGCACCGCACATTTTGGTGATACTCGATGAAGCATGCGGCATAAGCAAGAGCATCATGGAGAGTATAGACGGCGTGCTCACGAGCGCGCACTCGCGCAAGCTGAGCATCGGGAATCCTACCGACCCTCTCAGCCCGTTCGCAGCCGACTTCAAGCGCGCCGACGTGCATAAGATGCACATCTCGGCTTTTGACACTCCAAACTTCACGCACTTCGGCCTCACGCTCGCCGATATCACGGCCGGCACATGGCAACAGAAGATCACGGGCCCGCTACCCAGGCCGGAGCTGGTCACTCCGCAGTGGGTGGCCAGGCGCGCCCGCAAGTGGGGCGTTGACTCGGCGCTCTTCGTGTCCAAGGTGCTTGGGCGCTTCCCCTCGGCCACGATTGACACACTCATCCCGCTGCCCCTGGTAGAGGCAGCAGTGTCTCGCGAGATAGACCGCACCATCACGACCCCGGTCTACCTGTCAGTTGACGTGGCGCGGTTCGGCGACGACGAGACGGTTTTCGGAATGCGCCGCGGGAACCACGCCCGCATCCTGGAGACACGAACCAAGGAAGACACCATGTCCACGGTGGGCCGCGTGCTCCACTGGCTGGATGAGTACCCGGAGATCGAAGAGGTCCGCATAGACGAGTGCGGGGTTGGTGGCGGGGTGTATGACCGGCTGCTAGAGCTTGGCGTCAACGTTGTGCCGGTCATCGCCGGCGCGGGGGCCGACGATAGCGAGCGCTACCTCAACGTGCGCTGCGAGATGTATGGCCATCTGGCAGCGCGCTACAAGGACGGCACCATCACGCACGAGGAAGACGAGGACTTGGCGGCGCAGGTCACCGCGCACAAAATCAAAGGGTACAAGAGCACCGGGCAAATGATCCTGCTCTCGAAGGAGGAGATGAAGGGCAAGGGCATGTCCAGCCCTGACCGAGCCGACGCCCTGGCAATGCTGTTCTACGAGCCGGGAGACAGGGGCCGAGCCCGTGGTGGAGCTGTTTCTGCCGACGTTCCAATGCCGCGATATAGCTACTGATTTTTTCAATACAAAAATAAGTATTGCATGATATGTAAAGTTTCTTTACACTCCCTGGTGAGGGCGAAAGAATGCCTACACCCCCGATCCAGCCGACCGAAGAGACCGAGCACGGTACCGAGTACATCACTGACTCGGCCGTGGTCAGCTCGAACATCGAGCCCAACTGGGACCTCCAGGGAGCGAAGGCAGTAGGCGACCGTAGTACCCCTGGCGAGTGGGCCGAGATGCTGCGCACCAACGTGGCGGCGTCACTCGGCGCACGTGCCCTACTCGCGACTCTCTCCGGCGTGAGCCACGACGTGTCCGCTCACCCGGACGCAGATCCTCGCGTGGTTGACTACGTGCGCTCAATGCTGTTCGAGAAACTTGCCCGACCGTTCAGCGCCTACACCGATCAGATTTTCAGCTCGATACTTTTCGGCTTCAGCGCAAACGAGCTGATCGCCAAGCAGGTCGACGGGCTCTGGTATCTCGCCGACATCGGCTACCGTAAGCCGCAAACAATCAGGCTGGACACGGTCAAGCGCAACGCCGATGGCTGGCTCGAGTGCGCCCAGGAGTGGCGCGGAAACGCGGGTCAGGTGCACCGGGCCGAGTACGCTGGCCCTGGAGTGGCTGGCAAGGGCTGGCTGTGGTGGATTACGTTTGGCACGTCATCATTGCTCGGCGACTCGATCCTTCGCCCAGTGTACGGCGCGTACAAGACGCACAATGAGGCGGTACGAATCCGAAACATCGCCACCCAGAAGGCCGTGCTTGGCAGCCCAACGATCATTGCTCGTGAGGGCACGTCGCTCGACGGTTCGGCCAAGGGGCGCGGGCCAAGCAAGGCTGCGGTGACAGACACGGTAAAGGCAGTGGCCAAGCAGCGCAGCATCGAGAACGGCGTGGTGGCGCTACCTGGGTGGGTGGAGAGCATCGAGAACCCGTTCGTCGTTCCCGGAGTAATAGAGCAGTTGACCGCCGTTATCAACGATTGCTCGGTCAAGATTCTTTTGGGATTCTTCTCTGGTCAATTCGCCCGCGGTCTCCTGGCTCAGTTCGGGACCAACGCTGCCAGCGAGTCAGACGCCGACGCGCAGCGGGCTTTACGCCGCTCATTCCTGGAGTTTTTGAAAATTGAAGTACAGTTTCTGATCAACTACTTCGTGGATCTCAACTTCGGCGTGCAGCGCTACTACCCGGAGCTGACGAGCACCTACATTGACGAGATGCCCGTGAGCGAGCGCGTGACGACGATGTCAGCGGCCGTGACCTCAGGGATCTATAAGCCGAGCAAGCTCGACCGAGATGAGTTCCGAGCGCTCATGCGCATCTCGGCGGCAGAGGAAGAGAACAAGGCTGCAGAGGGCCAGCTGCTTGACGGCGCCCAGGTGTCGAGCATAGTGGCGTTGTTGGCCGAGGTCACCGCCGGCCGCGTGACTCGCGACTCTGCCGTAGCGCTGCTAGGCGCTGGCTTCGGGCTCGCTCCTGACATCGCCGCGTCTATCGTGGGCACGGGGCAGATCGCTACCGTTGTTCAGCCAGTTGATGCCCAGCTCTCTCGCTGCTCTTGTGGCAAGGTCCACAAGTTCGTCGATGGAGTGCGCATGCCTCCACGCCCCGGTGGACGTGACCAGTACACGGGCCCCGATGGCCGAGCACTCAGCGCCGATGAAAACCTCTGCGACTGGCGCGCTATCGAGTTCGCCATGGACAACGGGGAGCGCGACCTGGAAGCCGTGCTCCGAGCTCAGCAAGCGCTTGTGGCCGACGAACTACTCAAGCAGATCACTGGCGACAAGTGGACGAACAGCGCCGAGCTGGCAAAGTTCCTTGCCGACCAAACCGTTCCCGAGTCACTACATGCCATGGTGCGCGGCGCCATCGCAGAGAAGCTGACCGGCCTGGCTGTGAGTGCGGCAGAGGAGCTTGCCAGCGAGTACAAGGCGCAGACCGGCAAGGAGATTGACACCGACTCACTCCCGTGGCTGGAGACGAACGACTACATCGAGACGAAGGCCAGCACCATTACGGGAACGATCATTGCCGATGTGAAGGATCAACTCGTTTCTTTCTCGCTGGCCATCAGCGCCCCGACTCGCGAGGCCGTGTTGCTAGGCATGCTCCAAGCCAAAAAGGAACTGAGCCAGGGAGCCATCGGTCCCATTGCGCCGCTTGTGACCAGCGAGGTATACGCCCGCGCTCGTGCCGAGGAAGTCAAGGCCATAGCCGAGCTTGGCGGCGGCGATGCTCAAGAGATCCACTATAGCGCCGTGCTCGACTCGAACACCTGCGATGCATGCCAGCAAGCAGATACCGACTACGGCCCCAATGGCAAGGCCATCATGCCGGGCAGCGCTGAAGAGACCGAGTACATGCCACCGTACCAGCGCTGCATGGGCGGCGTGCGGTGTCGGTGCATGTTCGTCTACACATGGCCGAGGGGTTGATCATGGGTGACACGATTGTCTGGACATCAGCGCTCAAGGCAGGCCAAGGACTTGTGCGGCGCACCGCGCTATTGCCGGCTCAGAAATTCTCGCACGGCGGGAAGGTGATCGACGTGCGCGCCGACGACCTCGAAGAGATGGCGCGCAATCTCAGGGCCGGTGCCATGGGAGCCGAGCGCATGGTTACCCTGGCGCACCCCGAGGACGAAGACCTCGCGGCTACGCCGGCCGTTGGATGGATCATCGCGGCAACAGCCAAGGTAGAGATGCATGATGGCCGAGCGGTTCTCATGGCTGACATCCGATGGCTTGAACAGATGGCAGCCGACATCGACGCCGAGAAGTACAAGTACATCAGCCCCGTGTTCACCAACGCCTACACCGACCAAAGCGGCGCCCAGCTTGGCTGGGGGCTGTTGTTCGCGGGCGTTACGAACACCCCTCACTGGACCGATCAACCCGGATTGCTCGCAAAGTTTGCCGAGCAATTCTTTGCGAAAAAAACCCCGGAGGATACGACCATGGACGAGAAGAAGAACGAGGAAATGATCGTCAAGCTCACCGCGCAGATCAACGACCAGGCCGTTGCCTTCGAGGCAACCAAGGCCGAGCTGACCACCGCCAAGGCTGAGACCGAAGCCGCCCAGAAGCGCATCGCCGCGCTTGAGCAGAACGAGAAGGTGAGCCGCGGTCAAGCGCTCATCATGAAGTTTCAGGCGAGCGGCCACTTGCAGGCCAAGCACCTGACCGGCAGCGATGGCAAGCCCACCGCTCTCGCAGCGCTGGCCGTGTCCGACCCGGTGCTATTCTCGGACGTGGTAAACACATTCACCCCTGTGGTGCTCAGCACCGTGGCCATGGGCGCCAACGGTGACGCATCCGACTCAGATAAGACCATGGCCGAGAAGGCATGCGCAATCACCACGGCGTTCTGCGTGGCCAACCCGGACATAAAGTACTTCCAGGTCGCCGACATGGGGATGAAGGCCGCAGAGCAGGGCAAGACCATCGCACTCGTGGGCGGCAAGCCCGTGCTGAAATAACCAAACAAACAACCCAATTGGAGGATAGCAACCCATGTCAACGATTCTTAAAAGCACCAGCGTCAAGGCTTATGCCGATGTCAGCGAGTACTGCCTACTTGAGATCGACACCAGCAACACCAGCTACCCGGATGTCTACGCGAAGGTCACGGCGGCCCGTGGCAGCAATGCATTCGGCGTGGCCACTGCCGATGCCGAAGCCGATGAAACCGAAACCATCAAGTACGAGCCGCTCGTGCCCGGAAATATCTACCCCGTGGTGCTCGGCGAGACCGTGGCAGCCGGTGAGCTGATCTGCGCCGGGGCGGCTGGCGCCGGCTTCGACTACGACACCGCGGGTGATGTTGCCCTAGGCACGTGCATCCTCGGAGGCGATGCGGCCGCCATCGGGCTCTTCATGGTAGATAGCAACTTCGGCTTGGTGCACGCATAAGCGCGCGAGAGCAAAACTTAAAAGCGCGCAAGCGCGAGAGGAAAATCAATGCCACTCAGCAGAGCAGAACTTACCGGCAGCGTCAACCCGCATCTTTCGCAGATGGTGCTGAGCCTCGGGCCAGAGACCTTCAAGAGCGTCAACGACCTGGTAGCCCCGCCACTGAACCGCTTCGGTTACCGCAGCGGCACCTTCGCGCACAACACCCGCCTGTGGATGGCGGACACCGCCGACGAAGTAAGCCGCAAGGGCTCCATCGAGGTAGACGTGGAGCGCCCGACCCGCGTGTCCTTCGTCGCGACCAAGCGCGGCTTCAAGTGCCTCATCACCCGTGACGACCTCGAAGACATCGCCCAGGGCGGCGGCGATCCCAACGCCTACGTGCAAGACCAAGTGACCCGCCTGGCCGTGATGGTGAAGATGCGCAAGGAACGGCGCCTGATGACCAAGATCACCACGGCAGCCAACTTCGACTCGTCTATGAGCGGCGCGGCCGGGGCCCTCTGGACCGCCGCTGGCGGCGATCCGCTGAGCGATTTCAGCACCGCGAAGAAGGCCCTGATCGGCCGTGGCCGGCCGGGAACTCACTTCGTCGCCGACCTGGTTGCCCAGGAAGAGCTTCGCAAGCACATCTCGCTTGTGGCCTTCGGCTCGCCCCAGGCGCGGGCCATGGTGGACGATGCCCAGATCGAGAGCATCCTCGGACTCAAGCCCATCTGGTCTGAGCAGCGCTATGCCACCGCGGCTGACGTGCTCACCAGCGTCATCGGCGTGGGCAACGTGGTCGTGTTCCATATGCCCAGCGTGCCGGGCCCGACCTCTGAGACCCCGGCGTGTTTCTGTCGTACCATGGTCAGCCGTGACCTGGAAGTCCGAGAGTGGGAAGACCAGAGCGCCGATGGCATGTGGTACGAGTGCGTGCACACGTACACGCATGAGTTTGGCATCATCGACAACACCACCGACAAGGACTCCGAGGGCGGTTACCTGATCACCACCTGCCTCTCCTAATCGAGAGCCATGGGGGCCGTTATGAGCCGATACCAGTGGATGGACAAGCGTGGGAATCTTCACCTCAACGGCGGACTTGTTCCGCCCCTTGGATTCTTCGACGCCGATCCATCGCTGGTATCGGCCATGGCGGCCAGCGTTCGCGCGCTGATCGTGTTGGTGCCGGGAGTGAAGGAACTACCCTCGCCACAAGCGGAGGTGCAAGCCCAATTTTCGGAACCAATCCCAATTCCCGCGCGGCCCAGTAGTCCATCTCCTGCTGCTGAGCCGCGCGGGATGCGGGTCAATCGACGGGGTCGCAAATGACCACGGCCTGGCTATACGGCGTGGGCAGCGCCGATGTGCTGGCGCAGCTAAGCCAGTGGCAGGTGAGTGCCAACACCACGCCGAGCATATCTCTGATCGAGGACGGAGGCTCTTGCCTAATGCGCGCGGGGGCCAAGGTGGCAACGGCCCTCTTGCGTGGCGGGTTTGCTGAGCCCACGCTATCGGCAAGCGTCAACCCGAAGGCCTACTGGGAAATAAGGGGGCTCATTGCCGAGCTTGCCGCGGTGTACTTCTGTCAAGGCGTTCTACACCTGACAGATAACGTGAGAATAGACGACGGCATGAAGCGCTGCAACAAGCAGCTACAAGAGATTTCCGAGGGCTCACAGATTGGCGAGCTGACCGTAACCGAGGGAAGCGAGTCGGGTCAGTTCTACCAGGGCGACTATACCGACGACCAGGTTAACCATAACCGTTTCAAGTTCCGGGATGACATGTAATGGCGATTGTGCTCAAAGCTGACTTCCTTGGCGGCGGCTCGTTCCAGCGCGCATGGGGCCGAGCCTCACTTGCCGTGAGCAATCTCACCCCGGTCTGGAAAGAGATCAAGGGATGGTGGCTGAACGAGATGAGCATGATCTTCGCCACGCAGGGAAAGCGCGCGGCGCAGGTATGGCCGGCACTCGGAGCCTACACGCAGGAAGGCCCTCCGGGACGGTACGGTCGATGGAAGCAACGCAACCATCCTGGGATGCCGCTCTTGCAGCTCCACGGAGACCTCAAAAATGCAGTCACGGGGCGCGCGGGCAGCTATGAGGAGATTACTCCGCAGAAGCTGACACTTGGTGCGAGCGATATCAAATACCTCAAGTGTATGAACTTTGGCTTCACGCCGCGCAACATACCCATGCGCAAGTTCATCAGCCCTCCTTATGGGGAGCAGCTCGTTTCGCTCGACAACCGCATGCGCAAGGTTACCATGCAGATCACGCGAGAGATTAACGCCGCGGCGAAGGCTGCGCTCGGTGGCACGATAGGGGCAGACCGATGACCATAGCTGATAAGCGCGGCATGGACAACGTCATCGAGTCGCTGGGGCTCGTGATTGGCGCGCAGTTGCCGGCCAAGATTGCCGCCTACAATGCGGCCAACGGTCCAGAGTGCATCACCTGGTTAGGTGGCCCGTTCGCGTTCGGGTCTGGCGATAAGACGTTCATCGTCACGCTCAACAACGCGGCCACGGCGTTGACCGTGAGCACGCTCACTGGGACCATGAGCGCCGCACAGGTGGCGGCCGCTCTGACTGGGACCATGACGGGCATAGCCTCGGAGGTAGTGCTCGGGAACATGGTAAGGGTCTACTCGACTACCTATGGTGCCGCTGGCTCACTCAAGATTGGAGCCGGCACGGGCAACGCCGTGCTGGGGCTGATTGACAACCAGGTGCACAACTTCTGGCCGCTGAAGAACCTCGCCTGGATTGGCGAGGCCTACGAGAACGTCGAGGGCATCTTGCCGAGCTGGCCAGCGCTCATCCTGCGCGGCGAGAGCGCGCGACCGCAGGCCAGCAACGACATGATCTACGAGTACCAGGTCAAGGCCAGGCTGCGCGCCATTGGGAACCTCAGCGACTTCGGAGGGCAGCTCTACCAGCCACTGCTCAAGATGGCCGCCATGATCTCCGATATCCTGCGCACCGAGCCGGGCTTGCTCGGGCAGGTCAACGCAGTGCAGATTGGCGGCTACACGCCGGCCCAGAACATCGACTTCGGCGAAGGGCTCCAGAGCGCCTATGTGGATTTCTCATTAACCGTTCTCGTGCAAGAGGAATAAAAAATGCCGACCACCAAGCCCATGGGGCAGTACCAGGTTGCCGTTATCGCCGAGGCAGTGCAGGGTACGCAGACAGCTATCGACCTGACAAGCGCCTTCCTGCGCGTGCTGGGAAGCGAGATTGGCGAGGGTGGGCGTGAGATTTCTTTCGTCAACGTCGCGCGCAAGGACCGGGGGCGCTTCCTCGAAGTCGACGGGCGATACAAGGACGTGAGCTGGAAGCTCGACCTGCCACTGATTGGCAGCGGCACCGCAGGCACGGCGCTTGTACCACGGGGCGCGCTGTGGACCAACGCGGCGGGGCTAAGTGTGGTCGATGGAGAATCCAGTGTGATCTATGAGGCAGATGATAACAATCCTGCCGGTAGCGTGTCTATCATGCGTGTTGACCGCGTGCCTATTGTGGCCGACTACTTGGTCAACGCCATTGCCGCCCAGGTGGCATTGGAGTTCACGAAGGACGGCCCGCCAAAGCTGAGCTTCAGCGGCACCGCAGCGCGCAAGCACCAGTTTTGCAAGACCACGTTGGCTGCGGCCATCGTCGCCGACGATGCAACGGCAATGACCCTGACTGACCTGACATGCATCGTCGATGGCAGCGCAACGGATGTAATCACGGGGCTGCATATCTTCGCGAAGATTGACAGCGAGATCGTCAAGATCACCGGATATACGAAGAGCACCGGCGTGTGTGTGATTGCCAGGGCGCAGCTTGGCAGCACGGGAGCTACTCACCTCATATCAGCTTCCGTAAGTCCGATGAACAGCGACAAGGATGGGCTAATCCCGACCTACAACGAAGACGATGGCAAGCTCATTGGCGCAATGGATTGGTCAGTGAAGCTGAACACCGTGGCCATCAAGTGCACGAAGGTCACAATCACGATCAACACCGGGCGCAAGTTTGACCCGCTCAGCTCCGGAGAATCGCAGAGCACGGGAATCAATAACGGCGCTATCGAGGTGACTGCCAGCCTCGAAATGATCATGGACACGACGCGGTTTAAGGTCTTTCAGATGGGAGACAGCCGCACAGACTGCGACATTGAGCTCATCGCCGGCACCACGGCTGGCAGTATATTCACAATCGATCTAGACAAATGCCGCATCAAGAGCGTAACGCCTCCAAACCTGGCACCAAACGAGATCGGCAACGTCACCGTTACGTTCGACTGCTTCGATACCCTGGGCGCCCTGTTGGGCCAGTTCAAGCTGACCGAAAGTTGAAAAAATAAACGCGCATAAAGCGCAAGAGGGAAACCAAAATGATTACTCGTAATCGGATCGTAGTAGCGGTGCTTGGTCTCGTGGCTCTGATTTGCGCCGTCGCTTATGCCGCTGGGGGTTGGACGCATTGGCAGGTCTATGTGCAAAACGGTTTGGCCGTGGCCAATACCGCCCGCACGGGTGCCACTACTCTTGGAACTACTGCCACTACTACGGATGTTCTTCATATCGATGGCATCGCTAGTCAAACTGCCGACTATGTTGAAATCGACAATTCGAGCGGCACTGTGCAATTCAAGGTTGCGTCTGATGGCATGGTACAGCTAGTTTCCAAGACTTCGAATCCCTGCGTAGCCGGCACCAGTGCTGGCCGAATTTTCTTCAACGGATCCTCGGGCACGATGTGCTATTGCGGTGGATCTACTGACGGGCTGAAGGGAGGTAAGTCGCTCAAGATTGACGGCACATCATCCTCCTGCTACTAACAAAATTCCCGCGCCCATGGCGGATTTGAGGATATCATGGCCCACCTGAAAACTACACTTACTATTGCAGTAGAGCCTAGCGCTCATGTCGATTCTGCCTGGCAATTCGCGGTCACGGTGCCACCCGTGGCCGTGGTCCGTGATATCGCCACGGCACTTGGGATCGATTCACTGCAAGCGATGGTAAGCGGCATACTGCAAAATGATTCGGTACGCAAGGCGATCCGAGATCACATTGCCGAGAATCCTGGGGCAAGTGTGGGCCAGGCATGCGCCTCGCCGAATATCCAAGCGCTTATCCTCACGGCCACTGGCGTCGATCCGAGCAAGTTGATCAAGCCCGATTGCGACGATCAAAAGGTTGCCGATCTAATCGAGCCCTTTTGCAGTGCCCCGGAGGGATTCGATCCGCCTTACACCTGGCCATTGCTCCGCGCGGCAAACGAGCCTTACGCGCTGGCCGTACTAGTGGCGGCCGCGCGGGGTGTTTATGATCGTGTTCACGGTGACGTGGGAGCGGCTGAAAAAAAAATTTAGCGCACCTAGTAGAGGCATTGCATGAAGGACACTACCACGATTGCTTTGCTGAATGTAACCGGGAGTTACAACCGGGAAAATTCTATTTTCGTCCGGCTCGCAAAAGTGAGACCGGAGGCGCGATCTATGACGAATCGAAAAGCCTTGTCTTGCCGCAGTGCCCTTGCATTTCTACCACGGCCCAAGGATGGGAGACCTTGGGAATGGCTCGGCTGTTTTTGATCGATCCTAGGATCGTGGATTGGGAAACCGATAGCGCGGACAGAGCACTATTGATCGCGGAAACGGCGGGGTTGCTAAATGTCAACCATTGATCTCACCCTGAAAATAAATGCCGATGGTACTGTTGATGCCGTTGGTAAACTAGGCGCCGTGTCGACCGCAGTAAAGCAGACCGGAGAAGTAGCAAAAAAATCAGGGAAGGAATATGGTGATTTTAATCATCAGATTTCTACATCAATAGATAGTTTGGTGTCGCTAGGGGAGAAGGTTTTTCGGTTTGGCGAAAAGCTCGTAAATATATTCACTAAAGATCTAACCATTACCAACAAAGCGTTTGCCGAGTTTGATGATGTCATTCAAAATAAATTTATAAAAACCGTTGGTGAAGCTGTTGTAAAAAACGATTCGCTTAGTAATGCTGTAGACAGTTTATCGAAAAGCCTTGATGCTATGGTCCCTAGTGCAAAAGAAGCCAGTGACGTGATTACGCAGATCACAAAAGTCTGTTTGGATTTAGGAATGGCCGTATTGCCAATTGGAGATATGCTATTATATTTTGTAGGTCTGGCAGTTGAGGGGCTATCTACAATAGCTCAAACAATGCTGGATGTCATTTTTCGCCCATTCTCGACTGCTATGGATTTGATCAATAATGTAGTGCAAGAAATGGATGTGATACCAGAAAGCTTGAAAAATACTATTGATAGTGTAGCGGGCATTATGGGCTTGATTGTAGATATACCAACCAATTCTAAGCGAGATATAATGGGGGTTATATCATCGCTACAAACAGGCATGTCTGATTCGTATGCGATGATGGAAAAAGCCCGCGCGGCTGCTGATGGGCCAGGGCATGCTAAAATTATGCTAAACAAAAAAGCGCAAGAGGCTGCCAATAAAGAATTGATTGCGTCTGAAAAAGAATTACAAGACGCAGTTAACCTAGGAGTTGATGAAGCTCTTGATGGTACATTCAAAAAAATAGATGCAGATCAAAAAGAACTAGATTGGCTACAGCGTACCATTAACGCGCAATTAAAGGCCGACAAAGAGGCTGCTGACTCCAATGCTAAAAAACAAGAGCAGGCTTCCGAGTTACGAAAAAAAGAAGAAATAGAAATGGGGCGCCTATCTAGTGCGCAACAATTCTATGCGAGCATGGTCACTACTGCTGTTACTGCTACGGTAAGCGCAATTCAAACGGCGGTCGAAGGCATAATGACCGGTACCCAATCAATAGGGGAAGCAATCGGTAATATGATGTTATCAGTTGCGCAATCTATTTTTAGCGCCATGATGAGCGCGGCTCTGTCAAGCGCGGTGCAAGCGGCCATCGCTGGCGCTGGGTCGGTGGCTAGCATTCCATACGTCGGAGCCTTCCTGGCTATAGGCATGGTCGGCACGCTGCTAACCACGTTCCTTGCTGTGCGGTCCAAGATGAAGGCGCCGAGCAAAGAGTTTGGCGGTATGACAGGATCTGTTACCGCCACAGGGCTCATGGAAAATATGCCGTTCATGGGGAATGCTAAAGAGCGTCACCTGAACGAGAGAGAGAGCCGGGAGTACGAGGATGTCATGGCCGGCAAGTCGGGCCAGGGCCGGGCCCTAGTTATCAACACCAGCGTTCCACAGGGCGTTAGCAATCGCCTGGAGACGCAGCGCTACCTCCGTGACGTGTGGGTCCCAGAGCTGAAAAGAATGAAAGCAACGGGCCAATTGAAATGGCTAATGGCATAACACGATGGCACTTGACAGCGCAATCATCACAGAAAATGCCGCATACTACTTGGCTGACTATCCGCAGTTCGTGGCCTGTAACAAGTTCACGAGCGCATCGAAGTTCGATGCTGATGGGGCAGTAGGCGGCGACGATGACACCGATACGGCCTATCCTATCCAGGCGATCAGCGATGGCCACAATGGAAGCTACAGCAGGCCGGATGCTGCTGCTCAGGTGCATTGGCTGCTGTGTGTCTTCGAGGCTGCGGCCACGGTCGATTGTCTGTTCATCGCGATCCAGAGCACAGGGCACGCGACATGCGAGGTGACGGCCTATGTGACCGATGGAAGCACAACTGAGCAGATCTCCAACTTCGACACCGATTATTTCGATAGTAATAAGCGCGTCTATATGCCCAAGCTTCAGGCTTCAGGCGACACCGGCACGCAGCAGCGCCAGTGGACCGGGGTAACTCGGCTGGTCCTGAAATTCGACGCTGGCGCGGGACACACATGCCGTCCGCTCATCACCGAAGTCATCGCTGGACAGCAATGCCAGATGCCATCCCCTCCGCTGTACCCCTACGGTGACAGCGACAAGCTGAGCCAGGTGGAGCGCGGAGAAAGCAAGAGCGGCATTATTTCCCTCTACAAGGATTGGAGTGGAAAGCAATCGCTAGCCAGCAAATGGCTACTCGCCGACCCAGCCAAGATCAAGGCCCTGGCGGTAGCAACGGACTATTTCACGCGGCCCGTACTGTGGGTCCCAAATCCCTACACGATACCAGGCAATGCCTATATCATGGTCCCAGAGGCCCACGATCTGAAGCTCCCTAGGCCAGAGGTGAATAAGTATGAGTGGGAGTTCAACGCCGTCGAACAGGGCGGTAGCCTTGTGTCGGCTGAAACGGTGGCGCTATAATGCTTACACTCAACGCCACGCTACTCGATGAAATTCTCCGCGCCGGCCATGCGCTCGATCTGGTGATTCATTGCGTGATAGTCGGCAATACCAGGGCCGATCCTGCCGTGACGAGAACCATCACGGTGTGCAAGGGCAGCAAGCCATATTGCCAGAATCCAAGCGCGGCAGAGGAAGATAAGGTGTTCGTTCCAAACCTTCTGGCAAGCGTCGGAGCTGCGGCATATGAGGTCGACCCAATCAAGCGCAGCGCGACCGTTGGGCAGGTGAGCCTGGAAATAACAGACACCGGGGCCGGCTCAGAGATTCGCGCTTGGCTGGCCGCGTGCTACGCGAATGGCGCCAAGTGCACCATTACCTGGGGAGCACAGGGAGTGCCCCTGACAGCGTTTGCGCCGTTCGGCGTCTACTACCTAACTGACTTCGATGTGACTCCGGGAATGGTCACGCTTGAGACCCGAGATGGATCGTGGATTGTCGAGGGCAAGAAATTCGCGGGCCTCTGGGTATCAGAGCACCCGGCGGAATGCGCGCTCAAGAATCTTGAGTGGTGCGGAATCCCATCGGCTCTTATCGATTCGGCTTCCTTCGCGTTTGATGTGTTCTCGCCGCGAAGTCACTACAATATCAAACGAGTCGGCGTGCGCCTACAGGGCGGGGTTGGGAAGAGCGCCACAGCATATGGTGCGTATGCGACAGGGTTCTCAGGATGGATCATAGACGGCGCAACGCACCTGACCACAGATGCCAATGGGAAGATATACCCGGAACTCATCGTCAACGGCGTCTCATGGCAGCTTAACATCTACG
>Ga0265297_10006627_pt1 | contig 16653 bp, 14 predicted proteins | sample Munlanlwell13791_FD_192502 | JGI IMG/M metagenome (GOLD analysis project Ga0265297, IMG submission 192502) | Leachate microbial communities from a municipal landfill in Southern Ontario, Canada - Leachate well 137-91 | ecosystem: Engineered > Solid waste > Landfill > Unclassified | place... | reverse complement strand
AAAAAGGCGGAAGAAGAGAAAAAGATCGAAGAGGAAAAACTGAAAGAGAAAAAAAGGGCGGAGGAGGAGAAACTGAAAGAGCAGAAAAAAGAGGAAGAAGAGAAAAAAAGGAAAGAGGACGAGCAAAAAAGGGCGGAGGAGGAGAAAAAAAGGATCGACCAGATACTGGCCGCCGTTCCAGTTGCTCCGGCCGCGCCGACGTGGCCGAGCAGGCAGCCGATCCCGGTCCCCGCAGCACCGGAAAAAGCTTCCGGAGACAGCTATAAAGAATCCATTGAAGAAACCAAAACAGAGGGAGATCCGACGCTGTTCAAAAACGCCGTTCGAAGCTTCCGCTTGCAAACAAAAGTCAAAATCCAGCCGCCGGCACAGGCGGCCCAGCCCCAGTCCGTAAAAACGCCTATCAAGGTGGAGCTTAAGCTCCCTCCAAAATTTCAAGAAAAAAATACCGCGCCGCAATCCGTACAAATAAAAAAGGTTGACCTTGAAAAGCTGCCCGAAAAACCCGTTCCGCAAAAAGAGCAGATCAAAACCGAAGAAGCGGCAATGGCCCCCAAACCGGTCCTTGCCGATCAGATACCCGATATTTTCGACGAAAAAAAGTTCATCGAATCTTTAGACGCCAGGGAAAAAGAGATTGAAAAAGAAACGGTAAAAATAAACCAAGAGAAGATCCCTGTAAAATTAAGGGTAGAAGAGATATCCAAAGAAATCGAAAAAACCAAGCAAACCCAATTGCAAAAAATATCGGGGGAAGAACTGGAGATCGAAAAAAATCTCCGCCAGTTGGAAGAAAAAGAGAGGTCAGCCGTCTCTGCCGAAGAAAAAAGGGCCGCCGAAGCCGAAAGGCAAAGCATCGAAAGCCAGAGAGAAGAGATTGAAGCCAAAAGATACCAAGCGGAGGATTCCATTGCCAGTCTGGAAACCCAGCTCGACGAATGCAAGAAAAATTACGAACGGATCGGCGAAAAAGAAAAAAAACTTGCCAAGGAGAAGGAAGGCATCAAAAATAAAAGAGAGATGGTCTCCTTGAGGAAGAAAAAAGAGCAGCTGGAAAAGGAAAACGGCAAAATGGAAGAAGAATTGGATGCCCTAAGGAACGATTTGTCGTCCGTTCTTAAGAGAAAAGACGAGTCGGACGAAGGGCTGAAGGAGATCAGCCAAATAGAAAAAGAGATAGAAGCGCGGCTCTCCACCTTGGAAAGCCAGGAATCAAGCACCAGCGACCCAAGCTTGCGCAGAGAGATAGAGTCCCAAAGGAAAATACCGGCCGGACAGCGCAAGGAGATCGAAACGAAAAGATGGGCGCTTGAAGATAAAAACAAGGAAATAATAGCGAAAGAGAACGAGATCAAGCGGCAATACCAAGTTTTGACGAAAAGATCCGAGGAGTCCAAAAAAGAGCTTGCATCGATAAATGACCGGCTAAACCAAATAAATGGCTAAGCAATTGTTCTCCGTAAAAATTTTAATCCGGATTTTAGTCTTAATAGTTTTAGGGGCATTATTGGCCGCGGTAATATTTTTATTCAAAAAATAAACAGAGCCGATCATCGTCCGAACAACCAAGTATGGCAAACAAAGAATTTATAGAAAAAATAAAAGCCGTTCTTCAGGAAAAAAAGGCATCCCTTGAAAAAGAATTAAGCAGTTTTGCAGATGAAAGCCCGGAGGCTAAAAAAGACTGGCAAGCCCGTTATCCGCAATTCCAGGGCAGCGGCTTGGAGGACGCGGCCGACGAGGTCGAAGAATACGAAAGCCTGCTCTCAATAGAGCATACTCTTGAAAAAAAGCTTAAAGACCTGAATTCCGCCTTGGAGAGAATAGAACAAGGAAAATACGGCATATGCGAAAAATGCGGAGCGGAAATATCCGTCCAAAGGCTGGAGGTCTGCCCCGAAGCCAGCTGGTGCTCAAAATGCATCCAATAACTTATTGGTTTAAAATCCCAACGACCAAGTCCTAACGGCCAAAAAAATCCCAAGTCCTAAGTCCTAATTCGTTTGGATTTTTGGGAATTGGGGCTTAATTGGTCATTGGTTATTGAGGTTTGGGATTTAACAACGATAGATGCCGGTTAAAATATTCTCGGCTGCTCTTGTCGGCCTTGACGCGCAAATCGTAGAAGTGGAAATAGACGCTTCTTGGGGTTTGCGCTGTTTTAATATTGTAGGGCTGCCGGACAAAACCATCCAGGAGTCAAAAGAGAGGATCGGGTCCGCCATCAACAGTTCCAAGCTGAAAAGCCCCTTGTCCCAACCGGCAAAAGTATTGGTAAGCCTCGCTCCGGCCAGCCTGAAAAAAGAAGGCTCTCTTTATGATCTGCCGATCGCTCTCGGCTATCTTTTGGCTTCAGATCAGGCTAAGTTCGACCCCGCGGAAAAAATGATCTTAGGGGAACTCTCCTTAAAGGGAGATTTGCGGCCGATAAAAGGAGGGCTGATCGCCGCCTCAAAAGCCTTGTCGTGCGGATTTAAAGAGATCATTCTCCCAAAAGCAAATGAAAAAGAGGCGGCTCTTATAAAAGGCCTTCGGGTAATAGGCGTCAAAACACTGGAAGAAGCTCTGGCTTATTTGGAGGGGCGCATACAGATCGAACCGGCCGCGAACGGACCGGAAGAAGATATTGAAAACTTATCGGAACAAAACCGAGACCAGGTCGATTTGAGCTGGATACAAGGCCAGGAATCCGCTAAAAGATCTTTGGAGATCGCCGCCGCCGGAGGACACAATTTGCTGATGGAAGGACCGCCGGGAACAGGCAAGACCCTGCTGGCTAAAGCGCTGGCTTCCATTTTACCGCCGCTATCCTCCGAAGAAGCGATAGAATTAGCCATGATCTACAGCGCAAGCGGCCTTCTTGCGCAAGAAAACATCCGGCATATTTTTAAAAACAGGCCTTTCCGCTCTCCGCATCACACAGCCTCCGGGGCTGCCCTGATAGGCGGAGGCAATCCGCTTCTGCCCGGAGAGATAACTTTGGCGCACAGGGGAATATTATTCCTTGATGAATTCCCCGAGTTCCATAGAGACGTGCTGGAAAGCCTCCGCCAGCCTCTGGAAGAAGGAAGCATTACTATCCTCCGGTCAAACTCCCGCATCCGCCTGCCGGCCCGCTTCACTTTGATAGCGGCGGCAAACCCTTGTCCTTGCGGAAATTTCGGCAACCCCGAAAAAGCTTGTTCCTGCGCTCCCGGCCAAGTCCTTAAATACCAGCGGAAGCTTTCCGGGCCGATCATCGACAGGATAGACCTTTTTATCAATGTTCCCCAGATAAAATTCGACAAGCTGACGGCCAAAGAGAACAGCGGCCAAAGCGCGGCCGCTAAAAACAGGGTCAAGCAAGCCAGGATCGTCCAAAAAGAGAGATTTGAAAACAACCGGGGGATGTTCACGAACAGCGAAATGACCGTTCCTCAAATAGAAAAATATTGCCAAATAAACGGCGAATCAAAAGATATTTTGAAACAGATGGTAGACTCTGGCCGCCTTTCCGCCCGCAGCTATCACAAAACCTTGAAAGTGGCCAGGACCATTGCCGATCTGGAGGGGTCGGGGGAAATAAAAAGCTCCCATTTGATGGAAGCTTTGATGTACCGGAAAAAGCAGTAGGCCTGGCGTTATTTGAAGGAAAGGGTGGCCCCGATACCGTATTTGGCCAAAGGATTAACGGCGCCGCGAACCTCAAAGTGCAAATGGCAGCCGGTAGCGCCGACAACGTGGCCGGTGTTGCCGATATAGCCGATCAACTGGCCTTGCGAAACCTCCTCGCCGGCTGAAACTAAATTTTTGGAAAGATGAGCGTAAAGAGTGACGACGCTGTTGGGATGGACTATCCTGATGTTATTGCCATAAGGCCAAGCATTCGTGGAAACCTGAACCTTGCCTCCGGCAGCCGCAAAAACCGGCGTTCCGCAAGCGTTGGCGATATCAACGGCGTTATATATATGAAGGCCTTGGCTGATGCGGCCGGCGGTAGGAATTATGAAAAAAGAATTAGGCAAAGCGCTTGCCGCCGAATCAACGATTTTAGCCGGAGAAGCGACAACGGCGGAAATTTTTCCTCCCGGGATCACCAGAATGTCTCCCAACATAAGATCAGCCTCGGGGTCCAACTGGTTAAAAGCGATGATATCGTCTTTGCTGGCGGAATAAGATTTGGCTATCCGGGCTAAAGTGTCTTTATCTTCTATTATATACATCACTCCCGAAACGGGGAGGATGACCAATTTTTCTCCCGCTTTTATGGCCGATCCTTTTTTCAGGCCGTTAGCCCAAAGTATGGTTTCCAAACTGATATTAAATTTATCAGCCAGGCTGGCCAGCGTATCGCCGTCTTTCACGGTATATTGGATTATATCTTTTTCAACCCTTTCGCTTTGGCTGTCGTTTTCAGGTCCGCCAGCCATCGCCGCCAGCGTTTTGGGGGAGATAAAAACAGGAGAGGGCACGCTTTTTAAGCTGGTGCCCCCTAAAATAGAATAAGACTGAATCGTTTCTACGGAATCTTTGGCGCTCAAAAGAGCCCCAGTAATGGATTTTCCGGTATCTTTGCCGTCTTGGGCCGGACCGGAAAAGTCTCCTTTAGAGCTCACTATTCCGAAAAAGGCCAAACTGGCAAATGCCCCCAAAAAGCAAAAAAGAAGGCTTTTATTGCGCAGGCCGTCTTTCATTCCTCGTAGGTTCAGACTCTTAATTAAAAATTGGAAATATTTAGAAATACGCTATATAATTTAATGGTTTAAGGTCCAAATGTCAAGCAATTTATCCACAACCCAACATACAAAAGAACTTCTGTCAAGATACGGAATAAGGCCCAAAAAACAGTTTGGCCAGAATTTTTTAGTGGATAAAAGCGCTGTCAAAATATTGGCGGAGGCCGGACAGATCCAAAAGAACGACACGGTCCTGGAGATCGGGCCGGGCATCGGCGTCCTCACCAAAGAATTGGCCCAAGCCGCCGGCAAGGTGATAGCCGTGGAGAAAGACCCGCAGATGGTCGAGATACTGAAAGGCGAGCTGGCCGATTCAAAGATCGAGAACGTAGAGATCGTCTGCCAAGACGCTTTGGAATTTTTAAAAAACGGGGGAATAGACGGCCTCGATTATAAGGCGGCGGGGAATATCCCTTTTTATCTTACCGGCCACCTTATAAGGATCCTCTTGGAAATGGAAAACCAGCCCAAGAAAATAGTTTTCATTATGCAAAAAGAAGTTGCCCAGCGCATCGCCAGCCTTCCGCCGGATATGAGCCTTCTTTCCGCTTCGGTCCAATTTTATGCCCAGCCCAAAATAGCCGGTTATATAAAGAGGGGATCTTTCTGGCCGGCGCCGGACGTGGACGCGGCGATCATCGGGATAACTCCGACTCCGCCTGAAAAAGATATCGACCGCGGCCGGTTTTTTGAAATTTTAAAGGCCGGCTTCTCCCAGCCGCGGAAACAACTTATCAACAACTTATCAAAATCATTGAAAGCTGATAAAATAAAGATCAACGATTGGCTTTTAAAAAATAACATCCAGCCTGTCCGTCGGGCCGAAACATTATCGATGGAGGATTGGGTGAATCTAACTAAAACTTTTGATGTTTAAAATAACGAATAGGCATTTTCTTTATCTGTCGGCTCTTTTTATTTCTTCCTTTTTTGTTGTTTCGGCCTGCCAGGCCGCCGGCTTGGGCGAGACCATCGCGAAATGGACGATCGGACTTCTGGTCGCGAAAGTAGGAGAGCTTATTGTGCTATGCACTTCTCTTCTCACAAGCCTCGGCTATATGGTATTGACCTGGGTCACTGATCCGGGGTTCATAAAAGTCCCGGTCATAAGCAACGACTTCGTAAGAGGCGTTGGGCTGGCTATCACAATACCCCTCGCGAATATCGTAGTGTTCATTTCCCTTGTCGCCATAGGGGTGGGAACCGCTTTGAGGATCGACGGCTATGACGCGAGAAAATTGCTGATGAAGCTTCTTGGCGTAGCCCTGCTCATCAACTTCGTCCCTCTTTTGTGCGGCGTGGTGATAGACATCACCAATATCCTGATGAATTTTTTCTTCAACGGAGGAATGTCGGGAATGGAATTTCTCAAAACCCAATCCAAAATGAGCTCCGCTACTTTTACAGGGCTATGGAACTCGACAGATTCGGGAACTTCTCTGCTCATGGGATTGATCGTAGCAACGATATTGCTTTGCACTTTCAACGTACTTACCGCTATAGTTTTCTTGCTTTTCGCGGTCCTTTTTTTAATGAGATACATCGCCCTCTGGATACTTGTGATCATCGCTCCTTTGATGTTCGCTTTTATGGTCCTGCCCGCCACAAAAAAATGGTGGCAATCTTGGCTGGATAAATTCACAAACTGGTGCTTTGTCGGGACCATAGCGGCTTTTTACCTTTATCTTAGCCAACAAATGGTCGCCCTGATCTCTCAAGGAAGCTTGATAGGTTCCACAGGGCCGGACACAAAAGACCTCGGCATGGTTGAATATCTGCTTTCCGCTTTCGTACCGGTGGCCTTCCTTTATTTCGGATTTTTCGAAGCCCTAAGCGGAAGCGCGCTGGGATCCGGCGCGGTGGTCAACATGGCAAAAGGCGGAGCCAGAAGGATCGGAACGGGAACAAGAAGAACGGCCGGAAGAGCTATTGGCAGCGGGGCCAAAAGAACCGGCAAAGAGATGGCAAAAAGCTCTACTGCCGGAAGAATGACAAGGGGCCTGGCAGGCGCATCAAAATGGGGACAAGATAAAAAAACTCTTACCGGCTGGTTCCAGCGAACTGCCGGAGGGGTTGTAACTGCCGTTGGCGGTGAAAAAGCAGGGACTAAGATGGCTGACGCGCGGGACAAACTTATGAAAGAAAACGATGAAAAGGTCGCGAAAATGACGGGTCGCGAATATGCTTATGAGTTAGACCATAAAGCCCTCGGCCTTGCGGACAAAGGTTCTTTCATTGCGAGAGGATTGGAGAGCAAAGACCCTGATGTCAAAAAAGCGGCCACTGAAAAACTGAAATCAATGAGCCAGGATAATTATCTAAGAATGGTAAAGGAAATGCAGACGGAAGGAAACGATAAAGACGCAGACAAGCTCTCTCTTGCGGGCCGATCGTTGAAAAATTACCAGCCCGAAAATATCGGGTTGAAAGCCTTCGATCCGAAAATGAAAGAATGGGCTGGAAATCTGTCCAAAGCTGAAGAAATGCAGGAAAGCTGGGCAAGCAGCGGCTTCAACTCCTATGATCTGAAAAAATGGGAAAAAGGCGGGGCAAAAGAAAGCGATCTTAAAGAAATGTGGATGAAGAACAATATTGGCGCGAAACAGAAAGAAGAATGGGCAGACCAAAAGCTTAGTTCCAAACAAATCGAAGAAAATAAGGAAAACATGTGGAATAACAGCGGCGTCAGATCCGGAGAAGTAAAGGCTTGGGTTGAGAATCTTTCCAAGTCCGAGAAGCTCGACGAGAAATGGGAGAAGAGCGGATGGAAAGCCGAAGAGGTTAAGGAATGGGTGGACAAAAAATGGGAGAACCAAACCGAAAAAATGATGGACGGAGCTAAAAAAGAGGATATCGCCAATTTCAGCAGCGGCTTCTGGAAATCCAAAGAGGCCAGCGAAGGCATAATGAAATTCTGGGGAGGGGAGAAGATCTCCGAAGCGGCCAAAAATTTTGGGGATTCTTTTGTCAAAAATTATTCGGACAAGGCCGCGGAGAAAGGTCCGGAATGGTTAGCGAAGAATAATGCCAAAGCTTTTGTCTATCTTGCGAGCAATCCAGCACAAGAAGCCGGCTTCAACGTTCCCGGAGGTTATGCTAAAGTCGAGGATGTAAGAAAATTTATTAATGACGAGAAAAAGAAAGGAGGAGGAACTGGCCCGACAGCAACGCCCCCGCCTGCAAGCCCGGCGAGTCAAGCGGCCGCGATGAAAAAAGCTGGGTTTGTCGTTTCCAAGGGAAGCGGTACAAGGCCAGTTTCGGAATCTGATTTCCAACAACCCAAAGAGTCTGAAGCGGGAAGGCAAGAGAGGGAACAACGAGCCGCCGCGGAGCAAAGCATGAAAGCCAGAGAAGAGCTTAATAGAAAAGAGACCAGCTCCAGGCTAAAATTCGACCAAGAGATGTCAAAGAGAGCAGTGGAAAAAGCTGCCGAAAAATATAAAATGCCAAAAGGCGGGGAAATGGGACCAAGAGGAACTTCTAAAAAACCGCCGGGAGGGGAAATGGGAGTGTAAAAACACAAAGAGAGAGCAAGCTCTCTCTTTTGTTTTCGTCTTTCTATCCTATTTGCCTTGATCGGGTTTCTTTAGAAGCAGGTCCGGCAAAACGCCAGCTTTCTGTATCTTCTCCAAAACACCGGGAAGATAATTAGTGCCGAACGAAGCGGACATGGAAAGATTGCTCTTTTCCATGGACTCCATGTATCTCCAGAACAATCCAGCGTCGCCAAACTTCATATACGCCTTCATCATGAAGTTGATGATCTTGGCCTTGTTTCTATCTTCAATAAGCTTGGCCGCAGCGTTCATCTTCGCAGTGAAAACCGCAAGGATCTTTTCCTTCAGCCATTCCGGAGGTATCAACTCTTCGATCTGGACTTCTTTCACTTCAATTCCATAATTGTCATCGAAAAGCTGGAGTATCCCTCTTTTTTTAAGCAACTCGAAAAAAACTTTATCGAGCTGATTAAGATCTTGAGGGGTCAAACCCGCAAGCTCCTTTTCCAGATCACCATTGGCCTTCAGGTTGGGAGTTTTAACCATTTGCTGGAAGCTATACTCTCCCATAATAGCCCTCATTGGAGCTTTCATTTTGGTCAAAACCGCTGACTTCCAATCGCTGATATTGAAGTAAGCTTTGTAAGGATTTTTGATCCTTGCAGTGACTATCATCTTCACGTCTATCGGCACCGAGTCCGAGTCTTCCGCGCCCTTCAAGGTCAACAAATAGGGAGAGTCCCCCAGATAAACATATCCTCTCAACTTTGGCGTGACGCCGTCCTCTTCCATGCCGTGCTCTTCCGGATCTCCATTCTCGTCAATTGTTGTCCAATTCTCCTTATGATAAAAGATCTTATCAAAAGGGGAGAAGCCGTAAAAAGCAAACCCTCCAAGATCAAATCCAAGGAATTTATCTCCTTGGACCGCTCCATTGGATGGCATTATATTCCATCCCGCGTCCTGGACATGGCCCTTGAAGCGAAACATCATTTTCCTGGGCACTTTTCCCCTAAGGACTATCTTCGCTGTTGGCTCGGCAATATGCGTAGCGAACAGCTCTTTTGGGGCGAGGTAAAACCAGGCAAAAGCCAAAAAAGCAGAAGGCAGAGAAACGATTAAAAACAGCACAAGAAAAAAGGCAAATAAAATATCCATATTCATTTCTTAAAAGAACTCTCCCAGCCTTGGAGTCGACCGTTGGCTGGAAAGATAATCCTTTAAGGATCATTAATTACAGCTTGGGTCGAACCAAGACTTTATATGCTTATCTTATAAAACAATTTACTAATTTTGTCAACGACGCGCGAAAAACCGAAAACGAGGATCCTAAAAGAATAAGGACTATAAAAACCGGCCGCGATCACCTTAAAATCGAACTGACGGGGAAAACTTTTGCTTTTGACAAATGTTTTTTTATGTTAAAATATTTTTATATATGCAAAAAGAAATTACCAAAGAAGAATTTTGGGAAATATATAAAGGCTTGCCGGAAGAGCTGCAGGATGCCATCTTTGCCGAAAAAACAGCGGAGGAAATTTTTAACGCCTGCACCGAGAACGGAGTGGAGGACGAAAGGATATCCGCCATAGCCAAACAAGCCGGCCACGTTTTATTGGGTATTCTGCCGATCCGCGAGTTCAAACTGACGCTGGAGCTGGATATGAATCTCGAACCGGCTTGCTCTGAAAATATTTACAACAGGATCAACGGATCTATTTTCGAACCGGTCAAACCTCAATTACAAGAGATTTCCGCGCCGGGCTGGAGGCCAAAAGAAGAAGCTCCCGCGGAAAAAATCGCAAAAACCGCCGGCGAGGAAAATGATGCTATCGAAGAACCCGCCATCGCTGAAGAAAAAATAGAGATATCTAGAGATAATCTGCCCGCCCCGGAGCTGATTTCCGAAGATCCGGTACCCGCACCTCCGCCAAACCTTGGACAAAAAATAAGAAGAACTCCGGCATCGGAGGAGCCAAAAGAGCCTCCGGCCCCTCCAAAAGACAGCGATTCTTATCGCGAGTCGGTCGGATAATTTTTAATCAAAAACGATGCAGTTCCAAGTTCCTCAATTCATCGAACACGAAACAGGATTTTTAGGGCCCCTCACGGTAAGGCAGACCGTTATTTTAGCGTTCGGGCTGGGAATATGCCTTTTTCTCTGGCTTACCATAGGCAGCTCCAATTTTTTTGTCTTCGCCGTTTCTTCGGTTTTTGTCATCGCCCTGTCTCTGGCTCTCGGATTTGGAAAGGTCAACGGCTTGAATTTAACGGCCGTACTGAACAATTTTTTCGTCTTCTCCGTCCGCCCAAAGCTTTATCTTTGGGGGAGAAGGGAAGTCACGGTATACTATGAAAAAAAACCGCAACAAGCGCTGGATAAGGGGCCGGAAAAAGAATCACCTTTAAAGATTTCCAAAATAAGCAAAATAAAAGACTTGAGCAAAAAAATAGAGTTCGGCAGCTAACCTCTATGGCAGAATCACCAACGCAACAATTTATCCCGGTAGACCAGATCAGGGAAGGAGTGATGATAATGAAGGACAGGTCCCTAAGGGGGGTTCTTCTTGTTTCGTCATTGAACTTCGCGTTGAAATCAGAAGACGAACAAACCGGGATCATTTACCAATTCCAGGATTTTTTAAACTCTTTGGATTTCTCCTGCCAGATAATAGCCCAATCAAGAAAATTAAACATAACCGGCTATCTGGAAAAATTAAAAGAGATAGAAGCTAAACAAGAAAACGACCTTTTAAAGGTCCAAACATCCGAATACCGGAAATTCATCGAGCAGATCGTCGGGGGAGGATCAATAATGACAAAAAATTTTTACGTTGTCATCCCTTATTACCCTTTGGTCGAAGTTCCCGGAGCGGCCGGGATGGCCGAAAAAAACACCAAGGCAAGCAAAAAAGACCTGACTGAAGATAAATTCCAGCGCGGAAAGTACCAGCTCTGGCAAAGGATGGAATATGTTGTCTTGGGATTAAGGCGCTGCGGGTTAAGAGCCAGCCCCATGACCTCTCCCGAGCTTATCGAAACGCTTTGGGCTTTCCACCATCCCAAAGAAGCCGAATCCGGATACTACCCGGAACTGCCGCCGGAAATATTAAAATAATACAAGCCAGCAAAAACTTCGATGAATTTTTTAAACAGAGGAAAACCGGAAAAACTCTTCGAGTCGGAAAAAATGGACGCGAAAGACATAATCGCGCCGGCTTCGATCGAGATAAAACAGAATATGATAAAGCTGGGGGAAAGGCTGGCCAAAACCTACTTTGTCTTTTCATACCCAAGGTATCTGACCACCGGCTGGCTTTCTCCGATCATTAATCTGGACATACCTTTGGACATATCGTTTTTCTTCCACCCGATGGATACGGCCGAAACCCTTAAAAAATTAAGAAGGAAGGTCACCGAGATCCAAGTCGAAATCATAAAAAACGAAGAAAAAGGCCTTATAAGAGATCCCGGGCTGGAAACCGCTTACAGCGATCTGGAAAACTTGCGCGACAATTTACAGACCGCCCAGGAAAAAATGTTCAAATTCGGCTTGTACATAACGGTCTACGCCGACACCGAAGCCCAGCTTACCGATATAGAAACAACTTTGAGATCAGTTCTCGAATCGCGCCTCATTTATTTAAAACCGGCTCTCTACCAGCAAAAAGAAGGGTTCCTTTCCGTTTCTCCTTACGCGCTCGATAAACTGCAGATCCATACCAGCATCAATACGGGACCGCTGTCCTCCGTCTTCCCGTTCGTATCCTTCGATTTAAGCTCGAACGAGGGGATATTGTACGGGATGAACAAGCACAACAGCTCCCTTGTTCTGTTCGACAGGTTCACTCTGGAAAATGCCAATATGGTGATTTTCGCCAAATCCGGCTCGGGAAAATCTTACGCGGTCAAGTTGGAAGTCCTCCGTTCCTTAATGATGGGAGTGGAAGGGATCATAGTCGACCCCGAAAATGAATATGAACTGCTTGCCGACGCTGTCGGAGGGTCTTTTTTCAAAATATCTCTTAGCTCCGAAGACCACATCAATCCTTTCGATCTGCCAGCCCCGCGGGAAGATGAAAAACCGGAAGATGTTTTGAGATCCAATATTATCAACCTTGTCGGACTAGTGAGAATCATGCTCGGCGGGCTAAGCCCGGAAGAAGACGCCATCATCGATCGGGCCCTGGCGGAAACTTACGCGGCGAAAGACATCACTTTTGATTCCGACCCGTTCACCTGGAATGAAAATATTCCGATCCTTTCCGACCTGGAATCGGTCCTTGAAACGATGCAGGGCGCGGACTCGCTGGTACAAAGATTGAGAAAGTTCACCCGCGGCACCTTTTCCTCTTTCTTCAACCAAAAATCGAACATCTCCATGACCAATCCTTTGGTCATCTTCGGCATCAGAGACATGGAAGACGAGCTTAGGCCGATGGCCATGTTCATAATCATGCGCTATATCTGGAACGCCATTCGGGCGGAATCGAAAAAAAGAATATTGGTTATAGATGAAGCCTGGTGGCTGATGCAGTCCGAAGACGGAGCGTCTTTCTTGTATGGGATGGCCAAACGCGCCAGAAAGTACTGGCTGGGAGTAACGACCATCACTCAAGATGTTTCGGACTTCATGAAATCTTCCTATGGGAAACCGATCATCACCAACTCTTCCCTTCAGCTTCTGCTCAAACAAAGCCCTGCCACTGTCGATATCGTTCAACAGACCTTCAGCTTGACCGATGAAGAAAAATTCCTGCTGCTCGAAACGCCGGTCGGGGAGGGGATCTTTTTCGCCGGCCAAAAGCATGTATCGATAAAAATAGTCGCCTCTTATACCGAAGATCAGATCATCACTTCGAACCCGGAACAAATAATGAAGATCAAAGAGGCAAAACGAAACATCAAATAAAAATTTTTCCAATATGACAGGAGAGATGCAAATCGAGACGGTAAAAGTGAAAGGCTCAAAGGGAGACATGAGCCTTTTGCTCGGGCCCATGATGATATTGCTCCTTTTCGCGATGTTCATCGACGGTACGGAGTTCCTTGGCTTCTCCTGGGGTCTTTTCCCGGATTTCTTTTTCGGCCTCTGGATGATGGTCAAACCAAAACAAGGAGAGACGGAGAGCGAGCCCGCCCAAGACGGATCTGACGACGACGAAGAAGGAGAGATCATTGAGGAGGAGAGAGAAGAACAAAGAGCGGTCGAGGAGGAAGAGATTCAAAGGGAAGCGGACGAATCTCAAGAGAACCAGCCTGCGAAAGAAAAAACAAAAGACAAAGAACCTGTCCAGGAAGAAACCGCGGACCAGAAACAAAAAAATTCTTCAACAAAAAACGAGTCCGCGAATAAGGCCGAAAAAACCGAAAGCGGCAAACCGGCGGAACAGCCGAAACAATCCAGCGCTCCAAAAACCAACGAACCGCCGAAACAAGCCAAGCCCGCTCCTGAACCGGCCCATCACGAACCGAAGCACGCCAAGCCGCAACCCGCCGCATCAAGAAGCAGCGCGAAAAACGCAAAAATGGCTAAAAAAACAAAATGGCTAAAAAAGATAAAATACTTTACCTTTATCAGCGGCGCTATACCCGGCCTTTCCATGCTGCCGATGTGGGTGATCCTTGTCTGGTCGGAAATAACCAGTATGTAAGCGACAGTTAAAATGCCAAACAAAAAACAAAGATATTTAATAGCAGCGACTCTCGCGATCTTCACCGCATTTTTCTTCTTGGGGACTTTTTGCCTCGCTCAAAGCATTTCCTCCGGCAATCTTGAGAACGACTATCCTATGATGCCCGGCCTCTCCATCCAAGATATTCCGACCTCGACGCAAACCGTCCTGCCGACCTTTATAAGGTACTTCTTCCATTTTATAGTTTTCGCTTCCGGCTTGATTATTTTTTTCGCTTTTATAAAAGGGGGCCTGGCTTACATAAGATCTTCGGGAAACGCCGCGAAAACAAAACTGGCGAAGGAAGAGATGTTCTCCGCCGTTATCGGAGTGCTGATAGTCCTTTGCTCCTGGCTGCTTTTGAACACGATCAACCCCGAGCTGTTTTTTTATAACATGAAGACCCAAGTTTTGCAGATAACCCCTCCTGCCGTGCCGGCAGCCGTGACAAAAGAAGGGAATAAAATATTGCAAATACCCCTCGGCGTTCTTATCGAAAATGCTTTGCTGGGGGATTCCGCCAAAGCGAATATAACCCAAACCGACAAAAATTTAAAAGATTTCGAAGCAAAAGCCAAGGAGCTGAAAGAATTAAGCAAAGAGCTGAAAGATCTCGCCCTGTCTTTTACTTGCGGGGACTCTTCTTGCAGCGGCTGCCACGGATCCGGCTACTCGTGCGGCGACAATTATGACCAGTCCGCCGTCGACTCCAAGATCCAAGAGATAAACACCGCCATAGACGAACTCAAAACGCTGGAAAAAGACCAGGTCAGGCCGAACAGATGGGTCGTAAACGACCCAAGATATGATCTAAAGCTCGCTTCCGCCCTTCTCACCGGCGCCTGCCCTTCGGGAGCAATCACCCAAAACGATTTTGTAGGAATGAAGGAGATCGACCCGGACATTGAAATCGAGACCATCCCGGGCTGGCCCAGCAATATCATAAAAGACCCCGACGGCCAAGATACCGCGGATCCGGCTACTTTCTATTGCGCAGATCCCGACCTTTACATGGCAATGGATGCCGCCTCCGGATCCGACACAATAACCGAAACTCTTAAGCCCGAAGACCTTCCTACGGCTCAATCTTCCCCCGCGCCAAATTTGCCAACCACAGTCCAAGGTACGCCTTATGCTCTTCCCAACTACCAATTCCTCGATCAAATGAAGCTGGTCAACGAAGATTGGAGAGGGTACGCCTGCGGTCCGACTTCCATGGCCACTGTATTAAGATATTATGGGATACAGGTGGACAGCCAGGATGCCGGCGGGGACAATTTGATCTATAAAATGATATCCTACGGCAATGGAATGTGGACAAACGGTCTTGGAATGAATCTATCCGGAGGGAATAGGGAATTCTTTAAAAGCAACTTTAATTTAAATTATAAAAGAATATACAGCCTTTCCGATATAAAAAAAGAAGTGGTGGACAGCCAGCGGCCCGTTCTGATGGTGTGCACCGGTTTTACCGGCAAATGGTCTCATTTTATGGTGATCTATGGCGCCGATTATTCCGGCGATACAATAAATACCGCTTATATAATGGACCCCCTTAGAGGAAAAATCAAAACCCTGTCCGGCTCCCAAGTATCAACGTACTGCGAAAGCTTCACTTCTTTCTGGCCTTAAAATTAAAAACGCTTTTAAAAAATTATGCCAAAATCAAATTATAAAAAAATAGCCATTTTCTGCTCCGTAGCCGCTGTCTTTGTTTCTTTATCGGCCATTGGCTTGCAAAAAAACACTGCCAACGGGCAAGAAGATAAAGATTCCAATATATCTTGCGACAAACAGATACCGATGGGCGAAGCTTTGGATGGAGCGATGGAATTAACGGGGGAGATAAGAAACACTGTTTTTAGCGCGGAACAATCAGCAGAGGAAGAGATCGCAGCGGCCCAGTCCCTGATCTCCGCGGTTCAAAGCTGCAACCCCGACAAATGCAACCCCGTCTGCAGGCTGGTCCCCCAAACCTGTTATTCTCCCGGAGGACCCAACCAGGGGCCTATACCTTATTCTTGCCCCGTCTGCGAGCACGACTACTGTACCGGAGAGATCTGTCCGGAAAATTCGATAAACTCGGCATACGGCAAGGTCGAAGCCGCTTACAACAAGATCTTCAGCGCCCAAAAAACCGGCCAAAGCCTGATCGAAGACAAATCCGGCACGATCCCTCAAACGCAAGCAGAAAAAGTTCAAGTCAAGCTCAACAAATCAAGGGGGGATCTTGATGAATGCTTCCTCACCGACGACGAATGGACTCAATATATAGAGGGCGAAAAAGTCGGCAAACAGCTTGTATCTTGCGAAGAAAGCTTCAGTTATTCCAAAAATCTTAGCGAGGAATGCGCGAAATCCTGCGATTCCGACATTAATTCCAGCAAATGCTTCGACTGCCTGGGATGCAAAAGCCCTGGCAACTTTTTTTGCTGCGATATAAAATAACAATAATGAAATTTATGAAAAAAATATTTTTTATCTTTATCTTGATCGGGGTGCTGGCAGCCGGAATCGCCCTGGCCACGCCGCTCGAAAACAATTATCCTGTGATAGGCAACTCGATCGCGCCGAGTTCGACGAACGCAAGCGTGCCGGTATTCTTAAAATATATGTTTAATTTCTCCCTGATCGGCGCCGCGCTGATAGTTTTTGGCGCGCTGGTCTTTGGAGGGATAAAGTATATTGCCTCCGCTGGCAACCCCGGGCAAACCGGCGCGGCAAAAGATATGATCTTCTCGGCTTTTTTGGGCTTGGGAGTGGTCC
>Ga0265297_10006626_pt1 | contig 16654 bp, 13 predicted proteins | sample Munlanlwell13791_FD_192502 | JGI IMG/M metagenome (GOLD analysis project Ga0265297, IMG submission 192502) | Leachate microbial communities from a municipal landfill in Southern Ontario, Canada - Leachate well 137-91 | ecosystem: Engineered > Solid waste > Landfill > Unclassified | place... | reverse complement strand
CTCTATATGATACTTTGGCGGAATCTTTTTCTTAATGCTGGTTGTCACTATCGCCACTGCTGTTGGCGCTAAAAAACAAGCCATATTTTTGCATTTTTAAATTTAATATTCCGACCTTTGCTTATTGTCTGTCTATTGCTTGATAATTACTAGCGAGGGAGAAATGAAAATTTATTTTCATTTCTCCCGAACGACGTAATTATATAAATGCGAAGCATTTCTATTTTATTATATCACTTGTAAAATATATGCCAATGAGTAAAATAAAATATCAAAAACTTATGCCAAAATTTACACATTTACACGTTCACAGCCATTATTCCCTGCTCGATGGATTGCCTAAAATCGATGAGCTTTTGGATTATGTGAAAGAGCTTGGAATGGACTCTGTCGCCATAACAGACCACGGAGTAATGTATGGGGCTGTTGAATTTTATAAAAAGGCAAAGGCAAAAGGAGTAAAACCAATAATTGGCTGCGAGGTCTACACCGCCTTTGAAAAGCTAACCGATAAAAGGCCTGGCATTGACGCTCCGCGCAACCACTTGATTTTGCTTGCCAAAAATGAGCAGGGCTATAAAAATCTCGTAAAGCTTGTTTCAATCGCGCACATGGACGGGTATTATTACAAGCCCAGAATTGACGACGAAGTTCTTGAAAAATATACCGATGGTTTAATTGGCTTGTCTGCCTGCGTGCAGGGCAAAATCCCCAGATTGCTTTTGGCGGGCAAAATTGATGAGGCAGAAGCTTTGGCCAAAAAATACGAATCTTGGTTTGGCAAAGGCAGCTTTTATTTGGAGCTTCAATATCATGCCAGCATCCCTGAGCAAAAAATCGCCAATGAAAGGCTCGTGGCGCTTTCTAAAAAAACCGGCATCCCCCTGGTTTGCACAAACGATATTCACTATTTAAGAAAAGAAGATGCCGAGGCTCAGGATATTTTGATGCTTATCAACACCGGAGCGGATATAAACGACCCCGAAAGGCTTTCAATGACACAAGACGACTTTTCAATGAAATCGCCTCAGCAAATGGCCGAAGAGTTTAAAGACTATCCCGAGGCCATTGAAAACACTCAAAAAATTGCCGATGCATGCAATCTTGAAATGGAACTTGGCAAAACAAAACTGCCCGTGTTTCCTCTGCCCGAAGGCAAAACAGATATGCAATATTTGGAAGAGTTATGCTATCAGGGAATTGAAAAAAGATATGGCAAGAACCCCGACCCCAAAGTAATTGAAAGATTAAACTACGAGTTATCAGTCATCGGCAAGACGGGCTTTGCCGGATACTTTTTGATTGTGCAAGACTTTGTGAACTGGGCAAAACAGAACCGCATCGTGGTGGGCCCAGGCAGAGGATCGGCCGGAGGGTCTTTGGTGGCTTATCTTTCCGGGATCACAAACATTGACCCCATAAAGCATGTTTTGCTTTTTGAAAGGTTTTTAAACCCCGAAAGAATTTCTATGCCTGATATTGATATGGATTTTGCCGACCGCCGCAGAGATGAGGTTATAGAATATGTTGCTCAAAAATACGGCAGAGACCATGTTGCTCAAATTATCACTTTTGGAACAATGGCGGCCCGCATGGTAGTGCGCGATATCGGCAGGGCCTTGCAATATACCTATTCATATTGCGATGAACTGGCTAAAATGATTCCTCTGGGCATGGACTTAGCCGAAACGCTTGATAAGGTTGATGAATTTAAAGAAAAGTATGAGACAGACCCACAGGCAAAAAGGCTTATTGATTTGGGCAAAAAACTTGAAGGAGTTGCCCGCCACGCATCAACACATGCCTGCGGGGTTGTGATATCAGCAGACCCTTTGACAGACTCAACTCCTCTGCAAAGGCCAAGGGATTCCGAAACAGGGGTCGTTACGCAATTTGAAGGCCACAGCATTGAAGACTTGGGTCTTTTGAAGATGGACTTTTTGGGCCTGAAAAACCTGACTATAATAGAAGACACCCTGGCCCGCATCTATGTTTTGCATAATAATTTAAAGATTGATTTGGATAAAATCCCCTTCGACGACGCGAAAACTTTTGACCTATTGCAGCAGGCTTTAACCACTTCCGTATTCCAGCTTGAATCCGATGGGATGAAAAGATATTTAAAAGAATTAAAGCCTACGGCATTTGAGGATATCACGGCCATGGTGGCCCTGTATCGCCCAGGGCCAATGCAATTTATCCCTGACTATATTGAAAGAAAACACGGCCGCCAGGAAATCACATATTTGCACCCAAAGTTAGAGCCAATCCTTAAAGACACCTATGGCATTTGCATTTACCAGGAGCAGCTTATGAAAATCGCCCAAGAGGTGTGCGGATTTACCCTGGGCGAAGCCGATGTTTTGAGAAAAGCCGTGGGTAAAAAGATTAAGGAGCTTCTTGATAGCCAGGAGGTCAAATTTGTTGACGGAGCTGTCAAAAACGGAGTGGACAAAAAAATCGCCAAAGAGTTGTGGCAATGGATTTTGCCCTTTGCCTCTTACGGATTTAACAAGTCCCACTCGGCAGCCTATGCCATTATCGCCTACGAAACAGCATACCTGAAGGCCCACTACCCCGTTGAATTTATGGCCTCTGTTTTAACTTCTGAAAAGGCCGACGTTGAAAGAATTTCATTTTTGATTGACGAGTGCAAAAAGATGAATGTTGAGGTTTTACCGCCGAACATAAACGAATCTCTAAAAAACTTTACTGTAGTGCCGGATAAAAACCAAATCCGCTTTGGGCTTTTGGCAATCAAAAATGTTGGCGAGAATATTATAAATTCCACCACAGAAGAAATAAAAAACAACGGCCGCTTTAAGTCAATTTCAGATTATATAAACAGGATTCCGGTAAAGGACTTAAATAAAAAATCAATGGAGGCTTTGATAAAAGCCGGTGCCTTTGACGAGTTTGAAGAGAGAAACAAGCTTTTGCAAAACCTGGAAAAGATGCTCGAAATAGCAAGAGAAAATAACAAAAAGGCCAACACAAACCAAATAGGGCTTTTTACCAACACAAGTATAAAAGTCAGCAGTGAAATAAAATTGGAGCCTGCCCCGGCTGCCAGCAACTTTGAGAGGCTGGCTTGGGAAAAGGAATTACTTGGCCTATATGTTTCTTCGCATCCGCTTTATGAATTTAAGGGGCTTCTGGAAAAGCGCACAACCCCAATATCAAAACTGGACAAGTCATTAGTGGATAAAAAAATGGTTTTTGGCGGCCTCATTTCTTCTGTAAGAAAAATAATCACTAAAACAGGCAAGCCGATGATTTTTATGAAGCTTGAAGATTTGTCGGGTAAGGCCGAAGTCACCGTCTTCCCAAATTTGCTTGAAAAAAATCCCCAGGCCCTACAAGAGGGTAAAGTAATTTTGGTGGCTGGGCGCGTACAAGACCGCAACGGAGAACTCCAAATCCTGGCCGACGACGCCCAGGAGATAGTTACGCCAAGGACCGTATAAGATTGACTAACGTACTGGGTTGTATTAAAATATTAATAAAGCAATAAGGCAGTTGCCCTGTCCACCAAACAGAGTGCCGCAAAGGCGGCAAGTTAAAACTCTAAGCCGGATTGCTTCAAATAAGCGTCCTTGGCCTTCAGGCTAAGGGAAACTAGATGGAACCGCGCGGCGAAAGCCTCGTTCTAGCATTAAATAATTAATTTAGTATTGGAACGAGGTTTTTTGTTCCGAAAAAAACTTATGGAAAATATAGAAAAAATAAGGCATTCTCTCTCCCATATTATGGCCGAGGTTGTTTTGGAATTCTGGCCAAAAGCAAAAATTGGCATGGGTCCTGCGATAGAAAACGGGTTTTACTATGATTTTGAATTCCCTACCCCTCCGACTACAGATGACCTTGCAAGAATAGAAGACCGAATGCAGGAAATCATACGCCAGGGCCAAAAATTTGAAAAAGAAGAAATTTCAAAAATAAAAGCCAAAAAGCTATTTGCAAACCAAAAATATAAACTGGAATTAATTTCCGAATTGCCGGGCAAAACCGTGACAATTTACACCTCAGGAAACTTTGTGGATTTGTGCAAAGGCCCGCACATCAAGTCAACCAAAGAAATTGATGTTAATGCTTTTAAGCTTACAAAAATTGCCGGAGCCTACTGGAAAGGAAACGAAAAAAATAAAATGCTGACAAGAATTTATGCAGCAGCTTTTTCCACGGAAAAAGAATTGTCTGATTATACAAATATGCTGGCCGAAGCTGAAAAACGAGACCACAGAGTTTTGGGGCAAAGCTTAAAACTATTTACCATTTCAGAATTAGTCGGCGCGGGCTTGCCTTTATTGCAGCCAAATGGAATGATTTTGCGAAAAGAAATTGAGGACTATTTATGGGATTTGCATAAAAACAAAGGTTACAGCCGAGTGTGGACGCCGCACATTACCAAAAAGGGACTGTACGAAACTTCTGGGCATGCGGCAAAATTTGGTGACGAGCTATTCCGCGTAAAAGCCGGCGATGAAGATTTCTTCATAAAGCCGATGAACTGCCCGCACCATATGCAAATTTTTGCAGACAATCAGTTTTCTTACCGAGATATGCCTGTGAGATATTTTGAGCCGGCGACAGTTTACAGATACGAGAAAACAGGCGAACTTTCCGGACTCACAAGAGTACGCGCAGTAACGCAAGACGACGGACATCTGTTTTGCAGGGTATCGCAGATTTCAGAAGAAGTGGATACTATTGTCGGAATTATCAAGGAATTTTACACCACAATGAAGATGCTCGATGGCTACTGGGTAAGATTATCTGTGCGCGGAAAAGACAAGTCAAAATATATCGGAACAGACAAGGCATGGAAGGAGGCCGAAGCTGCTCTTGAAAAATCTGCCAAAGAGAATAATTTGAATTATAAAAGAGTTGAGGGCGAGGCCGCCTTTTACGGCCCAAAGCTGGACTTTATGTTTAAAGACGCTATTGGCAGAGAATGGCAGTTGGCCACAATCCAGTGTGACTTTAATTTACCCGAAAGATTCGATTTAAACTTCGTAAATGAAAAGGGCGAAAAAGAAAGGCCTGTGGTAATTCACCGCGCAATTTCGGGCAGCTTGGAAAGATTTATGGGTGTGATGATTGAACATTTTGCAGGAGCCTTCCCTGTGTGGCTCTCGCCTGTGCAGGTTGCCATAATCCCTATTTCCGAAAAACATCTTAATTATGCCAAAAAAATCAAAAAGGAATTGCAGGAAAACAATATCCGTTTTGAATTAAAAGACGAAAACGAAACCTTGGGCAAAAAAATCCGCGCCGCTGAGATGCAAAAAATCCCATATCTCTTGATTGTCGGCGACAAAGAAATTGATACCAATGCTGTTTCTGTGCGCGAAAGGGGCAAGGGCGACCTTGGCCAAATGCCAACAGAAAAATTTATAGAAAATATAAAAGATGGAATTATCAGACGCAACTAAAAAGCTAATACTGCAATACGAACTTGCAAAGGGCGATACCCAGGGAACTGCAGTCCCAACCCTTCATGTTGATGAGGTGGCTTCAAGGGTCGCTGCCTTTTACGAACACGTTCGCACAATAGTTGACTGGAAGGAAGAGCATTTGATGCGAAGGGCTGCCATCATCAGAAAACTGAAAAGAAAATTTTTTGATATGGAAATGGCCGGCTTTGCAAACCAAAACGATGCCGCCGAAACTCTGATTCTGGAATTGATAAGGGGCGGTCATTTGCCAAACGACAAAATCCAAGAGTCCAAGATTGAAGAAGTACAGGATATAATCAACCGCTATGTTTTTATCTTAAAAAATTCTCCTGAAAACCAGGCAGGCAACGCCAGCCTGAATTTTTACAACTGGTTTTTGGAAGTGGCAAGCTGCGAAGTTGAAGACGCCCTGGTACCATCAATCAGAGAGAGGGCCCTGATGGATTTTATGTTTTCTTCAATGAAAGACAAGATAAAAGTCTCTGAAAAAATTTATGACGCAGGCCTGTTAAAAAAGGAAAATACAGACACCCAAATTTATATCGCTGTCCAGCAGTCGCTTTTTAAATTGGACAAACCCATGATAAGCTACAACTTGCTGATGTTCAAGTACCCCAGGTGGAAAAAGTCAGACGAGCAGTTTTTGCTGGGCATGGCACAGGCTATTGTAAAAATCTGGCAGGCAATAGAAAAAGATTTGGCCAATCCCCTTTCCGTTAAATTCTATAATATCTGCGAGAAATATGACACGCCATACCTCCTGCTTGGGGATATTCTCTCTCAAGAAGGAACACAAAATATTCTGGATTCATCAGCTCTTGAATCTTCGGTGAAAAAGGCTTACCAGAAAAGGCTTTCTACTCTAAAAACAAGGACAAAAAGGGCAGCAACATATTCAACTGTTTCAATTTTTGCAACAAAAATTTTGTCGTTGATATTGTTGTCCATCATCCTGTCAAAAATTTTGCCCGAAGAATCCCAGAGCATTCAAATGCTTATAGCCGATGTTTTGATACCCACCGCACTGATGTTTTTTATGGTCTCATCCATAAAGCCTCCTTCACAAAGGAATATGAAAATCGTAGTGCTTGAAACTATGAAGATTGTCTATAATAGAGAGATTCAGGATGTTTATGAAATAAAAATGAAGCGCAAAAAAGGCTTTGCTATGCGCATCACCCTGTCTTTAATGTATGTCGCCTCCGCCTGCATTTCTTTTGGAGGCATATATTATGCCTTCCATTATTTCGGGTTTCCATTTTCTTCCATAATCATCAATATGATTTTTATAGCCCTTATATTGTTTGCGGGAACAGCCCTTGGCAAACGCGCACAGGAACTGACAATAGAAGACGAAAAAGAAAGCTTTGTAAGCTTTATGGCCGATATGCTTTTTTTGCCGGTACAGGGCCTGGGCCAATGGCTCAGCAATAAATGGAAAAAGTACAACGCCTTTACCGCCATTTTCAACGCCCTGGTTGATATGCCGTTTTCAGCCTTTGTGGAATTTCTTGAAAAATGGCGATACTTCATTAAGGAGCGCAAAGAAGAAATCAGATAGAAAATCGGGCTATCATTATAACTTCATCTCCTCGGAAGAGGTCTTTTATCACGCACTCGGGGTTTGCCCCGAGTGTTTTTTTATAAAGCTTCTGCGCACCATTGTCTGTCCCCGTTGTAACCTCAACTGCCTTCAGCTTTGCTCCTCTGGCCTCAACATGGTTTTTAATTTCCATTAAAGATTTTTCAATAAGTTGCGTGCCAATTCCCTGACCCTGAAATTTTTTGGCGACAGCTATTTGTTCCAATTCAAAAACAGACTCTCTGCGAAATCCTCCTTTTTCCAGCCAAAGAATATAGCCTGCCATACTGCCGGAATCTTCTGCCACAAAATATTGCATGCGCGGAAAAGCCGAGAAATTGCAAGTCACCCATTGCCTGGCGTCTTTAACGTCTCTTAGCCCGGAAAAATTCTCCGATGCAATTTGGGAAATTTTTTCTAAGTCCTGATTATTGGCTCTTTTAATTTGCATAATTATTCAACGGTTACTGATTTTGCTAAATTCTTTGGTTTGTCCACATCTAAATTTTTTTTATCTGCTATGTGATAAGCCAAAATCTGCAAAGGAATCGTGTTTATTATGGGGGACAATTCTTCTGCGCACCTTGGAACAGCTATTATATTTTGGCTAAGCCTTTGAATGTCCTGGCTAACTTCGTTTGTTATTGCTATTATCTGGCCGCCCCTCGCCCTTATCTCTTCCATATTGCTCAAAATTTTTGAATAAGTATTATCTTTTGTTGCAACAAAAACAACCGGCATATTGCTATCCACGAGGGCAATCGGGCCATGCTTCATTTCAGCTGCCGGATAGCCTTCGGCATGTATATAAGAGATTTCTTTTAATTTTAAAGCGCCCTCCAAAGCAACAGGAAAATTCATTCCACGCCCCAAATATAAAAAATTTTTGGCATCTTTAAACTTGTCGGCCAGCAAAATAATTTTATCGGAGTTTTTTAATGTTTCTTCAATTTTTTTCGGCAAATTTTTCAACTCAACGAAAATTTCTTTATCAATTTTGACCCCGCGTTTTTGCGCCAGAAACAACGCCAATAACAATAAGGCTGTAACTTGGCACGAAAATGCCTTTGTGCTGGCCACTCCGATTTCCGGGCCGGCATGCAAATAAATCCCGGAATCCACTTCCCTGGCAATTGTAGAACCAACCACATTTATAATTCCTAAAGTTTTGGCTCCTTTTTGCTTTGCCTCGCGCAAAGCAGCCAATACATCTGCTGTCTCCCCTGACTGGGAAATCACCAATAGCAGGTCATCGGGGCCTACAATCGGATTTCTGTACCTGAATTCTGAAGCATAATCAACCTCAACCGGAAGGTTGGCGCTTTTTTCAATAAGATATTTTCCGATTAATGCCGAGTGCCAACTTGTTCCGCAAGCTGCGATTATTATTCTTTTTAAATTGGAAAAATCTATATCAAGGCTCAGTTTTACATTATTATCTTCGTCTATCCTGCCACGCAAAGTATTTTCAACGGCTTTGGGCTGTTCAAAAATTTCTTTGAGCATAAAATGCTTATACCCTCCTTTTTCAATTTCCTCGGCTGCCCATTTTATTTCCTCAATATTTTTTTCAACATTTTGTCCATCCAAATTCTTAACCGCATAGCCGTCTTGCATCAAAACGGCCATTTCATTGTCATTTAAATAAATAACTCTTTTTGTGTGCGGCAAAATGGCCACGACATCTGAGGCTACTATATTTTCATTTTCCCCGACACCCAACACAACGGGCGAGCCTCGCCTGGCAACAATTATTTTGTTTTCTTTTTTGCAAATTATTGCCAACCCAAAAGTTCCCTCAATAAGCTTTATGGCCTTTATTGCCGCCTCTTCAATATTGCCCTGATAAAATTTTTCTACCAAATGGCTTATGACTTCCGTATCGGTTTTTGAGACAAAAATATGCCCTTCTTTTTCCAGAATTTCTTTTAAAGCGTTGTAGTTTTCAATAATTCCATTATGAACCACTGCAATCTCTTTTTTGCAATCAAAATGCGGGTGAGCATTTGTTTCATTGGGTTCGCCATGAGTCGCCCATCTTGTGTGGGCGATGCCCATGCCGCCCTTTATCTCTTTAAGCTCATATCTTTTTTCACAACTGCCATCCAACGAACAAACTCCATATTCATTCAAAAAATCCTTTTCTAATTCAACCACTCTGCCCTTCTTTTTGGCAAGCATTAAGTCATTATTATGGCCTACGCAAATCCCAGCCGAATCATAGCCCCGGTATTCCATTTTTTTAAGGCCCTCAATAAGTATTGGGAAGGCGTTTTTCTTGCCCAAATAGGCGATTATTCCGCACATAATAAGCTATTTTAAACCGCCCCCGGCCCAAATTCAATCCTTTTCAAAACACTGAATTTGTTGTATTATATTGATATTATGAAATATCATATTATTGTGTTTGGATGCCAAATGAATATTTCAGACGCAGAAAGGGTGGCTGCTGTTTTGGAGTCTTCGGGATACAAAGAAACTGGTGACATAAACAAGGCCAACCTGATTGCAATTGTAATGTGCTCTGTGCGCCAATCAGCCGTAGACCGGGTCTATGGAATAATTGAAAAATTAAAAAACAAAAAGGTAAAAACTATTTTGACCGGCTGTATCTTGGAAAAAGACAGGCATGTTTTTGAAAAAAAATTTGACCAGGTTTTGGACATAAAAGATTTTGCGAACTTCGATATTATGCCCAAGTTTTCGGGGGAAAATGCCGCTTATATTCCCATAACATCCGGGTGTAATAATTTTTGCTCCTATTGCGTTGTGCCCTACACCAGGGGCAGGGAAATTTCTTTTCCGTCAAAACAAATTATCAATCAAATAAAAAACAAAATAAAATCCGGAGCAAAAGAAATTTGGCTGCTTGGCCAGAATGTAAACTCGTATAAAGACGGAAAGACAAACTTCCCAAAACTTTTAAAAATGGCAAATGCAGTCAAAGGAGACTTTAAGTTAAACTTTACTTCAAGCCACCCAAAAGATTTTTCAGACGAGCTTATATCAGCAATGGCTGAATGCCAAAAGCTTTCAATGGATTTGAATTTGCCGATACAATCTGGCGACGACGAGGTTTTAAAAAAAATGAATAGGCCCTACACAGTGGCCCAATACAAAGCTTTGGTAAAAAAAATCCGCAAGGCCTTGCCAAACATCAGGCTCTCAACTGATATAATTGTTGGCTTTCCCGGTGAAACAAAAAAGCAGTTCAACAACACCGTAAAAACCTTAAAAGAAATTGGCTACGGCGTCGCTTTTATAAATAAATATTCGCCCAGGGCAGGAACAGCTGCGGCTAAAATGGAAGACAATGTTTCCTGGGAAGAAAAAAAGAGAAGGGAAAAAATCTTAATAGAATTGGTAAATGCCAAAAACGCAAATAAGAAACAATAAATTGCTGGTAATTTTGGGCGCCACGGCTTCGGGAAAAACCGATCTGTCTGTTAAGTTTGCCAAAAAATTCAATGGCGAGATTATTTCGGCTGACTCGCGCCAAGTTTATAAAGGGCTTGATATCGGCTCGGGTAAAATTACCAAAAAAGAAATGCATGGAGTGCCCCACTATCTTTTGGATGTTGCAAACCCAAAAAGAAAATTTACCGTTGCCCAATATCAAAAGCTTGCATTGAAAGCAATTAAGAATATTCAAAAACGGGGCAAACTGCCGATTTTGGTTGGCGGAACGGGCTTTTACATTCAATCTGTTGTTGATGGTATTGTTATACCAGAGATAAAGCCGGACTGGGAGCTTCGCAGAAAACTTGAAAAATTTAGCCTTCCAGAGCTCATAAAAAGGCTCAGGGCGATAGATCCTCATCGTGCAGCTACTATTGACCAAAACAATCCCAGGCGCGTTCTAAGGGCATTGGAAATTGCCACAAAGCTTGCCGGCCCCGTTCCGGCCATAAATACACGAAAAACTGGTTTTGATACATTCCAGATAGGCATCGCAAAACCCAAAGAGGAACTGAAAAAACTCATTGCAAAAAGGTTAAAAAATAGGCTGAAAAACGATGCAATGATTAAAGAGGTCAAAAAACTTCATGCTTCTGGTGTGTCCTTTAAAAGATTGGAAGAATTAGGGTTGGAATACAGGTTTGTCGCACAATATCTGCAAAACAAAATTACCTACCAAGAGATGATAGGTAAGATTGAAATAGAATCTTTCCACTATGCCAAGCGCCAAATGACCTGGTTTAAAAGAGACCAAAAAATTATTTGGATAAAATCTTCAAAAGAAGCTCTCTCGCTTTGTCGGGATTGGCTGTCCCGCGGGTAGCTGACATTACCTGGCCGGCTAAAAATTGCACTGAGTTTTGCTTGCCCGCCTTAAAGTCCGCCACCGCTTTTGGATTTTTTTCTACAACTTCTTTTACGATTTTTTCCAGCTCGCTTGAGTCTTGCATTTGCCTCAAATTGTTGTCATCCACAAAGCTTGAAGGGTCAACTCCCGTATTAAACATTTCCACCAAAACGGTTTTTGCCACCCTGGAAGAAATTTCATTTTTGTAAATCATCTTAATAAACTCGGCAAAATTTTCCGGCTCGATTTTAAATTCTGTTTCCACAAATTCTTTGTCTCCCAAAAGGCCCCTTAAATCGGAAATCAGATAATTTGCCACCAACTTTGAAACTTTTTTGTGGGCCTCGTCCTTTTCTTCTTCCGGGGTCCATTCTTCAAATTCAGAAACCACTTTTTCAAAGTATTCTGATAAATCCTTATGTACAACAAAAATTTCTGTTAAAGTTTTATCCAGCCCGTATTCTTTTTCAAACCTTTCTCTTTTTTGCTCTGGCAGTTCAGGCAATGTGGCCCTTATGCCTTCAATGTATTTGTCGTCAAAATGCATTGGGAGCAAGTCGGGTTCAGGGAAATATCTGTAATCATGCGCCTCCTCCTTTTCTCTTTGGGAAAATGTTATTTCTTTTTTGTCGTGCCAGCCGCGCGTTTCCTGTATAACTTTTTCGCCCGCTTCCAAAACTTCCGTTTGTCTTTTGATTTCAAAATCAACCGCCTTTTCAACTACCTTAAAAGAGTTCAGGTTTTTAATTTCAACTTTGGTGCCAAACTTATCCGTTTTGCTCAAAGAAATGTTCACCTCAACCCTCATCTCTCCCTTTTCCATGTTGGCCTCAGAAACTCCCAGATATCTCAAAATCATTTGCAGTTCTTCTGCAAATAATCTGGCCTCTTTGCCGCTTGTAATGTCGGGCTCTGTTACCAGTTCCATCAATGGCACGCCTGCCCTGTTCAAATTTACCAAAGAATAATCAGCTCCTTCTGGGTGGGCCAAACTGCCTGTGTCTTCTTCAATGTGGATTCTGGTAATGCGGATTTTGCGGCCTTCTATCTCTAAAAATCCGGCTTTGCATAAAGGCATATCATATTGGGAGATTTGGTAGCCTTTTGGCAGGTCGGGGTAAAAATAATTTTTTCGGTCAAATTTTGAATCTCTTGAAATTTCGCAATTAAGGGCGAGGCCGGCTTTTATAACATTTTTAATTGCCTGCTCGTTGGCAACCGGCAAAGTGCCCGGATGCGCCAAACAAATCGGGCAGACATTAAAATTGGGCCTCTTTTCATCGGGGTCATTTTTGCAGGAGCAAAACATTTTTGAATTTGTTTTTAACTCTGCGTGAATTTCCAATCCTATTGTTGGTTTGTATGCCATAAGTTTTTACGTAGCGTATTTATTCAATAAATATACATAAAAACAGCTTTAATTTCAAGCTGTTTTTAAAGTCTAATTATGCCTGCTGCTTTACAAGTATGGCGCTTTGACCGTCCGGAGAAATCTCAAAATCATCAAACAAAACAGGAATTCTTGTTTTTACATCTTTAAGCAGAGCCACCATTACCTCGCGAATTTCCCAATGGGCGTCTATTGCTGTCCTCATTTTAAAAATATGGCGCCATTCGCGTAAGTTTGCAGTAACAACAATCTGCGATTTTAATCCATTGGGCAGAATTTGCCTGGCGTCCTGGGGCACCCATCCGGCAGCCCTAAGACCTTTGTACATTTGTTCGTTTAAAGCAACCCAGTCATTAAAAGACACTTTCAGGGAAACTTTTAATCCCGATTTTTCGCCGCTGGGCAAAACCAGGTCAACCAGCTTTTCATCCAAATCCTTTTTTGGCGGCGCAATCACGCGAAACTCTTTTTCATCCACATATCTGGTAGATTCTTGCGTATAGGCTGCCAGCCTGTGCCTTACCAATTCGTGCGTAAACCCGCGCGAAACATCATTAAATTCAACGGTCATTGCCGAGTGTTCAAATACGCTTTCATGGCCCCTAACCCTTAAAGCCTTGGCAAATTTTACAGCAGATTCCTGTGTTATTTTATCGCGGCTCTGATAAGCCGTGCGCCCGGCCGTTTCAATAAGGCTAATTGGGTCTTGACCATCAAGCCCTGCCATTATTGCCAAAATTTTATATGTTCCCGCGTTTTGCAAAACCTTCATATTTTTTTAGAAACTATTTTTATTATTTTTTGATTTATTTGGTCTGGCGGCAACAACTCCCCGTTTTCCAGACACTCAACAACTTTGAAATCCCTTGGATATTTTTCGGCCACCATTAAAAATGACTTTAAAGCGTTTGCCAAGTGGCTTTTATCTTTTTCATGTATGTCCTGTTTTTTGCTGCTGCCAAGGTACGCCTTTCTTCTGTTTTGCTTGTCTTTATCTGTAATATTATGAGCCAATTTCAAAGAAAATTCCGCAGAAGTTTTTAGTATGAGAGTGTAATCAGGCTTGGGAATTCTAAATATGTTATATTCTAAATTATAGAGCCAGTCAACATATTTTTCCCATTCTTTTTTATTTCGTATCTTTCCGCCCTGATGCCCTATATTTGAAACCAAATATCTGTCCGAAATTACTATCTTTCCTTCGTCCAGCCACTTCCTTATTTTAAAGCTTGCATCGTATCTGTCTTGGGCATAAAAAATTGATGCAATATATGGCCCGACCTCTTGGGAGCTCCCATATTTCCCGGTCAGATAATCATCCACCATCGCCGAAGACCTCTCTCCGTGCTGAGGAAAATCTATCTTTTCAACCTTATATCCATTTTTCTTAAAAAATTCCGTAAGCAACTTTGTTTGCGTTGATTTTCCCGAACCGTCAATCCCCTCAAATACAAAAAATTTTCCTCTTTTTTTTGTCATGATAATAAAATATTTTCTAATTCTTTTATATTGTGTGCTATATAATCGGGCCCAACCGATTTAAGTTTTTCCTCGCTTGTAAATCCCCATGTCACGGCAGTTGATTTTATTCCGGTGGCTCTCGCAACTTCAATCTCATGGTTGCTGTCGCCGATAAAAATGGTTTCACTTTTTATGTAATTATTCTCGCCTAAAATTTTAACTACGCCATCCGTTTTATCGTGAACGTCCATTATAACTTCGTCAAAAATATTTTCCAATTCCCATTCCTTTATTTCCGGCAAGAGAGTTTTTGGAGAGTCGGAACTGACCACTGCCATAAAACATCCTTTATCCTTTAACTTCTTTATAAGTTCCACAATTCCCGGATAAGCATAAGTTTTGGGATGATCCGTTCTCGCAATGGTTTCATGGTAGATTTTGTTCTGATATTCTATGGTCAAATCTGGAAAATACATATGCCAAAAATCCATATATGGCTGGCGCCACTTGCTCTTTAACTCTTCTGGCTTTATCGGTTGTCCGCCGAATACTTTCATCATCTCCCCCACGCTCCAAACATGCGACTCAAAACTGTTTTTTACAACTCCCGACCAGTCAAAAATAACATTCTTAAACATTTATATTGCCTCTATTATTTTTTTTATTTGCGAAAATAATTCTTCTTTTGTGCCGTCGTTATTTATTGTAAATTCGGCCTCTTTGCCGATTGTTGTGATCAGCTGCTCTGCCTCGGCCTTGCCAAGCTCAACGAATTTTTCAAAAGGCACGTCATCGTCAGCCTTTTCTTTTCTCAAAACAACCCTTTCCCATCTTTTTTTAATATCAGCTGTAATGTAAATCAGTTTTCCGCCAACTTCACGAAGGCCGGCAAAGTCATCAGGTCTGCGCACTCCGTTTAGAATAATAATTCCTTTGTCTATGCTGTTTACTTTTTTAATTAGAGCTTTTACCAAAATATCCTGGCCAAATCTTTCTCGCAGCACTGAGCTGAGCCATTGCTGGTCTTCTCTTTTTATATCATCAAAAAAAACTTTCAGGGCCGCTGTCAGCCCGTCTGAAAACCTTAAAAAATAAACATCCTGGTAATTTGCCTTTACGTATTCGCAGAAGGTGTCTTTGCCTGACCCCATTTCACCGACAATGCCAATTATCTTTTTCATAATTAATCGTAGATTATATATATTTTGATAAATATTCTTGGTATATAATAGGTGCCCAACCCTCGGTGTTTTCTACTTTTTTTAATTCTGCAAGCGACACTAACTCGCCAGCCATTTTGTCTTTTTCCTTAACAGAGATATCCGGGGTATCGCCTTCAAACATATAAACTAACCCCAAATGCACGGCCTCAACTGGCCTTCTATCATCATTCAAAATGCCAACAAATTTTTTCTCCAACTTTCCATTATATTCAACTTCTTCACTCCATTCTCTATCCCTGCCAGTCTCTAAAATATCTGCGCCCCCGCTGACGTCTTCTTTGTTTATATGCCCGCCAACGCCAATTATATAATCATTTTTTAATCTCTGCTCTCCCGCTTTTTTTAAATAATTATATAAAAAATATTTGCCCTCGTGAGTAAAAATTATATAAGGAATTATTTGCTGAAAACTGGGGTCATTTTCCATGTCGCCGCGGCGTCTGAACTCGCAGTTGTTTTTTATTAACTCCAAATAATAATCAAGATTTTCTGTTTTTAATCCTTGCCAAACTCCTTTTTCAAAAAGAACGTCAGACTTTACCACCAAAATTTGTTCATCATCTTTTGACATTTTAGATTTCTTGAATTTTATTAATATTTTGTACCTTGCCTTCTTGCATCAAAACTTCTTTGATGCTGACGAATTTATCTTCTTGTTTTTGGGCGGGCTTTTCTTTTTCAAAAAGATTAGCCGTGTTTCCGCCTTGGTTGCTGTATTCTTCAACGCTATTGTCCATTATCACCAAATTTATTTCTGCATCGCGGAAAAGCTTTATTGTTTTCTGGTCGGCATGGTACCTTTTCTGAGCAACAACTCTTCTGATGCCCACTCTCACAATCCTCATCGCGCAATTATAGCAAGGCACCATTTTACAGTAAATCGTAGCCCCCTCTACTTTTATACCATCTTTTGCGCATTGCAAAATAGCATTTTCCTCAGCATGCAATGTTCTTACGCAGTGCTGAGAACTTGTGCCGTCCTCATGGATAACGGTGTTCATCATGTGCCCGACCTCATCGCAATGAGGCTGGCCAGGTGCGGCTCCAGCATAACCCGTGGCGATTATGGTGTGTCCGGGACTTACGATTACCGCGCTGGTTCTCCCCCTATCACAAGTTCCACGGGCACTTAATGGCTCTAATAAATTTAAAAAATATTCATCCCATGAAGGGCGAACATGCCTTTTTTCTTCTGCCATAACTTTTAAAAAACTTAATTTTAGTTTAGTCATT
>Ga0265297_10006625_pt1 | contig 16655 bp, 22 predicted proteins | sample Munlanlwell13791_FD_192502 | JGI IMG/M metagenome (GOLD analysis project Ga0265297, IMG submission 192502) | Leachate microbial communities from a municipal landfill in Southern Ontario, Canada - Leachate well 137-91 | ecosystem: Engineered > Solid waste > Landfill > Unclassified | place... | reverse complement strand
CAATCTTTCCCATTACGAGGCCGCGCTGGTCTGCCATCTGGAAAACCAGCACGCCGACGATATCGCCCGGACGCTCCGCGAGATCGGCCTTTTCCTGCCCAACCTGCAGGGACAGGTGCGCAAGGCGGAAATCAGCCGTTTCTTCTCCGACGCAGTGGGTGGCTTTCTGCCAACGGATTTACACGCCGCACTGGAAGCCGCCGGCAAGGAGGTGGCGCATGAACAATAACCCTTCGACTAACTCAGGGTCCAACCTGGACGACGCCATGATTCCCCTGATGCCCATCTGGGATACGATTAACGATCTGCACCGCCTGCGCGGCATCGTGGCGGCGGCGGCCTACCTGACCGGCCCGCTGAAACTGAAGGAAGACGACGATTTCGAGGTCTTCCATGAGGTCTTCAACGACATCCACGACCGCCTGGACGCAGCCTGCGACGTCCTGTCCCAGGCGCGGCAAAATGTGCAGTTTAAGTTTATGAACAAGGAGGGAAAACGAGCATGAAGATTAAATTCAATGCGCCGCAAGGTTTGCCGACAAACGGCTGGGTAGCCTATGACGTAAAAACGATGTGGAGGCAAGACGGGAAAAAGATCGGGGAGCATTTGACCCTGGAACTGGAATTCTGCTTGGGAGAACATCCTGTTGAGGAATGCTTTTCAATATTCAAAGAGATGCGCGAGATCAATCCAAATCTCATGGAATCTTCCATAAGAGTTACGGGTGATTTGGGGAAAATTGTCACTCTCCGATTCAAAAAACATGGTGAATTTATGGAGCAAGACCCGGAGACGTGTGAGATGAAATATTTACCGGATGATCCCATTGAATGGCTTGGAGAGAAGTGAAACAAAGAGCTGCAACGAATAGGGGATTTTGAATGGCGGAACTTCAGAAATATGCGGTTTGTTGCCCGCGCCACACCAAGCAGGTCATAGCGATCGTGACGGATCCCGACAAGGAAAATTTCGATCATGGCTTTTGGTGTCCGGAATGCCGCAGCTTCAAATATTTTGATGAAATATCCGTAAAAAAGTATTTGACAAGTATTCCGGAAAGATATAGAAGGAAAGCAAGTTTGAAATTTACGGAGTTGATATGGAAGCAAAGCCCTGGATTACCATGTTTGGACGAATCATATCTTTGCCGTTGATATTGATTGCCGGCGCCGGACTGCTGTTCTGGCATGTCATGCTCTCCATCTCTTTCGATCTGATTGCCATTTATCTGTATATCTGTGAAATCCTTTTTCCGTCAAACGGAGGGAAAACATGACTGATCAATACGAAAACAGATGGAAGTATTTCCGCTATTCCGACTTCGCCTGTAAGTGCGGCTGCGGAAAAAACGAGACTGATCCCGTATTCATCGACATGCTGGACACCGCCAGGGCCTTTTCCGGCATTCCTTTTGTTATCAATTCGGGCTATCGCTGCCCCCTCCACAATCAAAACATTGGATCTCACGCCAATAATCATCCGTCCGGACAGGCCGCAGATATCCGCTGCACCGAAGGTCCGGCGCGCATGAAAATCGTCGAAGCCCTGATCCGGGCGGGATTCCGCCGGATCGGTTTTAATAAGGGATTTATCCATGCCGACCGCATGGATCAGTCACATGATAAAGTGCAGTCGTTTTGGCCGTATTAATAAACTCCTGTGGAAGGCTCCGGATGCGGACTGTGCTGCATCCCATCCAGCCGGGAAAACATCCGGGGCCACAGAAAGAGGTGAAATATGATTAACTGGATACTGCTGGCGATGATTACCGTATTGCAGGCGCTGGATGTTTACACGACCTGGCGGGCTCTGCGGAACCCCGGAAATTGCGAAGCCAATAAAATTATGGCTCGCCTCATGGCATGGATTGGCGTCTTGCCCGCCCTGATTGTCACCAAGCTGCTGTTTATTGTGATATTGGCCGCTGCGGTGCTGTGGACGTCATTGTATGCCGCGGCATACGCGTATATTTTGACCTGCACGCTGTGTTTGGTTCTGGGCGGATATGCCCTGGTTGCCGGCAATAATTTCAGGAGGTTATAAGATGGACGTTTCCGGGATCAATCTGAACGTGGGTGAGGCCATTTCCGGCATCGGCAAGCTGGCCAACGAGGTCAAAAGCCTGATTACCGGGGAGCCCACGCCGGAAAAGCAGGCCGAAATCAAAACGAAGCTCCTGGACCTGGAAGGCAAGGCCGCCGAGGCGGATAACCAGTTCCGGGCATTGCAGGCCAAAGTGCTTATCGCGGAGATATCCGGGCAATCATGGCTCCAGCAGAACTGGCGGCCTATCCTGATGCTCACCATCGTCGCCATCGTCGCCAACAATTACCTCCTTGTGCCCTACATGCAGCTCTTTAGCCTGCCCGTCACGATCCTGGATTTGCCGGAGAAGCTCTGGAATCTGATGACGCTGGGCGTCGGCGGTTACATTGCCGGACGCACAGGAGAAAAGATGATGGAGACCTGGAAAGGGAAGTAATGGACGAGATCGACCAGGCGCAGCATTACGATGAACTCTACCGGCAATCGGCACTGAACAGACATTTTGCCGGGCCGGGAGATTACCACGTAGGTCATGGACATGCCCGCAATGACAACGGAACCTGCGTCGATTGCGGAGAGAAAATCAAAAAGGCGCGCCTGAAGGCCCTGCCCCATGCCGTCCGGTGCATCAGTTGTCAAAGTAAACAGGAAAGGATGGATACGTCTCGTGGATAATAGCTGGCAACTTTTCATTTTCCTGGGAGGTCTGATCGCGGCCTGGAGCGTGTTGATCATAGCGGTCCTGCGGACCATGTTCCAGGCCCACTGCAACGACATCAACGGGCGACTCGAAGGATGGGGAAAGGACATCGGTAAGCTGGAAAAAAACTTCTTGGAATTAAAAGCCGATCTTCCTCTCTCCTATGTGCGGAAAGAGGATTTTGTGCGGTTTGAGATTGTTATTAATGCGAAGCTGGACCGCGTCCATGACGCCATTGAAAACCTGAAGGAGCAAATATGATGAAGGATTCCCCCGCGATAGACATCGAGAAAGCCAGGCGCGAAGAGATGCGCTGGTTGATTCTGCGCACCCTGCATGCAGCCCAGCCCAGCGGAATGTCCGAGGTTATGATCCGCAACACTATCGAGCCTGTCATTTTGGACGCGACGCTCATCGATATGCGCCGGGAGTTGGATTATCTGGAAGAACGCGCGCTGGTGGCGGTTACGCATCGTGACGGCCCGGTCTGGCGCGCCAAAATAAACAATCACGGGATTGATATTGTGGAATATACCGTGGATTGCCGTCCGGGGATCGCCCGGCCGAAGAAGTGGTGGTAAGATGCCGGCAAGGTCCAAAATAACAAAACTGCCCGACGCCATTAAACGCGAGCTGGATAAACGCCTGATCAGCGGGAGTTTTTCTGATTACCGGAATTTATCCGCCTGGCTTCAGGAGCAGGGATATGAAATCTCAAGGTCGGCGATTAATCGCTACGGGCAGGGGTTTGAAGGCCGGCTGGCGGCGATAAAAGTCGCGTCGGAGCAGGCGCGGGCCGTATCGGAGGCCGTGGGAGACAACGAAGGCGTTATGAATGACGCCCTGATCAGCCTGGTGCAGGAAAAAGCTTTTGATGTTCTGGTCAATTTACAAACCGAAGACCCGGTCGCCTTCGCCAAAATTTTCCCCCGCATGGGTATCATGGTCGCACAACTGAGCAAGGCCAGCGTTGATCAGAAGAAATGGATGGCGGAAACGCGAAAGAAAGCTGCCGCCGCCGTGGAAAACATTGAAGAAAAGTTAAAGTCGCAGAAACTGAACCCGGAGGCCCTGCGCGTCGTCCGGGAGGAAATTTACGGAATTATCTGATGCCGGCATTGACTCTTTACCCCTATCAGCAAAATTGGATCCGGAATAAGAACCGGTTCAAGGTGGGGATGTTTGCCCGGCAGACGGGGAAGACCTTCACGTCCACCCTGGAGATTGTTGATCATTGTCTGGAGATGGAAGCACAGGGGCGCAAGGCCCGGTGGGTCATCCTCTCCCGAGGGGAGAGGCAGGCCAAAGAAGCGATGGAGGAAGGCGTGAAACGCCATTGCCAGGCTTATGGCGCGATGATTCAGAGTTTCGACACCGAATGGGTGGGCGACATCCGCTACAAGGCCCTCGAGGTCGTGTTTCCCAACGGGTCCAGGATTACGGCGCTTCCGGCGAATCCGGACACGGCGCGCGGTTTTTCCGCCAATGTCTTTCTGGATGAGTTTGCCTTCCACGCCGATTCCCGGAAGATCTGGCAGGCCCTTTTTCCAGTCATCTCTGCCGGCCACCGGATCATCGTGGTCTCCACACCCAACGGCAAGGGCAACAAGTTTTACGAGCTGATGACGGACAAGAGCCTGGACGAGGTCTGGATGCGCCAGACGACGGACATTTATCAGGCGGTGGCCGATGGATTACCCCGGAACATCGGGGAGTTGAAGGCGGGCATCAACGACGACGACGCCTGGGCGCAGGAATACGAATTGAAATGGCTGGACGAAGCGTCCGCCTGGCTGGATTACAACCTCATCGCCTCCGTGGAGCATGACCAGGCGGGGAATCCCAAGCTCTATGCCGGCGGGGTCTGTTATATCGGGAACGACATTGCCGCCCGGAACGACCTGTGGGTCGCCTGGGTCCTGGAGCAGGTGGGCGACGTTCTGTGGACGCGGGAAATCAACGTCCAGAGGCGGATCGCCTTTGCCGTCCAGGATCAGGTCATGGACGAATTGATGCGGAAATACCGCGTCCTGCGTCTGTGCATGGATCAGACCGGCATGGGGGAAAAACCCGTGGAAGACGCCATCCGGCGCTATGGATCGACCAGGGTGGAAGGCGTTATCTTCACCGGGGCCAACAAGCAGGTTTTGGCCACCGTGGGCAAGCAGGCATTTGAAGACCGCAAAGTCCGGATTCCGATGGGCGATGGTGAGTTGAAGGCGGATCTCCACAAACTCCGCAAAATAACGACACCCACGGGGAGCGTCCGGTTCGAGGCGGACAGCGACAGCGCCGGCCACGCCGACCGCGCCTGGGCCTGTTTTCTGGCCCTTTATGCGGCCTCGTCGCCGGTGGGACCGATTGAATTTGAGTCCACCGGTGTCAAACGGGTGACCGCCGGGGAATCCATGAATGCCTTTATGGGGAGATAAGTTATGGCAGACCTTCGACAAGATCAGGATAATATGAAAAAACTACAGATTACCGACGAAGTCGCCACCATCGCTAAGGATATCGACATATTCTACGGATGGATCAAGCGTCTGGAAAATCCTGATCCCGTCTTGAGAAGCGAGTCTGCCGGGAGAGGTTTGAAACTATACGACGAGGTGGATCGGGACGCGCATGCTGGTTCTGTCCTGCAGCAGCGCACCCTGGCCGTTGTCGGCAAGGAATGGGAGATCATCCCTGCAAAATCAGCAAGAAAGCTTGGACGGCCCGCATCGACTTCCCAGGAGGAGGTTGTCGCCGATTTTGTTTCTGAAGTTTTGGAGAATTGCAATTTCGACCAGGCGCGGCAGGAACTGCTCAAGACCGTCCTGTACGGGCACTATGAAGCGGAAGTCATCTGGTCCTTCGACAAGCTCAGGAACCAGGGCGGTATAAAGATCAAGAAAATTATCGGCAAGCACCCGCGGCGTTTCTCCTTTACGATGGAGCGGGAACTGCGCCTCATTACGCCGGCGAACATGATCGAGGGCGAACCGGTTCCGGATCGCAAGTTCATCGTTTTCACTTATGGCGACAGCGACAACCCTTATGGTCGCGGCCTCGGTCAGCGGCTGTGGTGGCCCGTATGGTTCAAGAAAAACGGCGTCAAGTTCTGGCTGGTCTTCCTGGAAAAGTTCGGCATGCCCACGGTGAAGGGCAAATATCCTCCGGGAACGGCGCCGGAACAGCAGCAGAAACTCATGGACGCCATTGAAGCTATCCAGTCCGATACAGGCATCAAAATACCGGATTCGATGGACATCGAGTTTTTGGAGGCCTCGAGGGCGGGAACAGTCACTCATGAGCAGCTTTGCGAATATATGGATCGCCAGATTTCCAAAGTCGTTTTGGGCCAGACAGCGTCCACAGAGGGAACGCCTGGGAAGCTCGGCAACGAAAAGGCGCAGGGAGATGTTCGTCAGGAAATCATCGAGGCCGACGCGGATCTGCTTGACGGGTGTCTGAATGACACACTGATTCGCTGGATCGTGGATTATAATTTTCCCGGCGTTTCCGTCTATCCGAAGATCATGACTTATGCCGCCGCCAAGCCGAACCTGAAAGAGCAAAGCGAGATAGACAAGACATTGGTTGTGGATATCGGGTTGCCCATCGGCACGGATTATTTTTACACGACATACGGCATCCCGAAGCCTGTTGATGGTGAGGAATTGGTGAACGTTCCGCCAAAGGCGCAACCACTTGGCGCGCCCGGCGCGGGAACGCCGCAGTTTACTGAATTGATAACACCACAGGACGCCGCCGACGTTGTCGTGGACGGCATGGCAGCGCAAGCCATGAACGTCACGGACGAAATCTACATGGCACCACTGAAGCGCTTGGTGGAGAAGGCAGCAAGCCTGGAGGAACTGCGCGACAGTATCATCGACCTTTATGACGACATGTCGCCGGCAGATCTCGGCGTGCTGATCGCGCGGGCGATGGCCGTTGCGGAATTGGCAGGCATGGCGGAAGTCCAAGATGAAGCGGGGGTTAAATGAAACCCGAACTTTTAGCCATATTCAAACTGCCCTTTGCCGAGCAGGTAGCGTTTTTTAAAAACAAGCTGAACATCCCGACGCTCAAGTGGGATGATCTGTGGAAAGAGCAGCACGCCAAAGGGTTTATGGTGGCCGGGGCTTATAAGGCCGATCTCCTGGACGATTTCCGCGGCGCCGTTGATAAGGCAATCACGAAGGGGACGACGCTGGAAGAATTCCGCAAGGATTTCGACGGCATCGTCGCAAGGCATGGCTGGAGCTACAATGGCTCCCGGAACTGGCGCAGCGAGGTCATTTACTCCACCAATATCCGCCAGGCATACAATGCCGGACGCTGGACGCAGTTGACCGACACGGAGCAGTTGGAGGTTTTGCCCTACCTGACTTACAAACACGGAGACAGCCGGGTTCCGCGGCCCCACCATCTGGCCTGGGACGGGACCACGTTGCCGGCGGACGACCCCTGGTGGAATACGCACTATCCACAGAACGGCTGGGGCTGCAAATGCCGGGTGTATGGATCGACCCGGAAGGAATATGCAGCGGCTAAAAATGCCGGCAAAGGAGAAGCGCTGCCCTCTCCCATCGATCCGAAAACCGGCGAACCGGTGGGGATCGACAAGGGTTTTGGCTACAATGTCGGGCAGGCATCCCTGGAGCAGACGCACCGCATCCTGGATAACGCCATTGCCAGGTTGCCGGCAGACATCGCGGCAAAATTACGAAACGAAATGAAGGACATCAATGCCTGAAATTACCATCAAAATTGACGGCGCCGACGCGATCCGGGAAAGACTGCGGGAAATTTCCGCGCGGACATCGAACCTGTCGCCCATCATGAAGGCCATTGGCGACCGGATTGTCGAGCAGACCAAGCGCCGCTTCGAGGCCGGAGGACCGGCTCCGGATGGGACGCCCTGGAAGGAACCGAAGTCGCCCAACCCGAAACGTATTCGGACCTTGACGGTGTCGGGTCACCTCCGGGACAGCATCCGGTATCAAATGATAGGCCGAAACACCGTGGCCATCGGTACAAACCGGGTTTACGCGGCCATCCACCAGTTAGGCGGACGGACGGCGGCGCATATCATCCGGCCCCGGAACAAGGGAGGGCTTTTCTGGCCGGGGGCAAAGCACCCCGTGAAGTCGGTGCGCCATCCCGGTTCGGTGATCCCCGCCCGCCCCTTCCTGGGCTTAAGCGAGGCCAACAGCACAGAGATACTTGGCATCATCAATGACTATATTACGGCGAGGTGAAACATGATCAAATTCAAGGGATTCGATGACTGGATTCCAGTCTTTCAGGGTGGAAGCCAGACGGACAGCGCGGGGCGCGTCCATGACGGAACGGCCCTGATCGACAAGGCAGTATCAACCTTCAATGCGGCCCGGCATGAGCCTCCCGTGGTCATTGGACATCCGAAGGAAAACGGCCCGGCTTTCGGATGGGTCGAAGGTCTTAAAAAGGAAGGAAACACGCTGCTGGCCAAGATCAAACAGGTCGAGCCGTCGTTTGCGGACATGGTGAAGCGTGGCCTTTTCAAAAAGCGATCCGCCGCCTTTTACCCGGACGGATCACTGCGGCATGTCGGCTTCCTGGGCGCGATGCCGCCCGCCGTCAAAGGCCTGCCCGATGTGGCTTTCACGGAAGCGGACGCCCTGACGTTTGAGTTTTCCGATTATCAGACCGTCTGGGCGTGGGAATCCATTGCCCGACTCTTCGGCAAGGTGCGCGATTACCTGATCGAAAAGGAGGGCATGGACAAGGCGGATCAGGTGATCAGCGCTTACCAGATACAGGAGATCACCGACGCGGCGGCAAAGGAAAAACAGGAGATACAGGAGGATGCGTCTGATCTGACGCCTCAAATCACGAATTACAATGAGAAAAAGGAGGAAAAGGAAATGAATTTTAAAGAGTTTGTCCAGAAGTTGAAGGACCTGGTGGCCGGGGTCGAGCCTACGACGCAGACCGGTTCTCCCACGGGGAAGACCTTCTCCGAGGCGGATATTGAGGCGGCCAAAAAGAAGGCTGCTGAAGATGCCGCTGAAGCGGAGAGGGAAAAGATGGCCACGGAATTCGCTGAAAGTGCGCGCACGGCGCGCCAGGCTGCCCGTAAACAAGAGATCACCTCCTGGTGCGAGTCAATGGTCAAAGCTGGGAAGATGACGCCCGCAATGGTCAAATTCGGGATACCGGAATTCATGGCGGCCTTCGCGGGAAAGGAGGATGTCATCGAATTCGGCGAGGCGAAGGAAAAGGCCACCCTCTATGACCGTTTCAAGACCTTCTTCGAGACAGAACTTCCGAAGGTGGTCGAGTTCAAGGAGATTGCGACGCGGGATAAGGACACGGGCGGACAGGGCCAGGCGGGAGCGAAAGTTGAAGCCCTGATCCAGTCGAAAATAAAAGATAACAAAGACCTGACCTACGGATCGGCATTTTCCGAAGTGCAGAGGGAAAATCCCGATCTGGTGCGGGAATATCAACAAGAACTTGGCGGATAACCATTCGGCAAACTCATGGCGACCGGTGTTGTCGCGCATGGTGAGCTTGTCGAACCACAGAACAACAGAACGAAAGGAGAACAAAGCATGTCAACAGAAAATAAAATTTTGGATCTGACCTTCCCGGCGGCGGAAGACCTGTCGGACGATCAGTACAAATTCGTGGTGCTCAATTCGAGCGGCAAGGTGCGCCGACCTGACAGCGCCTCCGAGGTGGCCATCGGCATCCTCCAGAATGCCCCGGAAAGCGGGGAAGCGGCGGTCGTCCGCGTCATCGGCCAGTCGAAGGTGCAGGCCAACGCCGCCATCGGCATCGGGACGTTTATCGGCCCGGAATACGTCTCGGCGACGGATGCCGGCAAAGGCCGGGACAATTCCGCCGCGCTGGCTTACGCCCGGGCCGTCATGGTGGAGGCGACCGGGGCCGAGGATGATCTCGGAAGCTGCCTGCTCCTGGGCATGTGCCCGGCCATTACCGATTCGGCCCAGAGTTTCACGACCGTGACGACCGACGCCACCGAGGGCGCGCGGACCTATACGGCTGCGGAGCTGGTCGGCGGCCTGATCCTCCGGGATCCGGCGGGCGGCGCCCGGTCCGACGTGACGCCCACGGCGGCCCTGATCGTCGGGGCGCTTACCGGCGCTATCGCCACGTCAAGTTTTGAATTCACCATCCGCAACACGGCGGACGCGGCGGAAACCATTACGCTGACTGCCGGCGCGGGTGTGACCCTGTCCGGGACCATGACCATCGCCCAGAACAACAGCAAGCGGTTCCTGGCCGTCGTCACCAACGCCGGGAGCGGAACCGAAGCGGTCACCATTTACTCGCTCGGCACAGTTGTTCATTAATCCGTTGTAGGGCGGGCACCCCGTGCCCGCCGTCAATCGGATCGGTCGATGTAAGGTAGGGCGCGATCCACGTTCGGCTGAGCTCACGTCGAAGCCTGATCGCGCCGTCAATCGGATCGGTCGGGGACCGATCCCTACAAAGGCGCCTTTGGAAAACGCGCCCTATCGATAACCGGGATTTTCCAACCCCGAAAGAAGAAAGGAGAACATAACATGCCTCAACCCAACGTAAAAGAACTGATTGTCACGGGACCCCTGCAGAACGTTTCCGTGGCCTTTAAGAACAAAGCCTATATCGGCGACAGGGTCTTCCCCATCCTCGACGGGGTGGATCCGAAGGCCAAGATCGCGGTTTACCAGAAAGGCGCCTGGTTCCGCGATGAAGCCGGCATCCGCGGTCCCGGAGCGCGCGCCCCCCGCGGCGGCTATCCGATGGACTGGCTGACCATCGCCACGAAGGAATACGCCTTCGCCAAAGAGGTCACCGACGAAGACCGGCGATTTGCCAAATCCAAGATGGCTCCTCCTCTGAAACCCGATCAGGATGCCATCGAGTTCTGCGCCGACAAGATCGATCTCTCGAAGGAGCGGCGAATCGCTTCCCTGATCACCGCCGGAACCTGGGTGGATGCGAACGGCGCCGGAGGCGAGGACGCGGAAGGTCTCTGGAGCCCTGCGGGCGTCACGAACACCTTCCTCGCCGATATCGTCAAGGGCCGCAAGGTGATCCAGAACGCCACGGGCGTCACACCCAACTCCCTGATCATCGATTTTGCGACCTACGAGGCACTCAAGCAGTGCGATGCGATCATCGACAAAATTAAATATACCCAGCGGGGTGTCGTGACCTCGGAGATATTGGCGGCGGTTTGCGACCTGGAGGAAATTCTCGTTGGTGAGGCGATCTACTCCACGGCCAAAGAGACCAAAGGAGGGACCGATTTCACGGCCCGCTACGTGTGGGAAGTCAATGCCGGAAAGGGCATGGGCTTCCTGTTCTACCGTCCCGCGTCTCCTGGTCTCAAGGTTCCGAGCGCCGGGTATCAGGCGCGGACGGCCTACGAGGACGGTTCTCCCCGGAGAACCACCACGTGGAGGGAAGCGGCGGAGCATCAGGACGTGTACGAAGTGGCCGAAGAGACCGATATCATCCAGGTCTCGGCGGCATGCGGGTATATGTGGAAGGACACCTACGCGACGTAACCTTCTCCGATCTCTGGTGGCGTGATGCGAAACCAGCATCATGCCACCGGAAGGAGACGATAACCTGAAGGTCACACGTAAAAAGGAAATGACATGGCTTACAGTACGCAGACAGACCTCGAAGAACAGATCAGCCAGGCTGAGCTTATCGAGCTGACCGATGATGCCGGAAGCGGTTCTGTGGACACGTCCGCCGTGGCCCGCGCCATTGCCGATTCCGACGCGGAAATAGATTCCTACTGCGGGAGCCGCTACACCATGCCGTTTGCGCCCGTGCCGGTGATGATCCGCAAACTCTCCGTGGATATAGCGGTTTACAACCTGTTTTCACGGCGTGTGCTATTGAAAATCCCGGAGGATCGGCAGAAACGCTACGACAACGCAATCCGGTTCCTCCGGGATGTATCAAAGGGCCTGATCTCCCTGGGAGCAGACGCCCCGGCGGAGCCGAGCGACGGACTTCCCCAGGCAACACGAACAAAAGACGACCGGATATTCTCTCTGGGCAAGGCATCGGACGGAAGCGCCGGGACATTGGATAACTACTGACATGTACACAATAGAGCAGTTCGAAGACGCTATTATCACAAAACTTGCCCCTCTGAAGGTCGGTTATACGCCGGTCGGCGAGGATGATCCGGCTATCTGGCGGACGGTGCGGACAATCAAAAGCTATCAGGGCGAGTTGGATGATGAAGAAAGCATCGCCCGTGCGACCCGTCTTTTCCCCGCTATTCTCATCATGTACTTCGGGTCGGAGTATGAAGAGCACGGGGCACGAAAGATTGAAAGGCCGATGTTTGTCCTTTTCGTATGCGACAAAAGTTTACGGTCTGAGGAAGAGGCGCGGCGAGGTGGAACGGGAAATCCAGGAACATATGCCATTTTAAATGGCATGCGTGATCTGCTTTATGATTCGAGACTGTCGAAAAACATTTTCCCCCTATCTTTGCTGCGGGAACGCCCCGTCTGGTTCGGTCAGGGCATATCGATTTACAGCGCCGAATATGAAACCGCTCAGGCGCTGCTCTATGTGGGCGATTGAAGGAGGTCTAAAAAATGGAAGACAAATATAACGTAGGCGGAACGCACTACGAGGACAAAAACGGCAACAGTATCAGCGAGCAGGAATATCGGAAAAAACAATATCCAGACAGTCCATCAACCGGTAAATCCAGTCCGGCAGAAGATAAGGAGGTAAAAAAACATGTTGGTTAAACGAGCGCAGATGACCGCGAAAGCGGAGGCAGTAGAGGGGACCGCAGAGACGTTGGCCGGCGCGGATGCATTTCTGGCCGAAAACATTAATTTTAATCCGGAAACCGAAATGGGTGACCGAAATCCTGTCACGTCAGGGCTGTCTCAGTTTTCCAAAGTAGCCGGCGCCAGAAAAGCCACGATGGAGTTTGACGTGGAACTGAAGGGCTCCGGAACCGCAGGCACAGCCCCGGCCCTCGGCAAGCTTCTGCTGGGCTGCGGATTCGCGGAAACGCTGGTCGCTTCAACGTCGGCGACATATAAGCCCGCCTCAACAGATATCAAATCCATATCGTTGGCCATGTATAACGACGGCGTCCGGTACGGGATATTTGGCGCCCGCGGAAACGTCAGCATCAAGGCGTTAAAGGGCAAGCCCGTCATGTTGCACTTCGTTTTTACGGGGGCGGATTATACCGTCACGGATGTGGCGCTGCTTTCATCCGGCGTGGCCTATGAATCCACCAAGCCGATGCCTTTTATGGCTGCTACGATGACGCTTGATTCCTATGCGGCGATGATTGGTTCAATGGAATTCAATATGAATAACGATATTGTTCTGCGGGATGACATCAATGCCATTTCCGGGCACAAGAGCGCTGTGATTACCGGCCGGAAACCATCCCTGTCCATTGACCCGGAAATGGTGCTTGTCGCCACATACGATTTCTTTGGGAAGTTGCGCAGCGGCAGTGAAGGCGCCCTGACCCTGGCCCTGACCGGATCAGCGGGAAACATCGCAACGATCACCGCCCCGAAGGTGCAATATACTAAGGTGGGACTGGCGGATAAAAGCGGCATCCGCTCTCTGGGCATTGATTGTCAGCTCAACCGCAACGCCGGAGACGATGAAATTGTGATTGCGTTTACATAGGCATGCGAAAGAGCAAGGGGTTGAAACCCCTTGCTCTCAATAAACGGGAGTTAAAATGGAACTTAAAAAATATACAATCGGAGACAAAATATTCATACAAAAAAAGCTCGTTCTTGGCCAATGGAAAGAATTAAGGGCTATTTTGGATGAAATCAAGATTCCAGTCGAATTAACGCCTTTATCCTTAGTTCAATCGCTTGGTTCGAATTTATTTGTTCTCCTGGCGATTGTGCTGACCGAAGACGGGAAGTCCCTCCGCGGTAAAGACCTGGCCGCGCTCGCGGATGAGATTGAATACGGCATCACACCGGATACCGCTATCGAGGCGCTGGCCGATTTTTTCGATTTGAACCCAATTCCATTGATTTTGAAAAGTCTGGCGGACCTGTCGGGAATCATCAAAACCAAACTGACGGAGATTGGGTTGACGAACTCTGCTTCCTCGTCAGCGGCGGAGACATCACCAGGAGAGAGTGGATCCTCTGGCATGTAAATATAACAGAAGCAAAGAGCTGGGCAACGCGATTGATTAAGCAGCGTTATGAATGGGTGGAAATCCTGTTCGGCGAGCCAGGCGAAACGGATAAAGACACGGCGGCTAAATCATGCCGCAATGCAGATGCATGCAGCATATGCAGTAAAAAATGTAAAAGCAGGATCGGTTGATGAAAGAAACAAAACTGCAACTTATCATTGAAGCGCTCAATAAATCAGGCAGCGCTTTTAGCGACCTCTCGCGCCAGCTTGGCGGAGCACAACAGGAGACTGATAAGCTAAATGCGAAATCCACAGATTTGACGGCAACGATCCAGCGGTTGGCTCTATCTCTCGTATCAGTAGGGACGGCAGTTTCCGCGATCAAGATCGGCATTAATTACCTGGCACAAATTGAAACATCCGGGCTGGGAATAGCCGCCGCGTTTATGAGCGGCGGAAAGTATATCGATGCTGTTAGCGGAAAGGCTCTGGCCGCGCAGGAAGCGTTAAACGCCGCTCAAAAAGATTCGTCGGCCATTATCGGAAATCTGCAATATGCCAATCTGCAAACTATTGCCACGCTGGACCAATTAATCAGAGCCTACCAGGAAACGCTTCCGGTCGCTATGTCCAGAGGGTTCAACCGTCAACAGGTTGAGGCATATACGACGGCAATGGTGCAGGCTGCGGGAGCTATCGGCTTGCAGATGGATATGCTTGCCGAAGAGACCAGGTCGATGCTGTTAGGGACCATCAATCCGCGCGCCAGTAGAATCGCCACAGTACTCGGCCTGCGCAATGAGGACATTAACCAGTTCAAAAACGACGCTAACGGACTGTTTAATTTTTTAATGGATAAACTGTCCGCTTATCAGACGGCAGGAGTGGCGGCACAAAATACATGGGCGGGCCTATGGTCGAATACCAAAGACCTCGCGTCGCAGGCATTAGGCCAGGCGCTGACGCCTTTCTTTGAGGCCGTAAAATATGAATTAAAAAGCATCTCCGATGATATTTACACCATCGATAATAAAACCAAGACGATCAAATGGAACCCGGAATTTCTTGAAAGCGTAACAGAGTTTAAAGAAGGAATCACATCCATCATCGCCGAGGTTTATCGCTTGGGCATGCTGCTGGATAAGGTCGGCGGCGGTTACAAAGCGTTTCGTGCCAATATATATGGCGCTTTGGGATTTAAAAACGATAGCGAAACCGAGTTTAAAAAGAACGAGGCCTATCGCGAACGCTACATGAAGTCAGAGCAGGCATTACAGGATATGGCTATGCGGGAGTCCGGATTTAAACCCATGACTGCCGATATCGACAAGGCCATGCGCGCCGCCACTGACGGAAAAAAGAAATACGAACAGTCGGTCATATCGGTAGGAAACCGTGATGACGGCACCTATCAGACGTTGAGATATTACCGTGAGCTGGGAGATCAAAAAAAGCCCGGTTATCAGCCTAATCCGATCAGGGATACAGATGAGAAGGCAGAGAAAAAGCTGGAAAAACTGCGAGAACAATGGGCAAAAGTATCAGGGGATTTATCCTCTGATATCAATCAGCACGGCCTTGATGATTTTGGGAAAAAGATAGACGAAATAAACAATAAGGCCGCTGATTTATCCGACAAATACCGCAACGTACCCGGTGCGCTTGCAGAGATTACAACATGGGCTGAGACAGAGACCAGCCAGGCATTTTCTGATCAATTATCAAAACAGCTTGCTGCGGATAACGCCGCAGGTAAAGCCCGCCTTAAAAACCGCGAAGATCTGGAAAAACGCATTACCGCAGTTAATGCCTCTGAGCTAAACATACGCCTCAATCAGGTCAGGGATGAGGCGGTCGAGCAGCAGAAATTGGCGGATGCGGCTTACGACCGCAGCAATCCGGAAGGCGCTCGGAACTATCAAGATGCGATTATCGCCATTGAAAAAGCGGCAACCGAAAAAAGAAAAAAGATCAACGCCGAATATTACAACGCTGTGCGCGAGGCCCAGATTAATGCCGAGCTGTCTGCGCTGGATCTGGCGGAAGCAGAGGGCGCTCGCAGGATAGACTCACTGGCGGAACGCATCCGCCTCATCAATGAACTGATTGATAGTGAAGAAGAGCATCTCAGCGGCATGCAAAAAACCGGCAACGAACAAGCCTGGCAGACGCAACTGGATAAGATCAATGCATATAAGCTCACCCTGGCTGGTTTAAAAAAAGAGCTGGATATGTCGGAACCTTTGTCCGCGATAGATCTCTCCATGAAAAAACTGCTGGAAAAATGGAGCAATCAAGGACAGCAGATGGCCGATATAGCCACAACCACGGCCACATCCATGCAACAGGCCTTCAGCGATATTTTTTTTGACGCTTTCCAGGGAAGGCTCAAGAGCGCCGGCGACTATATCACGGCCTTTGTTAACAGCGTCAACCGGGCGATCTCTAATTATCTGGCGAATATGGCATCGGCTGGCCTGATCAATATGGTGGGGAAAGCCGCCGCCACGCTGCTCACATCAGCCGCCGGGTCGGCAGGGGCATCATCATCGGCGGGATATACCGGAGCTGGCCTTACCGTGTCCGGCAATACAACCGGAAATTATATTACCGCAAAAGGCTTTCATCGCGGCGGCGCAGATCAGGAAGCGACATTTTACCGGATGGTTCCGACTATCGCTTTTTCCGCCGCCCCGCATTTCCACGGCGGATTCGCTCCTGACGAATATCCTGCTGTCCTGCAGC
>Ga0265297_10006624_pt1 | contig 16657 bp, 15 predicted proteins | sample Munlanlwell13791_FD_192502 | JGI IMG/M metagenome (GOLD analysis project Ga0265297, IMG submission 192502) | Leachate microbial communities from a municipal landfill in Southern Ontario, Canada - Leachate well 137-91 | ecosystem: Engineered > Solid waste > Landfill > Unclassified | place... | reverse complement strand
TGGAATTTACCAATACGACTTTAAACCCCTCCTGCCTTAAGACTTTACAGGCCTGGGTCCCCGAATAATCAAATTCACAGGCCTGGCCGATTACAATCGGGCCGGAGCCTATGATTAAGATTTTCTTCAGGTCAGTTCTTTTTGGCATTTCTTTTTGTTTTTTCCTTTTTCATCATATTTATAAATTCATCAAACAGGTATTTCGCGTCGTGCGGCCCGGCCGATGATTCCGGATGGAACTGCACAGAAAATACCGGCAGCTTCTTATGCCGTAACCCCTCCGGCGTAAAATCGTTTAAATTAACATGGGTCAATTCTATATCTTTTTTATTCAGGGAATCCATATCCACGCAGAACCCGTGATTTTGCACCGTAATAGAAACCTTACCGGTCTTTAAGTCTTTTACAGGCTGGTTCGCTCCGTGATGGCCGAATTTAAGTTTATATGTCCTGCCGCCAAAAGCCTGCCCCAGCACCTGATGCCCTAAGCAGATTCCGAATATCGGCAGTTTATTCAACAGCTCTTTTACCGTATCTATTATATAAGGCAATGCCGCCGGGTCCCCCGGTCCGTTTGAAAGCAGGAGCCCGTCAGGCTCCATCTCTAAAATCTTACTGCTTGAAGTTGTTGCCGGAACCACCGCCACCCGGCAACCTTTACTCTCCAGAATCCTCAATATATTTAACTTAATACCGCAATCAACTGCCACCACCTTAAGGCCGCCCTTTTCATTCCATTCGTAAGGTTGGCCGCAGATTACTTCTTTAACCAGGTCTCTGCCGACTAATCCCGGAGAATTCCTGGCTTTTTTAACTAAACTTTCTTCATCCGGATCAACTGTAGATAACACCGCTTTCATCGCGCCTCTTTCCCTTATATGCAAAGTCAGGCGCCGGGTATCTATTCCCTCAATCCCGATTATGTTATTTGCTTTAAGATATTCACCCAATGATTGACGGCTGCGCCAATTGCTGGCCAGCTTGCTATACTCTTTTACCACAAACCCTTCTATGAATGGCTTGCAAGATTCAACATCGTCGGTATTTACGCCGTAATTGCCGATCAATGGATAAGTCATGGCTACAATCTGGCCCTTATACGATGGGTCGGTAATTATCTCCTGATACCCGGACATGCTGGTATTAAAGACTACCTCGCCGGATCTTTCGCCTTCGGCGCCGAAAGACCTACCTTTAAATATTGTTCCGTCTTCCAGGGCTAGTATCGCGTTCATTTTATTTATTTCTTTAAAGCGGCGGTTATGAATTCTTTAAACAGCGGATGCGCGACGTCGGGTTTAGACTTAAACTCCGGATGAAACTGCACTGCGATAAAATAAGGATGAGCGCTCAATTCCACAATCTCAACCAGATTCCTTTTTAGGCAGATTCCGCTAAACTTCATGCCTTTCTTCTCTAAGGCCTTTTTGTACTTATTATTAAACTCATACCTGTGCCTGTGGCGTTCTGCGATCAGGCTCCGGCCATAGACTTTATAAGCAAGCGTTCCTTTTTTAATCTTACAGGGGTAACTTCCTAAACGCATTGTCCCCCCTAAACCCGATACCTTCTTCTGCTCTTCCAGTAAACTGATAACAGGGTATTTTGTCTTAAGGCCAAACTCCGTGGAGTTGGCGCCTTTTAAGGCGCAAACATTACGGCTGAACTCTATAACCGCGCATTGCATACCGAGGCATAACCCTAAGAACGGAATTTTACGCTCACGGGCAAATTTAATCGCCTTAACTTTGCCCGCAATGCCGCGGGAACCAAATCCTCCCGGGACAAGTATACCGTTTACATCATTAAGTAATTTATCCGGGCCGTGTTTTTCAATATCTTCGGAGTCTACCTTTTTAATCTCAACCCTGGCGTTATTAGCGATACCTCCGTGCGCCAGGGCCTCATAAATTGATTTATACGCGTCCTGCAGCCCGATATACTTGCCTACTACGGCTATACGGACTCTTTCTTTAGGGTTCAACACCCTTTCTACGACATTCTTCTCCCAGCTTTTTAAGTCCGATGACTTTGAGATGAGGTTAAAATGGTTTAAGATTATCTCATCCAGGATCTGATTCTTAAATTCTAACGGGATCTGATAAATTGACTCCACGTCGCGCGATTCAATAACCGCCTCTTTTCTGACACTGCAAAACAGCGAAATCTTTTCCTTAATATCCTCGGATAGCGCCCTTTCAGTGCGGCAGATTAATATATCCGGCTGAATACCGATTTCACGCAAAGTCCCCACGCTATGCTGAGTAGGCTTAGTTTTAATTTCATCGGCGACTTTTATATACGGGACAAGCGTAAGATGAATATACAAAACATTCCCCGCTCCCATATCTAACTCAAATTGCCGCGCGGCTTCAAGAAAAGGAAGGCTTTCAATATCTCCCACTGTCCCGCCTATTTCAATAAGCACGATATCCGCGGAAGAAACCTCGGCAACCTTTTTAATTCTTTCTTTTATCTCTGAAGTAATATGCGGGATAACCTGAATGGTTTTGCCTAAGTAATCACCCCTGCGCTCGCGTGAGATGACCGCGTTATAAACCTGGCCGGTAGTCGCGTTATTAAAACGGGTGAGCTTCGCCTTGGTGAACCTTTCGTAATGGCCCAGGTCTAAATCCGTCTCCGCGCCGTCATCAGTCACGTAAACCTCTCCGTGCTGATAAGGGTTCATTGTGCCGGGATCAACGTTGATATAAGGGTCAAGCTTCATCAGGGTTACCTTTAACCCCCGGGCCTCCAGGATCTTGCCGATGGATGCAGAAGCGATTCCCTTGCCCAAACTTGATATAACCCCGCCTGTTACAAATATGTACTTAGTCATTTTAGGAAAATGGCGTCTTTAGCGCCGGCACTCCGGCCTAAAAACGCCATCGTTAAATTTTGTAGTTCTTCCATGAATTTAAAATAGTATACCATAATAATACGGCTTGTCAAATTAAATGCAGGAATTCTTTCCCCTCGCTCCAGGGGCTTAAATAACGCTCTATTTTAACAGTGTCTTTAGCGTCTTTGAGGTTAATAATTTCGCCGGAATTCTGCGGGGAAATTATTTTAACTAACGGCAGGAACATATTGTCTTCATTCTCTTCTACAACTACTCCTATCCGTGAATCGTTTAAAGCGACAATTGAACCTATGGGCCAAACGCCGATTATCTTAAAAAACGCGCTTAAAAGTTGCGGGTTAAAAGTTGAGCCGCTGCCGCGCATCATTAAGCTATGAATCATATCCGGAGGGTAATCTGTTTTATAGCTCCTTCTCTGTGCAAGGGCGTCGTAAACATCGCAGATGGAAACAATGGAAGAAACAATATGCTGCTTAGCCTTAAAAGGGACCCTGGGGTAGCCGCTCAAATCATACTTCAAATGGTGCTCAAAGCAAATGACTACCGGCATAATACCTATGCTATCCACATATTGCATAAGGAGCTTGGCCCCTAAAACAGTATGGCTCTCCATCTGGGAAAATTCTTGAGCGCTAAGCTGGCCCGGTTTACGGATAGTCTTACGCGAGATATGCAGCTTGCCGATATCGTGGAATAACGCGGATAGGCCGATATCCATAACCACATCTTTAGCAAATCCTAACTTGGCAGAAAAGTGCATGCTTAATATGGAAACATTTAAAAGATGGGTAAACGTCCCTGTATCATACCTCTTTAAGGTGGCCAATTTAAACAACTGCTCAAAATAAGAACCTAAATTATTGACAATATTATTTATCGCGAGTTTCAAACTCATCCCGTCTACCGCCTCATTATTCATTATCCTCGTTAAGGGATGGGATATGTTATCCAACGAATCCTGATAAAAGCTAAGTAAACCCGAACCCGGCTGTTTAGAGCTGGCGCCCGCTGAAGAGGCCCTGACCTTGCCTATAGATATATTCCTGACCCCGGCCAACCTCAGGGATTCCGAGGGCTCCCCCTTCATCGCTTCTTTAGGCAGGGTTAAAAATTCAATAAATTTGTTCAATTCCTCCTGTTCTAAGGCCCGGCTGATCGCGATCCTCTCAACGCCCCTGTCCTTTAGATAAAGGATCATCTGCTTTAAAAACTTACTTAAATCAAAGAATATCTCTTTCTCAAAAACAAGTTCCTCGCCGATTATCCCGATAACCAGTTCTCCTTTAACCGCTAAGACATCCTGCAGGCTAAGGTAAGCCTTTTCAACGGATTTTTTAGTAATAGAGTGCCCCGGGCCGTAGAGTTTGGCTGTTTGAAGAGAAGCGAGCAGGTCCTTAAAAGATTCTTCTATTTTCTCAATCATTTCCATTTCTCAAGCACCTCAAGCGCTTTATTCCTTAACTGCCTGTTCCAGAAAAATCTTTTTTTACTGAAAGAGCCCAGATAATCCCGCGCCTCGCTGACTGTAAGCTCATCTATAATCATAATATTCTCCAGGATTAACTGGTTATTTACGCCCCACGGGCTTGCTATTCCCAAAAGCGCGCCTATTGCCCTTTGCTTACTGGCTGAATCCCTGAGTAAAACTGATAGCGCCGCCTTCTTTAAAACCCTGCTCTTTTCTTTAAGGACAGGGAATATGAATTCCGGGTCAAACTGGGGGCTCTTCTGCATCGCCTTTAATGCCTCAACCTTAACCAATTCATTGCCGGAATAGAATATTTCTTTTAAAACAGCTAAAGCTACCGGCAGGTTAATAAGCGCCAGGGACTTTATGATTTGGCTTAAGAACTCCAGGTCGGAATACTCTTCTCTCAGGCTCTCATAAAAAATATTAAGCTGAGAAGGGAAAAACCTCAGGAATAACTTTAGCCCGCCCACGCTGAGCTTTTTCTCCTGGAATATTTTATTGAGGTAGAAATCAGCCGGAGAATAACACTTTTCTAAAGAATCCGCCAGGCGAACCAAATCCCCGGAAGGCTCTTCTTCCCATATATTATTTTCAATTATCAGGGTAATCCGCTCCTCAACGCTTCTGAATAATTCCGCGGGCAATTTCTCTTTCTTCTGCCTCAATGTATCCAGCAAAAACCCCAGGAACCTGTAATCTTTTTCCTGCGCTATGGCCTCCCATTCCCCGCTTAACCTAGCTAGGAGCAAATCCAGTTCGCCTTCTTTATCTTCCTGGGCGAAGATGTTGAGGATAATCATACGGTAATTAACCCGCAGCTGTCCGCGGTCAAAAAACAAGGCATCCGAAGGAGAGATACTCTTAGCTAAATCCGCAAGGGCTGTCCGGTAAACCGGAGAAATAGTAGCAGCGTCCGTTCCGGATAACAAAGCTGTAATTTTCTTAAATAATACTGTCCTGTCTTGCAAACCCCCTTTCGCGCCAACTTTATCCGCTAAGCCCAGGGCAATCTTACCGGCCCTCTCCTCACCCGCCAGGCGGGAGAACAACCCAAGGCTCAAAGGGTTTAAGGCGCTCTCGCCGGATAGCCGGGATAATAAAATATCTGAGAAATCGTCATTATCCAGGCCGGTAAAAACCTCTTTTAACTTACTTAGATTATCGGCATTAATCTGAATGCCGGAATTCATAACAAGGTTAGAAAGCTCCCGGGAACACTTCGCGAAGTTTTCATCTTTGGTTTCTTTTAAATAACCGAGAAAACCGCGCAAATCCTGCCTTAATTTATCATCTTCAATAACCTTCTCCAGGTTAAGGTTATTTATGCCTTTTGAAAAATTGTCCGCCAACTCCTTTATCTTTTGAGCATCTTGTTTCTCTACCGTATCTTTAAACATAGATACCCAGGCATCCTTGGCTTCTTCGCCTTCGGCCCCCAAAAGAAGCGAATAATCCAGGTCTTCGGCCCGGATATGCTGGGTATTTGCGTTATTCAACAGCCTCAATAAACCCCCGTTTTTAATAATTTCTTTCGGCTGCATAGATAAGAGGCCTAAGAAATCCGCCACTTCTTCAACAGTCAGGCCGGATCTGAATTCCACGCTTTTGACTTTACGCTGGTGCAGGATATTAGCCAGCTCAGCGGAAAAGGAAAACTTCTTATAGTCTTTACCGTCCAGGAATAATGAGAGGGGAGTGACATTAACTTTTATCGGGTCTAAGAAATGGAATAAAACATCTATTCTTTCTTTAAAGTCCCGGGAACCTTTCAGGAAATAGGGATGCTGGCGGGAATAAGCGAGAGAATTATTAATGGCTATACGTAGCCCTTTCAAAAACTCAATTAAGGCCTCTTCTTTGTCCATCGGGCTTTATTCTACCTCTAAAATTTGAGCTGTTCAATAAAAAAAGGCGCTCCGTTAGCATTACGGAGCGCCTTAAAGCAAAGGCTTTTAAAATACACGTACTGTTTTTATTATTACACCAGCCCTTGAGCAATCATAGCATCAGCCACTTTAACAAATCCGGCAATATTCGCGCCTTTAACATAATTAATACACCCGGATTCTTTGCCGTATCTGACGCACTGCTCATGGATTGAAACCATAATATCATACAGCCTCTTATCCACTTCCTCGCGGGTCCAGGACAGGCGCATGCTATTTTGCGACATTTCCAGGCCTGAGGTAGCCACACCTCCGGCATTAGATGCCTTACCGGGGGCATAGAGGATCTTGGCCTTCTGGAATACTTCCACGCCTTCTGGCGTAGTAGGCATATTTGCCCCCTCGCCTACCGCGATACAGCCGTTTTTAACCAACGCCTTAGCGCCACTCTCATTGATTTCATTTTGCGTGGCGCAAGGAAAAGCAATATCGCATTTTACATTCCAGGGAGTTTGAGCCTCAAAATATTTACAATCAAACTCCTTAGCGCATTCTTTAATGCGGCCACGCTTGGCGTTTTTAAGATCCATAACGCAGGATAACTCTTTTTTATCAATGCCTCCCTGATCGTAAATATAACCGTTGGAATCGGACAGGGTCACTACCTTTGCGCCTAACTGAATAAGTTTTTCTACCGTGTATTGAGCGACATTGCCGGATCCGGAAACCACACAAGTCTTACCCTCAAGCTTTTCTCCCCGGGTCTTAAGCATCTCCTGCACAAAATAAACACAACCATAGCCTGTCGCTTCAGGCCGGATCAGGCTACCGCCCCAATTCAGGCCTTTACCGGTAAGAACGCCGCTGAATTCATTGCGCAAACGTTTATACTGGCCGTAAAGATAGCCGATTTCGCGCCCGCCTACGCCTATATCCCCGGCAGGCACATCCGTATCAGGCCCGATGTGACGGAATAATTCAGTCATAAAACTCTGACAGAATTTCATCACTTCATTATCCGATTTTCCTTTGGGATCAAAATCTGAACCGCCTTTTGCCCCGCCCATAGGCAGGGTGGTAAGCGCGTTTTTAAAAACCTGCTCAAAAGCTAAGAACTTTAAAATGCCCAAATTAACGCTGGGATGGAATCGTAATCCCCCTTTATATGGGCCTATAGCGCTATTCATTTGGATACGGTACCCGCGGTTTATCTGAATCTCTCCTGAATCATCTAGCCAGGGGACACGAAACATGAACACCCTCTCCGGTTCAATCATCCTCTCCAATATCTTGGCATCCTGATATTTAAGGTTCTTCTCAATATAAGGCGCTAACGACTCCACTACCTCCCGGACAGCCTGATGAAATTCAGTTTCACCGGGATTTTTTTGAATTACCTTAGCCATAAACTCTTCTGCCTGCTTAGCCATTGTTCCTCCTTGAATAGTTTAACAAACCTTGTCTTTACCGTCTCTCTATCCGCGCTGAGAGAGAGGCGGAATTTCACTTTTTACTGATATATTCAATTATTCCCTGCGCTGCTTTTTTACCCATACCCATTGCTTCAATAACCGTACCCTCCCCTCCTACGATATCGCCTCCGGCAAAAACCCCTCTTACCGAAGTCTCCATGGTGAGCGGATCAACTACAATATCCCCGTATTTATCTGTCTTAATCTGTGGTGTCACCCCGGTTAATATCTGGTTGGCTTTCAAACCTATAGCAATAACGGCCACATCACAATCAATCTGAAAATCGCTTCCTTTGATTTCTACCGGACGCCTTCTGCCAGAACTATCCGGCTCGCCGAGCTTGCATTCCAGGCATTTAAGGCTGCGCACAAATCCAAATTCATCCCCGATGAATTCTTCGGGTTTAACCAGCATCCTGAATTTTACACCCTCTTCTTTAGCATGTTCAATCTCAAGCCTTCTTGCCGGCATCTCTACTTCTGTGCGCCGGTATAATATGGTTGTATCGGCGGCAATTCCGTGCATTTTTTGTAAGCGTAAGGCGACCCTGGCTGAATCCATGGCGGTATTGCCTCCTCCGATTATAACCATATGCCTGCCTATATTTACCGGGGTATGCGCCTTTGGAAATTTATACGCGCCCATAAGGTTTACACGCGTTAAGAATTCATTCGCGGAGTAAACATTGCAAAAATTCTCTCCTCTTATGCCCAGGAAAGAGGGAATCCCGGCGCCTAAGCCTAAAAATACAGCGCAGTAGCCTTCGGAAGTCAATTCATCCAAAGTTTTGGCCTTGCCGACAATAAAATTAGTGACGATTTCCACTCCTGCCTTTTTTAAGCAATCTATTTCAAAATCCAAAATTTCCCTGGGCAGCCTGAAAGGAGGAATTCCGTATCTTAAAACTCCCCCGGTTTTATGCAGGCTTTCAAAAATTACCACTTTTATCCCCTGCCTGGCTAATTCGCCTGCGCAACATAAGCCCGCGGGGCCGGTTCCTACTATCGCTACCTTAAATTTAGAAAGGGCCTGGTTTTTCTTTGCATTGGCTTCCAGGCTTTTTTTCATTCCGTAATCGCCCACGAATCTTTCCAAGAAATGGATATTTATTGCCTGCTCTGAAGCAAAAGGCGAACCCTTTTTAGTCAATACACAGGCCCTGCGGCACTGATACTCCGCGGGGCAAACCCTTCCGCATAACGAAGGAAAATTATTTTTTTCTCTTATCGTAAAATAGGCCCCCTGATAATCTTTTTTGGTGATCTGTTCAATAAATTTTTTAATATCAATGCCTACGGGGCAACCCAAGATACAGGACGGATTCTTACACTGCAGGCAGCGGCCTGCCTCACGCAGGGCTTCTTCTTCTGTATAACCCAGGACCACCTCGTCAAAGTTCCCTGCCCTTTTTGCGGCCTGCGCCTCTTTTATCTTAACCGGTTCTTTTTTCATTATTGAATATGCAGTTTACAAATATGTCTTTCCTGTTCCTGGTAAATTTTGTTGCGCTTAATCAATTCTTCCCAATTAACTTCGCTTGCGTCAAATTCCGGGCCGTCTACGCAGCTAAACTTCGTTTGGCCTGCTACGCTCACCCGGCAGCAACCGCACATGCCGGTTGCATCTACCATAAGAGCGTTTAAGGAAACAACCGCTTTAACATTAAAACCCTTGGCCACCTGCGCTACCCTTTGCATCATAGGAATAGGGCCTACGGCATAGACTAAATCATATTTGTCTTTTTTTAAGAGCTCGCCTAACACATCCGTAGTAAATCCTTTTCTTGCGTAAGAGCCGTCATCAGTAGTAACATAAAATTCGTCTGACGCGCTCTTTAACTCAAGCTCTAGAATTAACAGCTCCTTAGTCCTTGCCCCCACTATGGTGACAACATGATTTCCCGCATCCCGCATGCCTTGAGTAACAGGATAAATCTCCGCGATCCCTACGCCGCCGGCGACCAAAATGACTTTCCCGTAATTTTTAATCTCGGTTGGATGCCCAAGGGGCCCGGCTAAAGCATACAGGGAATCGCCTACATTTAATCTTCCTAAAAGTTTGGTAGTTAAACCGGCTTCCTGAAAAATAATAGTAATATCCTGAGCACCCTTATCCACGATAGTCAGAGGAATCCTCTCGCCCTCCTCTTTAACCATAGCCACAATAAACTGGCCTGCCCTGGCTTTAAGAGGGATATCCTTGGAGAAAACCTTCATCCTGATTACCCGAGTACCCCGGTCATCGCTTAAAACTTGTTTTTCCAGTATTTTCATAATAATACTGCCTAATTCTTAGGCAGATCCAGAAAATAAAAAACGCCCATCCTGCTCCTGGCCGTTAAAGCTCCAAGCAAGATGGACGTCATTGTCCCCTTGAATAATGTATTGATAAAGTCTAACATAAAAAATTAACCTGTCAAGATTTTACTCAAGAAAAAATATTTCAGGCGGAATCCAGAAGAATGGTCGCTTTATTCTTAACTACCTCAAAAAATCCTTTTCCTTTGTTGACGATTTTTCTTTCTAGCCCGGAGGCGTCCTTAAAAGTTATATTACCCGGCTTAAGATTGGCTGCCAGCGGCGCGTGGTTTGCCAAAACCCCGAGGTAGCCTAACGCGGCCGGAACAACTAATGAAGAAACATTGCCTTCAAAAATTTTCTCCTGCGCGGTTTTAATATCCAGGCTAAATAACATTACCGTTATCCCCCATCTGCCTGGATTTCTCTATCGCCTCTTCAATTGTGCCGACCATATAAAATGCCTGTTCGGGCAAGCTGTCTAATTTCCCATCAATGATCATATTCACGCCTTTAATCGTATCTTCAAGTTTCACGTATTTACCCTTCATCCCGGTAAAGGCCTCGGCTACAAAAAACGGCTGAGAAAAGAATCTCTGGGCCTTGCGGGCGCGGGAGACAATTAACTTATCCTCATCGGAAAGCTCATCAATCCCTAAAATAGAAATAATATCGCGCAAATCTTTATAGCGTTGCAAGACCCTTTGCACTCCTAAAGCTGTAGCGTAATGCTCCTCTCCAATAACCTTGGGATCCATAATACGCGATGTTGAATCCAGCGGGTCAACCGCCGGGTATATGCCAAGCTCGGAGATTTGCCGCGAAAGGACGATTTTCGCGTCAAGGTGCGAAAATATCGCCGCGGGAGCCGGGTCAGTAAGGTCGTCTGCCGGGACATAAACGGCTTGAATTGAAGTTATAGAGCCGTTCCTGGTTGAGGCGATCCTTTCTTCCAGTTGAGCTATCTCCGTGGAAAGGTTCGGTTGATACCCGACTGCTGAAGGCATGCGGCCAAGCAGGGTAGAAACCTCTGAGCCGGCCTGAACATACCTGAAGACATTATCAATAAATAAGAGGACATCTTTTCTTTCTTCGTCGCGGAAATATTCCGCCATAGTAAGGGCGGAAAGGCCTACGCGCAGCCTGGCCCCCGGAGGCTCGTTCATCTGCCCGAAAACCAAAGCGCTATTATTTATGACACCGGACGCATTTAACTCCAGCCACAGCTCGTTTCCTTCCCTGGTCCTTTCGCCGACTCCGGCAAACACAGAAACTCCCCCATGCTCCGTGGCGATGGTCCGGATTAATTCCATAACTATAACTGTTTTACCGACTCCCGCGCCTCCGAATAAACCGACCTTGCTTCCTTTAGGTATAGGCGCTAAAAGATCAATTACCTTTAATCCTGTCTCCAGGATTGATGAAGTAGGCAGTTGCTCAACAAAGGTAGGCGAATGCCTGTGTATGGGGTTACGCCTTCCCGGCTCAGGAAGATCTCCCTTACCGTCAATGGCTTCTCCCAATAAATTAAAAATCCTGCCCAGGGTCTGCCTGCCTATCGGGACAGTAATGGGAGAACCCGTATCAACCGCTGTCATCCCGCGGCTTAGCCCGTCAGTAGCCCCCAAAGAAATGCAGCGCACCGTATTGTTGCCTATATCCTGCGCGACCTCTAAGGTAAGGTCAATCTTTAATTCCGGATACGTAATTTTTATGGCGCTTAAAAGTTGCGGGACTTCTTTTTCCGGGTATTTTATATCTACGATTGGCCCGATGACCTGTATAATCTTTCCGTTGCTCATAGTATTAACCTTTCAATGCCTCCGAAGACGAGATGATCTCCATTATCTCCTGCGTGATATTCGCCTGGCGCACCTTGTTCCTTAATAATACCAATCCCTGCAGCAGGTCCCTGGCATTATCTGTCGCTGTTTTCATTGCCACGGTCCGGGCTGAATGCTCCGCGGTAAAAGCTTCAAGGATTATTAACCTGAGCCTCATTGAAATGTATCTCGGGATAATTTCATTTAATATAGATGTTATATCCGGCTCTAAAATGTATTCTGTTTTTGGCCCGGGCAGAGGCTCTATATTAAGTATCTTTTCTACCCTGGGCTCGTGAACCAGGGCTGTCTTAAAATGCGTATAGGCAATATACACCCCAGAGGCCTTCCCTGAAATAAAGATGCCGGTTAAATTATCAATAATCCCGGCGGCGGCGTTGGAAGAGAAACGGCCGTTCAGGCCTATATAAGTATTTAATATACTCAGGTTATTTTTATTAAAATAGTTAAACCCTTTCCTTCCCACGCAAACCAAATCTACCTTATCCCTTCCGCGCGTATTTATAAAATTGTCAGCCGCGCGGATAATGTTGTTGTTGTATGAGCCGCACAACCCGCTATCCGAAGTTATCACGCACAGGCATATTTTATCCGGGCCCTGCCTTACCTCAAGCAATGAGTGTCTAGCCTTATCTTGGCTATTGATAAGGTTATGCGTCAGGCTCGTAAGGCTCGCAACGTATGGCCTTAAGGCAAGGAGATCCCTTTCAGTCCGGTTTAATTTTGCTACCGAAACCATCTCCATGGCCGCGGTAACCTTTTTGGTATTTTCTGTGCTGCGAATCCTGTTTTTTATCTGCTTTAAGGATTTCATCATAACAAGTTGCCTCTTCTAAATTCATTCTTGAAATCCATAATCAGCGCATCCATCTTTTGCATAAGCGTATCGCTTAATTCCTTCTTGGATTCTATCTGGGCGCTAACTTCCGGATGGGACTTATCCATATAATCCAGAAACTGCGCTTCAAATTTCTTGATTGCCCCCACAGGGATATCATCTAAAAATCCCCGGGTGCCGCAATAAATAATCATTACCTGTTTAGAAATAGAAAGCGGATTATATTGTTCCTGCTTCAGGATCTCAACTACCCTCTCGCCCCGGTTAAGCTGGGCCTGCGTTGCCTTATCCAAATCCGTGCCAAACTGGGTAAAGGCCACCAATTCTCTATATTGGGCCAGGTCAAGCCTAAGTTTCGCTGCCACCTGGCGCATTGCCTTTACTTGGGCCTTGCCCCCTACTCTTGAAACCGATAACCCCACGTTTATCGCCGGGCGCACACCCGCGTAAAAAAGGTCATTCTCCAGGTAAATCTGTCCGTCGGTAATTGAGATTACATTTGTAGGAATATAACTGGTAATATCTCCCGCCTGCGTTTCAATTATGGGAATAGCGGTAAGTGAACCAGCCCCGAGGGCATCATTAAGTTTTGCCGCTCTCTCTAATAACCGGGAGTGTAAATAGAATACGTCTCCGGGATACGCCTCTCTTCCGGGGGGCCTTCTTAAAAGCAATGAAAGCTGCCGGTAGGCCTGGGCGTGTTTGGTCAAATCGTCATAAATCACCAAGACGTGTTTTCCGGAATAAAGCAAGTCCTCTCCCATCGCGCAGCCTGAATAAGGCGCCAGGTACTGTAGAGACGCCGACGCGCGGCTGGAGGCGCTGACAATGGTCGTATATTCCATTGCCCCGTATTTCTGGAGCGTTTCGGAAATCGTAACGATGCTGGAAAGTTTCTGGCCAATTGCCACATAAATACAATAAACGCCCTTACCCTTCTGGTTAATAATGGTATCAATAGTAATAGCGGTCTTGCCTGTCTGGCGGTCAGCTATAATTAATTCGCGCTGGCCGCGGCCGATAGGCGTAAGCGCGTCAATCGCTTTAATCCCTGTCTCTAATGACTCGGTAACCGGCTGGCGCTCAACCACATTGGGCGCCCTGGATTCTATCGGGCGGGACTTACTGGTATTAACGGGGCCCTTGCCGTCAATGGGTATGCCTAAGGCGTTAACTACGCGGCCGACAAGCTCCTCTCCTACCGGAACCCGCACAATATTACCTGTCCTCTTTACAATATCGCCTTCCTTAATATCCTTGTCCGGATTATCCGTGCCAAAAATTACTACGCCCACGCTCTCTTCTTCCAGGTTCAAAACCATACCCTTGATATTTTCTGAAAACTGCACAATCTCGCCTATCATTACGTCATCCAGCCCATGAATGCGGGCAATGGTATCGCCAACCTGGATAACCGTGCCGATAGATTCCGAGCGCATGCGGGTCTTGTATTTTTCCAGCTCTTGCCGGATAACCGAACTTACTTCTTCTGGCCTTAATGGCATATTAATCCCTTACTTGGTACTTGGGGACGCTCCCCAAGGTACCACTCTACTCTTAAAAAACGGTTATTTTCTCTGTTTTTTGATGATTTTTACTTAAAAACTTACGGGGAGTGTCCCCTTAGGGAGCGTCCCCAAGTACTCTCACTGTTAGAAGCTTTTCTTTAAGGTCTGCGAGGCGCTTGCGCACTGTCCCGTCAATAATAGTATTGCCTATAATTACCTGCACACCCCCGAGCATGCTCCCGTCTAAAACTATATAAAACCTGAACCTGCGGTTAAACTTCTTCTCCAGCCTTTCCTTGATCTCCCGTATTAAATCCAAATCCAGAGGGAAACTCGTCTTTAATATCGCCTCGGTCTCTCCCAGGTGCGCGTAAGCTACCCTTACGTAATCAGCGATATCAATAATTTTATCAATGCGGTTCTTTTCCAAGAGCAGCTTTAAAAACTGCCTGAATTCGTTGGAAAAAGGCCTATCTAAAACCTTATCAATAAAACTGAACTTCTCGGCCTGCGATACATCCAGGCTGTTCAGGATCTCCTGAAATCCGGGATTGCCCCGCATAAGAAGCTTGAGGCCCTTAAAATCCGCGGCCGCCTTCTCCAGGCCAATGGTATCTTTGGAGAAATCCATAAAAGCCTCGGCGTAACGCTTTACAACCAGCCTCTCCCTCACAGCTTATCTACCCCTTCCAAAAAATCCCTGACCAGTTTCTTGTCGCCTTTCTCGGTGAGCTTTTCTTCTATTAAGTTTTCGGTAGCTTTAAGCGTTAAATCAATAATTTCATTTTTCAGCTCATCCTTGGCTTTGGCCAACTCATATTTAATGCTGCTTTTTGCGTCATCAATAATCTGCTGGGCCTGGATATAGCCGTTTTTACGGCTATCCTCTAAAATTAACTTAGCCTCATTGAGCGCGGCGTTGATTTTAAGCTTTGCTTCCTCGCCAATTGACGCTATTTTCGCGTCGTACTCAGACCTTAACCGCCCGATATCTGCCTTAGCCTCTTCTATTTTTTTAAACTCAAGAGCGATGCCCTCTTTACGTTTATCCAAAAAACCAAGCATCTTTTTCCAGGCAAAAACCCGAAGCAACGCCAAAAGGATTAAAAAGCCTAAGACCTGGGCGATAATTTCATTAGTACTTAGAAGTTTTAACAGTTCCATTTTTAATACCCGGATACCAATTCTTATAGTTTACCCGCCAAGACAAACGCGAATACGAGCGCGTATATCGTCAACGCTTCAATAAAAGCGCAACCCGTAGCCATATTAATCAGGATTTTATTTGCCGCTTCCGGTTGCCTTCCGGTTGCTTCCATTGCTGAAGAGACTGCCCTGCCTAAAGCAATCGCGGAACCGACCGCGGTTATGCCTAATCCTAACGGGATAGCGAACGCCAATACTGCCTTGTAATCCATTTTTTCCTCCTTTTATTAAACCGCTTCTTCCTCATGAGTCAATACGAGGGCAAAATATATTGTTGTTAAAAGGCTAAACACCACCGCCTGGACTACCGCGGCTAAAATCGCCAATAACGCGCTAAATACTAAAAGAGGCAAGCCTCCAGCCCCCAGTCCGGCTAAGACGGACAAAAGTAAATCATCGCCCCAGATATTACTGCGTAAACGTAAAGACAGGCTTATGGGCCTGACCAGTTCTGAGACTATATGCAGCACAAACATCATTACCGGGACGAATACAGAGAAAACCAAAATCCCCCTCGGCCTGCCCATCGCGTGATCCAGGTAGCCTAAAAAACCGAACTCTTTAAAAGCGGTGTATTGCACATATACAAAAACGCAGATTGCCAGGGCCAAGGTAGTTGACCAGCTCGCCGTCGGAGATTTCATAAAAGGGATGATCCCGGATAAATTCATGAAAAGTATATAGATAAAAAGCGTGCCGATAAAAGGAGTGTACTTTCTTCCGTTTTTACCCAATATGCCGCGAACAAAATCATCCAAGCCGCCCACTACAACCTCTATCGCGTTCTGGAGCCTTCCGGGAATTATTTTTTGTTTACGGCTTGCTATGTATGCCAGCAACGAAATGATAAAAACAATGAAGAAAGAAAATATGACATTCTCCCAGAGACAAATCTGCCCGCCTAAATGGGTGGACCTGCCGATTTTATCCGCCAGGAGCGAGACTAGATTTGGCAGTTCGTGTTGGGCTTCGGTTTCCGCGGCCATAGGATGGATACCCCTAAAATCAATATAACCAAAGACATCCCTAAAAATAAACTTAAAGCAGGAAAAAGCTTACGAGCCAAGATTAAGTAACCTAATAAATATAATACCGGAAATTTTATCAAAAGCAATGACAAAAGCTTGGGCCTTGGCCTTTTAAGTATGGCTATTTCCAGCAAATCCAGGGTAAGCAGGAAATTAGCCATTAACCAGCTTGAGCCGACTAAAATACCCGCGCTATCAGCTAAACGCCGCATAAACGCGAAAACCAAAGCCAAAATGAACACC
>Ga0265297_10006623_pt1 | contig 16657 bp, 16 predicted proteins | sample Munlanlwell13791_FD_192502 | JGI IMG/M metagenome (GOLD analysis project Ga0265297, IMG submission 192502) | Leachate microbial communities from a municipal landfill in Southern Ontario, Canada - Leachate well 137-91 | ecosystem: Engineered > Solid waste > Landfill > Unclassified | place... | reverse complement strand
GGGCCGCGGCCCAGGGGGCGGCGGAGGCGGGCCTCCCGGCATGCAGGACCAGTATAGATAGAGTTCCGTTCCCACCTATCCCCTCCGCGGTATCCGGCCGCGGTGGGGATTTCTATTTGTTATCGCTTTCCGAGGGTGTATAGTTTAACCCTTAGTCTCGTTACCGTGCAATCAATATGAATAATACAAAAATAACCGCACATGAAAGGGGCAGGCTCATAACCTTGAGGCCAGAGGTTCAAATCCTCTCCCCGCTACCAATATGTCCCTGCAACTTAAGAGTTGCGGGGACTTTTTTATTGGTATAGAATATGTAAAAAGGAGCGACAATGCGTATTCTCGCAGCAGCGGTAATAGCCTGCATTCTGTGCGCCGGGACGGTTTTTGCGGACTCCAGGGAAGACGCGCTCATCGGCGCCGCGGCGTCCGGCGACGCGAAGAAGGTGGCATGGCTCGTCGGCGAAGACGTCAATATCAACTGCCGCGGGCAGAATGACACGACGCCGCTTATTGAGGCCGCGAAGAACGGGCACGAAGATATCGTGAAATACCTGTTGTCGCATTACGCTTCCGTAAATCTCGATGATAAGGATGATGTCTCCCCCATCATGTATGCCGCGCAGGGCGGGTATGCGGCAGTGGCGTCAGACCTGCTTATGTCCGGGGCCAATGTCAAGGCGCAGGATGTCCGCGGATATACGGCGTTGATCTATGCCGCTGAGGCCGGCCACAAGGATGTCGCCAAGCTGCTGCTCGATAAGGGTGCCGACCCGAACCAAAGGTGCCTCACCACCGACACCGCGCTTACGATAGCCATACAGAAGAAAGATAAGGACCTCGTCCAATTCCTATTGTCCAAGGGCGCCGACCCGAACACAAAACTGACCGAAGGAACCTTTTTCGGCCGTCACGGCGACAGGAGCGGCCTTGACGGCATCACGGCCCTGATGAGAGCCGTACAAGCCGGCAGTATAGAGATCACCCAGATGCTGTTGGACAAGGGGGCGAAGGTCAACGAGGTGACCTCTATGAGCAATACCGCCCTTTCGTATGCCGTTGAAGGCGGGCATAAGGAGATCGCGGACCTGCTTATAAGCAAGGGCGCCAAGCAGTAAATACGCTATATTTTGTATCAGATTTATTTTGACACCACAACCCGATTGTGGTATAAATAATCGTAGTAAAAGCCTACATCAAACAAGTAATCCTCTATATAAAAAGAAGAAAATATGTCCCTCGGACTGTCCTTAATTGACGTTGTGTCATTGGAGGCGAGATGATAGAGAGATATACCCTGCCCAGGATGGGAAAGATCTGGGAAGACCAGAACCGTTTCCAGCGGATGCTTGACGTGGAGATAATGGCCTGCGAGGCGTTCGCGAGGAAGAAGCTCATACCCAAATCCGCCCTTTCCGAGATAAAGAAGAGGGCCCGCTTCGACGTAAACCGCATAAAAGAGATCGAAAAAGAGACCAAACACGACGTTATCGCCTTCATAAAGAGCATATCCGAGAATGTCGGGCCCGACGCGAAGTATATACATATGGGCCTGACCTCCAGCGACGTCCTCGATACCGCGCTATCCCTCCAGATGCGGGATGCCGCCGATATAATCATCGAGGACCTAAACAGGTTCCTTATAGCCCTAGAGAGAAAAGCCAAAAAATACAAGAACGCCCCGTGCGTCGGCAGGACCCACGGCATACACGCCGAGCCGATGACCTTTGGGCTGAAGTTCGCGCTTATATATGCCGAGACGCAGCGCAATATCGCGCGCATGAAGACCGCACGCGAGGCGATCAGCGTCGGGAAACTTTCCGGTGCGGTCGGCACGTTCGCGAACGTCGACCCGTGGGTCGAGGAATATGTCTGCAAGCGCCTGAAGCTCGCGCCGGCGCCGATAGCGACACAGGTGATCCAGCGCGACAGGCACGCGCAGTTCCTTTCGACCATAGCCATAATAGGCGGCACGCTAGAGAAGTTCGCCACCGAGGTCAGGGCTCTCCAGAGGACGGAAGTCCTCGAGGCGGAGGAGCCGTTCACCGAGGGGCAGAAGGGTTCTTCGGCTATGCCGCATAAGCGCAACCCGGTCATCTGCGAACGGATCGCCGGCCTCGCGAGGGTCCTGCGCGGCAACGCGCTCGCATCCATGGAGAACATATCGTTATGGCACGAGCGGGACATCTCGCACTCGTCGGTCGAGCGCGTGATATTGCCGGATTCGTGTATCCTTCTCGATTACATGTTAAACCTCGCGACCGACGTCGCGATGCATATGGCCGTATATCCCGACAGGATGATAGAGAACCTGAACAGGATGAAGGGCCTCGTCTTCTCCCAGAGGGTGCTGCTCTCTCTGATAGGGAAAGGCGTGACGAGGAACGAGGCGTACGACCTGGTCCAGCGCTGCGCGATGCGCGTCTGGAAGGAAAATGTGGAGTTCAGGTCCGCATTGGCGGACGATATCGAGGTAACGAGGTATCTCGCGCAGGAGGAGATAGAGGACTGCTTCGACCTCGGATACTACACGAAGAACGTGGATAGGATATATAAACGGTTAGGGCTATGACAGAGAACACAAAAGAAGAAGTGATACTGGTAACAGAGGGCGTGCCCCTTAAGTTCTACAAGCGCGGCAAGGTGCGCGATATTTACGAGCTCGACGGCAAGCTGCTGATAGTCGCTACGGACAGGATATCCTGTTTCGACGTCGTGCTGCAGGAAGGCATCCCGTTCAAGGGCAAGGTCCTGACGCAGATATCGAGTTTTTGGTTCTCCCTCCTTAAGGACATTACCGAAAACCATGTCGTGACCTTCGACATGGATTCGCTTCGTGACAAGCTGGGCGATTCGACGGATATGCTTCGCAACCGCTCCATGCTAGTCAAGAGGACGCGCCCGCTGCCGGTAGAATGCGTTGTCAGGGGCTACCTGTCCGGCTCCGGCTGGAAGGAATATAAGGAGAACGGCGAGATCTGCGGCATCAAGCTTCCGAGGGGCCTCAAGGAATCGGACCAGCTGCCCGAACCGCTCTTCACGCCGTCGACAAAAGAGGACATAGGCCATGACATTAACATGACCGAGATCGGCGCGAGGAAAAAACTCGGCGACAGGCTTTACGAGATGGTGAAATGCAAGGCGATCTCCATATATAATAAAGCGGCGGCCTACGCCGATTCGAAAGGCATCATAATCGCGGACACGAAATTCGAGTTCGGCGTGACGGAAGAAGGCAAGACGATACTGATAGACGAAGTCCTTACGCCCGATTCGTCGAGGTTCTGGCCGAAGGAGAAATATAAGCCGGGCGGGCCGCAGATGAGTTTCGATAAGCAGTTTGTGCGCGATTACCTGGAAGGGTTGGACTGGTGCAAGGCGCCTCCTGCGCCGAACCTTCCCGAAGAGATAATAAAGAAGACCAGCAAGAAGTACCTTGAGGCATTAAAGAAACTAACCGGTAAGGAGCTTTAAGTGCTTTGGCGTATTGAGATAAACGGAAAGAACGGGACGCCCGACTCAGGGATCGGGAAGGACATCGAGGACCTAGGAATAAAAGGGGTCGGGTCCGTCGAGACGGCACAGCTGTATATTATAGGCGGGGATATCGGGCGGGTGGAGGTAAAAAAGATATCCGAAGAACTCCTGTCGGATCCCGTCACCCAGCGCTATTCGTTCAGCCGGGTTCCTGACGGCGGCAAAGGCGCGGCTCCCGGGATCAAGACGGGCAAAAAGGCTGTCGTCGAAGTCACGTATAACGCGGGCGTCATGGATCCTGTTGAGGAGAGCGTAAGGAAAGGCATTCTTGACCTCGGTATCGTAGGCGTCGATACGGTCAAGACCGCAAAAAAATATACCATTTCCGGGAAGGTCGCGGAGAAAGACCTGAAGACAATAAGCGAGAAGCTGCTCTTCAATAAAGTCATACAGCATGTTGTCGCCGGGCGCGGCTCATATACTGCAAAGAACCCCCCAAAATACCATTTTAACCTTATAACGATCATACTGCTGGATGCCTCCGACAGGGACCTCGAGAGGATTAGCAGGGAAGGCCAGCTCTTCCTGGACCTGACCGAGATGCGCCGCATAAAAGATTATTATATGAAGCTGGGGCGCAACCCTACGGACATTGAGCTCGAGACCATCGCGCAGACATGGTCGGAGCATTGCGCCCACAAGACCTTCCGCGGGCTTATTACTTACGAAGCCGGCGGGGAAAAGCGCCGTTTTAACAACCTGCTGAAAGAGACTATAGCGAAGGCCACCGCGGAGCTCAATAAGCCGTGGTGCGTGTCGGTCTTCAAGGACAATGCCGGAGTCATCCGTTTCGACGAAAAATATAACATCTGTTTCAAGGCCGAGACGCATAACCATCCGTCGGCGATAGAACCTTACGGTGGGGCGAACACGGGCCTGGGCGGCGTGATACGCGACCCTCTCGGGACCGGCCTCGGCGCAAAACCGATCCTTAACACCGACATATTCTGTTTCGGAGAACCGGATTACCCTTTCTCGCGCCTGCCGAAGGGCGCGTTGCACCCGAAGAGGGTCATGAAGGGCGTCGTCGCCGGCGTCAGGGATTATGGAAACAAAATGGGCATACCGACGGTCAACGGCGCGGTGCTCTTCGATAACAGGTACATCGGCAATCCGCTCGTATACTGCGGCAACGTAGGGCTGATGCCGAAAGAAAAATCTTTTAAAGAAGTACCTAAGGACGGCGACCTCGTAGTGGTGGTCGGCGGGAGGACCGGGCGCGACGGCATACACGGAGCCACGTTCTCCTCGGGCGAGCTGACGTCGGAATCGGAGCAGGTCTCCGCGCAGGCCGTACAGATCGGCAACCCTATAGAAGAGAAGAAGATGGCGGACTGTATCCTGAAGGCGCGCGACATGGACCTTTACGATGCGATAACGGATTGCGGCGCGGGTGGGCTGTCGAGCGCGGTCGGCGAGCTAGGGGAGAATACGGGCGTAAGGGTCGACCTTTCCGAGGTGCCGTTGAAATATGACGGGCTCACATATACAGAGATATGGATATCGGAGGCGCAGGAGAGGATGGTCCTTTCCGTGCCCAAAGAAAAGGCGAAGCGGCTCCTCGAGGTCTTCGCGAAAGAGGACGTGGAAGCGACGGTCATAGGCGAATTCACCAGGACGAGGAAGCTCGAACTGTTCTACGGTAGCGAAAAAGTTTGCGACATGAAGATGGAATTCCTGCACGGCGGCAACCCCAAGGTGGTAAGGAAAGCGAAGTGGAAGGCGCCGAAATACGCGGAACCCCGGTTCGCGTGCCCGAAGGACCTGACGCCGTCCCTGCTGGGCCTGTTGTCCAACTGGAATATCTGCAGCAAGGAGTGGATAATAAGGCAGTATGACCACGAGGTGCAGGGAGGATCGGTCGTCAAGCCTCTCGTCGGCGTATGCAACGACGGCCCGTCAGACGCGGCGGTTGCGATACCCGTGCTCGGATCAAAAAGAGGCGTAGTGGTATCGAACGGCATCAATCCGAGATACGGAGACATAGACCCGTACTGGATGGCGGCCTCGAATATCGACGAAGCGTTAAGGCAGATAACCGCCGTCGGGGGAGAGCTCGAACAGGTCGCTATACTCGATAACTTCTGCTGGGGCGATACCGACCAGGCGCCGCAGCTCGGAAGCCTCGTAAGGGCGTCCCTGGGATGTTATGACGCGTCAAAGGCGTTCGGTACGCCGTTCATCTCGGGCAAGGACAGCCTGCATAACGAATATATCGTAGGGAAAAGGCGCGTCTCGATACCCGGCACGCTGCTGATATCGGCGATAAGCGTGACAGGCGACGTGACAAAATGCATAACGATGGATTTTAAGGAGGCGGGCAGCCTCATATATATAGTCGGCGGGACCTTCAACGAATTGGGCGGGTCGTATTATTTCGGGCTTAACGGCGTCACCGGTAATTCCGTGCCGACCGTTGACTTGAAGCGCGCCCGGTCCGTCATGGAAAAGCTCAGTGCGGCGATAAGGGCCCGCCTCGTATCGGCGTGCCATGATTGCTCCGAAGGAGGCATAGGAGTGGCCGCCGCGGAAATGGCATTCGCGGGAGGGCTGGGGGCCGAGATATCGTTGAGCGAGGTCCCCTACGGACAGAAATATCCCCCGTCCGGGGGCAGGCGCAATGACCATATTTTATTCTCGGAATCCAACACGAGGTTCATCGTCGAGGTAAGCAAGGAGAACCGCGCGGAATTCGAGAAGTCTATGAAAGGCGCCGTGATAGGATTGATAGGAAGGGTCATCGATTCCGGGGATTTTGCCGTGTACGGCCTGGACGGGAAAGTGGCCGTGAGGACGGATATAGCCGAGATGAAGGAGGCCTGGCAGGGCCCGCTAAGATGGTAGCCATAAAAGGGAAGCCTAAAGTCATCGTATTGCGCGCGGCAGGGACGAACTGCAACGAGGAGACCGCATTCGCGTTCGAACACGCGGGCGCAGCCACCGAGCAGGTACATATAAACAGCCTCGTCAACGGAGAGAAGAAGCTCCGGAATTACCATATATTGGCGGTCCCCGGCGGCTTTACATACGGCGACGATGTCGGCTCGGGAAAGATCCTCGCCAATGAATTGAAGTATAAGCTGGCCGCCGACCTCGGGAAATTCGTCGGCGCCGGGAAACTGATAATAGGCATCTGCAACGGCTTCCAGGTGCTCGTAAAAGCGGGCCTGCTTCCCGGGAAAGGAGCGGGCGGCGAAGTGCTTGAAGCGACGCTGGCCACGAACGATACCGCCAGGTATGAGGACAGATGGGTCTACCTGCGGATGGCCAAAAGCCCCAACATGGAATCGCAGAACAGGTGTGTGTGGACCAGGGGCCTCGACGAGGTAATCTATATACCCGCCGCGCACGGCGAGGGAAAATTTGTCCCGAAGGATAAAGAGGTGCTCGGAAAGCTCTGGGCGAACGGGCAGGTGGTGTTCAGGTATGTGGATCCGCGCGGCAAGCTCGCGGGATTCCCGTGGAATCCCAACGGGTCCGTGGATAATATTGCCGGCGTATGCGATTTGACGGGAAGGATCCTCGGGCTGATGCCGCATCCCGAAAGGCATTTGTTCTCCACGCAGCACCCGCGCTGGACGCGCGGCGAAGCGCAGCGGGAGGGTGACGGCGTCAGGATATTCAGGAACGGCGTAAAAAGTGTCTAGGAGTAAAAATGGACGAAAGGATCAAGGAATATTGCGGACTGTTCGGAGTATACGGCCATAAGGAAGCAGCGCGGCTTACCTATCTCGGCCTGTATGCCCTTCAGCACCGCGGCGAGGAATCGGCCGGAATAGCGTCTTTCGACGGTGAAACGACGCATGCCCATAAAGGGATGGGGTTGGTCGCCGATGTATTCAACGAAAATGCGCTTAGTGATCTCAAGGGCCATGTTTCGATAGGCCATGTTAGATATTCGACAACGGGTTCCACCACATTGAAAAATGCGCAGCCGGTCGTCGTGGATTATTCCCGCGGGACGATCGCGGTCGGGCATAACGGCAACCTCGTCAACGGCGCGCGGCTCCGCGATGAGCTCGAGGCGCGCGGCTCGATATTCCAGACTACGCTTGATTCCGAGATAATAATACACCTGATGGCCAGGCCGGAGCACAAGAACCTTGAAGAGGGGCTCGTATATACGCTGAAACAACTGAAAGGCGCGTTCTCCCTCGTGATAATGAAAGAGGACATGCTTGTCGGAGTGCGCGACCCGCACGGATGGAGGCCTTTGTGCCTCGGTAAGCTCGGGGACGCGTATGTATTGGCGAGCGAGACGACCGCGCTGGACCTGATCGAGGCGGAGTTTGTCCGCGAGCTCGAGCCGGGAGAGGTCCTTTATATAAGCAAGAAGGGGCTTCGCTCGACGAAACCGTTCGGAGAGAGCAAGAAGATAGCGCATTGCATATTCGAGCATATATATTTCGCGAGGCCGGACTCGTATATATTCGGGGAGTCGGTGCATATCGTAAGGCAGAAGCTCGGGCATATGCTCGCGAAGGAGCATCCTGTCGACGCGGACCTGATAGTCCCCGTACCTGATTCCGGTACGCCCGCAGCTCTTGGCCTATCCCACGAATCAGGCATCGAGCTGGAGATGGGCATAATCCGCAACCATTACGTCGGAAGGACCTTCATACAGCCGCTTCAGCACATAAGGGATTTCAGCGTGAAGATAAAGCTGAACCCGATAAGGGCGCTGTTAAAGGACAAGAGGGTCATCGTCGTCGACGACTCGATAGTGAGGGGGACCACTTCGAAGGCGAGGATCAAGAAGCTCTACGATGCCGGCGCGAAGGAGGTCCATATGAGGATATCCTGCCCGCCGATCAAGTTCCCGTGTTTCTACGGAATAGACTTCCCGACGAAAAAGGAGTTGATAGCGGCGACGCATTCGGTCGAGGAGATAAGGAAGTTCCTCGGGGTAACGACGCTCGGATACCTTTCGGTCGAGGGGATGTTGGGCTGCGTGTCGTGCCCGAAGGATTACTGTACGGCGTGTTTTACCGGGGATTACCCTGTACCTTTCGGCGGAGAGGCGAACAAGTTCGCCACAGAGCATAAGGGATATTAATATGGCGCTTACCTATAAGAAAGCCGGGGTCGACACAGTTGAGGCGGGCCGTTTCGTAAACGCGATAACGAAGTATACCAGGTCCACGGCGCGCAAGGGCGCCAATTGCAAGCTCGGAGGCTTCGGAGGGCTTTTTGATTTCAGGGCCGCCGGTTACAGGGACCCCGTGCTCGTCTCGTCGACCGACGGTGTAGGAACGAAGCTTAAGATAGCTTTCCTCGCCGGAAAGCATGATACGGTCGGCATCGATATGGTCGCGATGAACGTAAATGACGTGTTGACGACGGGCGCCGAGCCGCTCTTCTTCCTCGATTATATCGCGACGGGCAGGATAAACAGGAAAGTCCTCGAGGATGTGGTAAAGGGCATCGCGGATGGCTGCAGGCAGGCCGGATGCGCGCTTATCGGCGGTGAGACCGCCGAGATGCCGGCGTTCTACAAGCCCGGAGAATACGACCTCGCGGGATTCTGCGTCGGCGCGGTCGAGAAAAAGAATATAGTGGACAGCTCGAAAATGAAGGAAGGCGATATCGCCGTCGGGTTGGCCTCGACGGGCCCGCATTCGAACGGGTATTCGCTGATCAGGAAGGTTTTTTCATCGGCCGAGCAGAAGGCGCTTGCAAAGGAACTGCTCGCGCCGACAAGGATATACGTGAAGCCGGTGCTCGAGATCAGGAAATCCGTTCCGGTGAAAGGGATCGCGCATATAACCGGGGGCGCGTTCTTCGAGAAGCTGCCGCGCATAGTCCCCGACGGCAAGACCCTCGTTATAGAAAAGGGCTCGTGGGAGGTCCCCGAGGTCTTCGGCAGGATACAACGCAAGGGACGCATAGAAGAGATGGAGATGTTCCGCACATTCAATATGGGCCTCGGCATGATAATAGTGATGCCTCCGCAGGATTTCGGCAAGGCGAAGAAAATATTAGCGAAATGGGGCGTGGATTCCTGGATAGTAGGCTCCGTTAACAAAGGCAGGACTAAGGTAAAGATAATATGCGGGTTCTAGTTGTCGGCTCCGGAGGAAGGGAACACGCGCTGGCCTGGAAGATAAGGCAATCCACGCTTGTGGATAAAGTCTATTGCGCGCCGGGGAACGGCGGCATCTCGAAGATAGCCGAATGCATCGACGTGAAGCCGGACGATATCACCGGGCTTATCGGTTTCGCGACGAGGAATAAGATAGACCTTACCGTCGTCGGCCCGGAAGCCCCGCTCGCGAACGGTATAGTCGACAGGTTCTGCGTGAACGGCCTCAGGGTGTTCGGCCCCTCGAAGGAAGCCGCCAGGATCGAGGCGAGCAAGATATTCATGAAAGAGCTGATGCGCAAATACAGCATACCTACCGCTGATTTCGAGGTCTTCGATGACAGCGCCCGCGCGAAAAAATATATCGAAGGGTTGGAAGGAAATTTCGTGGTAAAGGCGGACGGCCTCGCGGCGGGTAAAGGCGTAGTCGTATGCTCGTCGAATGATGCGGGCGTGTCAGCCGTGGAATCGATGATGGACCGCCGCGATTTCAGGGACGCGGGGAGCAGGATATTGGTCGAGGAATGCCTGGAGGGCGAGGAGGCGTCTATACTCGTCATCACCGACGGAAAAGATTGTGTGCCGCTCGCGTCAGCGCAGGACCACAAGAGGGTATTTGACGGCGATAACGGCCCGAATACGGGCGGCATGGGCGCCTATTCGCCGGCGCCGGTAATGACCGCGGAGCTTATGGATTCCGTGATGAAGGATATAATCAAGCCTGCTATTGCCGCGATGGGTAAAGAGGGCGCGCGTTATACGGGCGTGTTATACGCGGGGATAATGGTGACAAGCGCGGGGCCGAAGGTCCTGGAGTTCAACTGCAGGTTCGGCGATCCCGAGACGCAGGCCATCCTGCCGCGGCTCAAGAGCGATATAATCGAGCTCATAGAAGCCTCGATAGACGACGAGATCGACATGGCCCGGCCCGAGTGGGACGAGAGGCCGTGCGTGTCCGTGGTGCTCTCTTCCGGCGGATATCCGGGCGACTACGAGACAGGTTTCGAGATCGACGGCCTCGACGCGCTTGAAAAGTCGAAGGACGTATATGTCTTCCATGCCGGCACAAAGGTCTCCGAAGGAAAGACGGTAACCTCCGGCGGGCGGGTCCTTAGCGTCACCGCGCTGGGTTCGGATATAAAAGATGCGATCGACAGGTGCTACAACGCGGTCAACCTCGTAGAGTTCGAGGGGATGCATTTCAGAAGGGATATAGGCCACAGGGCGCTGAAGAGGTGAACATAAGGAGTTTCGCATGGCAAAACCTAAGATAGCGGTGATACTGGGATCCGATTCCGATTTGGCCGCGATGGAAGAGGGGTTGAAAGTCTTGAGGGATTTTAAGGCCCCCTTTGAGCTAAAGATAATGTCCGCGCACAGGAGCCCCGCGCTCGTGCACGAGTTTGCCAAGAATGCCGAGAAGGAAGGCGTAAACGTCATAATAGCCGCCGCGGGCGGCGCGGCCCATCTCGCCGGCGTGATAGCCTCGATGACGCGGCTTCCGGTCATAGGCGTCCCGATGGAGACTAGCAGCCTCAACGGTATGGACTCGCTCTTCTCGACGGTCCAGATGCCGTACGGCGTGCCTGTCGCGACGATGGCGATAGGCAAATCCGGCGCGCGTAACGCGTCGATATTTGCGCTGCAGATACTCGCGTTGAACGATAAGAAGATCGCCGGGGAGCTCAACGCCTTCAAGAAGAGGCTCGAGTCCGACGTGATAGCGAAGAATAAGAAGCTCAGCTTATGACGATAGTCGTGCGCATCGACGCCTCGAGGCCGGAAGCGGCAAAGATAAAGGAAGCGGCCTCGATACTGAAGCACGGCGGGCTCGTGGTTTTCCCGACCGAAACGGTATACGGCCTCGGCGCTAACCTGCTTGATAAGGACGCCGTAAAGAGGGTATACAGTATAAAACGGCGCCCGCCATGCAAACCGTTGACCGTGCATGTGGCGGATATCAAGGCCGTAACTAAGATGGCCGGCCGTATCCCGGTTAAAGCCGCGAGATTGATCAAAAGATACTGGCCGGGCCCGCTGACTTTGATACTTAAGGATAAGCGCGGCAGGAAGACCGGGTTCAGGATGCCGGACAACAAGATAGCTTTGAAGCTTATCAAGGCAGCAGGGGTGCCCGTAGTCGCGCCAAGCGCTAATATATCCGGCAATAAGCCGCCGGCCTGCGCGAAGGAGGTCCTGCGGGACCTGGACGGCATGATAGAGGTCGTCATAGACGGCGGCAGGACAAAGATAGGGGTAGAATCCACGGTAGTTGACATGTCGGGCGGGAGGCCGGTCATATTGCGCGAAGGCGCGGTCGCCGGGCCCGAAATATGCGAGGTCGCCGATGGTTAAATCCGTCCTTATGGTATGCACCGGAAACTCTTGCCGCAGTGTAATGGCCGAAGGCCTCCTAAAAAAATGGCTTAAGGAACATAACTGCGCGAATATCAAAGTAGCTTCGGCGGGCATCGCGACGATACCGGGCATGATGGCGAGCTCGAACGCCGTCGAGGTCATGAAGAGGGAACATGTGGACGTATCCAACCACAGGGCGCAGGTCGTCTCCGGGCAGCTGATAAAAGAATACGATATCATACTTTGCATGGAGCCGATACACTCGCAGACGGTAAAGGAGTTTTTGCCGGAGGCGGCGCCGAAGACGCACCTGCTCGTTGAATACGCGTATGAAGGCGACGCGGAAAAACCGAAGAACCTCTGGATCACAGACCCGATAGGAAAACCCAAGGAAGTATACGAATCGGTCCTCATGACATTAAAAGACGCGATAGAAAGGGTGGGTAAGAAGATATGCGGATAGCTATAGGAGCCGACCACGGCGGTTTTTCCCTGAAGGCTAAGATCGTGAAGTACCTTAAGTCGAAGGGCCATGAAGTGAAAGATCTCGGGTGTTACTCGACGGAATCGTGCGATTACCCGAAATACGGCTATGCCGTCGCGGCGGCCGTGGGGAATAAAAAATTCCCCCGGGGAGTGCTCATATGCAAGAGCGGCATAGGGATGTCGATAGTCGCCAATAAGGTGCGCGGGGTCAGGGCCGCGCTGGTATTCGACATCGAGGCCGCGCGTTCGTCGCGCGAGCATAACGACGCGAACATCATAGTTTTCAGCGCGAGGAATACCAACGTATTCAAGGCGAAGAAGATCCTCGACGTGTGGCTCTCGACAAGGCGCGCGGGGGGAAGGCATTTGAGAAGGGTAAAACAGATATCCGACCTGGAGGCCAGCAGATGAAGAACCTTAAGATAACCGATCCCGAAGTGTACGGCGCCATAATGGGCGAGACCAGGCGCGAGGAAGGCAACATCGAGCTTATCGCGAGCGAAAATTTCGTGAGCCGCGCGGTGCTTGAGGCGCAAGGGTCGGTCCTTACGAACAAGTATGCGGAAGGCTACCCGTCGGCGCGGTGGTACGGGGGCTGCGAATATATCGACGTCGTTGAGAAACTCGCGATAGACCGCGCGAAAGAGATCTTCAAGGCCGAGCACGCGAACGTCCAGCCGCACTGCGGCTCGTCGGCCAATATGGCGGTATATTTCGCCGCGCTCAAGATGGGCGATACGGTCATGGCGCTCGACCTGGCGTGCGGAGGGCACCTGACGCACGGCCATAAGGCGAATTTCTCCGGAAAATATTTTAATATCGTCCCCTATATGGTCGACCGCAAGACCGAGATGCTCGATTATGCCGAGATAGAACGCATAGCCCTCGAGTGCAGGCCCAGGATGATACTTGCCGGCGCGTCGAACTACCCTCGCGCGATGGATTTCAGGAAATTCCGCGAGATATGCGACAAAGTCGGCGCGTACCTGATGGTTGACATGGCGCATTTCGCGGGGCTGGTGGCGGCAGGGTTGCATCCGGACCCCGTCCCCTACGCGGAGTTCGTCACCACGACGACGCACAAGACATTGCGCGGCCCGCGCGGCGGCATGATACTCTGCAAAAAGGAATTCGCGAAAAAGATAGATTCGATGGTCTTCCCCGGGATACAGGGCGGCCCGCTTATGCACGTGATAGCCGCGAAGGCGGTCGCGTTCAAGGAAGCGCTGAAGCCGGAGTTCAGGGAATACCAGGGGCAGATACTCAAGAACGCGCGCGCCCTCGCCGCGGCCTTCCAGGAGAAGGGCTACAGGATAGTCTCCGGAGGCACCGACAACCACCTCTTCTCGATAGACCTGAACAGCAAGGGGTTGAACGGCAAGGACGCGCAGGAAGCGCTCGATAAGGCGAGGATAACCGTCAATAAGAACACCATACCGTACGACCCGAACCCTCCGATGAAACCGAGCGGCATACGCATCGGCGTCCCGGCCGTGACGACGCGCGGGATGAAAGAGAAGGAGATGGAAGAGATCGCCTCGTTAATGGACGAGGTATTAAGCAATATAACAGATGCAGCGGCAGCCGGGCGCGTGGGCGAAAAAGTCGGCGTCCTCGTGAAGAGGTTCCCGCTTTATGCCGGCCTGCTGGAAGAGGTCTGATATGGCCGAAAAGATAAAACTCAGGGTCGGGAAGAAGAAGGAACGTCCGGATTGGGACGAGTATTTCATGGGGATAGCGAAACTTGTCGCCGAACGTTCCACATGCCTCAGGAGGTCGGTCGGCGCGCTGATAGTAAAGAACCGCAGGATACTTACTACGGGATACAACGGCACGCCGAGCGGCATCGCCCATTGCGAGGACGAAGGCTGCCTGCGCGACAGGATGAAAGTCCCGTCAGGCGAACGCCACGAACTCTGCCGCGGCCTGCACGCGGAGCAGAACGCGATAATCCAGGCCGCGCTCTACGGCGTCGACATACACGGCGGGACGCTCTATTGCACGAACCAGCCCTGCTCGATATGCGCGAAGATGCTGATCAACGCAGGCATAAAGGAGATAGTCATGGAGTCGGGATATCCCGACGAGATGGCGAGGAGATTTTTTAAGGAAGCGGGCATAGAGGTCAGGACTGAAGAGGTCAAAAGAAAAATATGAAATGCCCTTTTTGCGGCACGATCGAGGATAAGGTCATAGATTCCCGCATCTCCGCCGAAGGCGATACGATAAGGCGCCGCCGCGAATGCCTGAAATGCCAGAAGAGGTTCACCACCTACGAGCGCCTCGAAGAACACCAGATGATGGTCATCAAGAAGGACGGCAGGCGCGAACCGTTCGACAGGAAGAAGCTCCTCTCCGGCATAGTCAAGGCATGCGAGAAACGGCCGGTCCCGATGGACAGGATAGAGGGAATGGTCGACGAGGTCGAGAGGCTCATCCAGCGCAATTACGAGAAAGAGGTATCCTCGACTACGCTCGGAGAGTTCGTCATGAAACAGCTACACGACCTCGATGAGGTCGCCTACGTCAGGTTCGCCTCGGTCTACAGGCAATTCAAGGACATCAACCATTTCATGAAGGAATTGTCCGGCCTGCTCAAAGAAGGACAGAAACCGGACGATAAGAGCAGGTATTGAAAGAAGCCTTATACTGGGATAGCGAAGTATCCGGCTCCGCCGGGGTAAGGGCCCATTGCCGCCTGTGCCCCCATGAGTGCACGATAATGAACGGCCTTACGGGCATATGCGGCGTCCGCAGGAACATCGACGGCAAACTCTATTCGCTCATTTACGGAGAGGCGGCATCCGTCGCTCTCGATCCCATCGAAAAGAAACCCCTTTACCATTACCATCCCGGCGAATACATCCTGTCGCTCGGCACGAAGGGATGCAATTTCAAATGCCCGTTCTGCCAGAATTGGACGATATCACAGGATGCCGGTGCGCGTACCGAAAAAATAACGCCGGCATGGGCCGTCGCGAAGGCGAAAGAACACAAGTCGTTCGGCATCGCCTACACGTATAATGAACCGTTCATATGGTATGAATTCGTCCTCGATACCGCGAAGCTTGCCAAAAAAGCCGGCCTGGAGAACGTCCTCGTGACCAATGGATACGTGAATCCAGCGCCGCTCAAAGAGATGCTTCCGCTTATCGGCGCGATGAACGTAGACCTGAAGTCGATAGACGACGGATATTACAGGAAGTACTGCAAGGGAAGCCTGGCCCCGGTCCTGAGCACGATAAAAACGGCCGCTAGGTCCTGCCATGTCGAAATAACAAATCTCGTGGTCACGGGCCTCAATGATACCGATGAAGATTTCAGGAAACTCTCCGACTGGATATGCGATAACTCCGGGCCGGACACCCCTCTGCATTTTTCACGGTATTTCCCGTGCTATGAGATGGACCTGCCGGCCACGCCTAAGGAGACGCTCGAGCGCGCGCAGGCAATCGCAGGCAAAAGGCTCAAATACGTCCACCTCGGCAACGTTTAGCCCCTTGACAAGACCGCCCTGACTCTGCTATCTTATATGCCAGAAGACAAAGGCGTCTACCTAATATAAGCGACAAAGGTGACGCTTTTTTTGTTTCTATATAACCATAAAAGGAGCCAGCAAAATGTCAAGCAAGAAGATCGAAGATTTTATGTCAAAGGTCATCGCAAGGGACCCCAACCAGCCGGAATTCCACCAGGCGGTCCAGGAAGTCGTGGAATCGGTCGCCGATTATATCGACGATAACCCGAAATACCAGGAAGAGAAGATCCTCGACAGGATAGTTGAGCCCGAGAGGGTCATTATGTTCAGGGTCCCCTGGACGGACGATAAGGGCAACATCCACGTCAACCGCGGTTTCCGCATCCAGATGAACAGCGCGATAGGCCCGTATAAGGGCGGCCTGCGCCTCCATCCGAGCGTGAACCTGAGCATATTGAAGTTCCTCGCGTTCGAGCAGGTCTTCAAGAACGCGCTGACGACGCTGCCGATGGGCGGCGCCAAGGGCGGTTCAGATTTCGACCCGAAAGGCAAGTCCAACGGCGAAGTCATGAGGTTCTGCCAGAGTTTCATGACCGAGCTGGCGAAATATATCGGCCCCGATACGGACGTACCGGCGGGTGACATAGGAGTCGGCGGCCGCGAGATAGGGTTCCTCTTCGGCCAGTATAAGAGGCTGCGCAACGAATTCACCGGAGTCC
>Ga0265297_10006622_pt1 | contig 16659 bp, 19 predicted proteins | sample Munlanlwell13791_FD_192502 | JGI IMG/M metagenome (GOLD analysis project Ga0265297, IMG submission 192502) | Leachate microbial communities from a municipal landfill in Southern Ontario, Canada - Leachate well 137-91 | ecosystem: Engineered > Solid waste > Landfill > Unclassified | place... | reverse complement strand
AATCTTTTCTTTTCCAATTTTAGTTCCCATTTAAACACCTCAAAACCGCAATCGGGTTTTGATAATGAGAGTTGACGCCTGATAATATAAAAAGTTTCCCTCGAAAACCCGTCGAAGCCCGGATTTTGGCCACATATTTAAGGAGTTTTTGGTCATTCTGGCTCTCTATTTCCTCCTTTTCAAAAAGTCCTAAAAACCGTTTTTTCTTGATATATCCCATGAATTCTTTGCCGAATGCCAGTTTATGCACCCGGAAGAACCGGATGCAGAAGCGCGGCGCGGAGGGGGATTGTTTGACAGGTTTGCCGGGGGGTGCGGCAGGATCAGCCAAGATTCATGACCGGCTGGATCCGGGGAGGAGTCATACGGGGAATGGTCAGCGGTGCTGCAACCCCATCAGGTTGGAGGGTGATCGCGAATTTCTCATACGGCCTGGTGCCGGTTGAGGGACACAGGGTAATTTCAAATTGTTCGTTGGGCTCCAGCAATTCATCTGAGTCGGCCGTGCGACCGGGAAGCATGTTGTACTTATTTGAGATTGTCCAGTTCGGACATACGAGGATCTGGGGAGAGGTTTTCCGGATATCCTGAGAACCGTCGCTTTGTGTCCAGGATACCTGTACGCGATCCATATCGATCGCGCCGGTATCCCCGATGAATAAGGAGACAACAAACCGTACAACACCCAGCTGATTCGGATCCTGTCCGACCGTGACGATGTGGAGAGGCCCGGCAGTCCTGCTGGTCATGGGAAAACCGTACACGTTTCCGACCGTCTGGACGTGATCACCCGTTATATACACACTTCCCGCTACAATCCCGCCGGGAAATGTCCGCGAGAGATCGGGAGCCCCGCCATTAAAAAATAGCAGGATGAGTGCAGCGCCTGCAACCAGAACAACAATAAGGATAATCAGTTCCAGACCAGTAAACGCGTCTTCTGGTGAGGGAGGCGCCCGCATGATACCTGAAGTTTGCCGGAGATACTGTTTATAGATTGTCACAGGTAGTGGATCACCCGTACCCTGATTTTATCGTCCTTAAAAGCGCAGAAGTACAGGTATTTCATGTACTTCCACCTCATCCTTACCGACAACTGCAATCTGTGCTGCAGTTACTGCCGGGCAAAGGCTTTCCTTGATCTGGATGAGAGTGAAAGTGAGCGGGCGGTTGAGATTGACGAGCAGATCCCCATTGATCTGGAATATGATCTGGACTTGCTCTACACGTTTCTCAAACGGGATTCCATTCCTACGGTCACCTTTTATGGAGGTGAGCCGCTCCTCCGGTCAGATCTTATCGAGAGGATCGTAAAAGAGGCACCGGTACAGCGGTTTATGATGCAGACCAACGGGCTCCTGCTGGACCGTCTTTCACCAGAAATTACCAACAGGTTCACAACGATCCTTGTCTCCCTGGACGGGAGACGGGAACTCACCGATACCTGCCGTGGAGAGGGAGTGTACGACCGGGTCATGAAGAATGTCCGGGATATCCGTGCCACTGGATATTCCGGGGAACTTATCGCCCGGATGACGGTAACGGAGAAAACCGATATCGTGGATGCGGTCCACTGGCTTGCAGAAAACCCCGATTATCCGTTCGGTTCTATCCACTGGCAGCTGGACGCAAACTTTGCCGGTGATTTCTCACAACGGCAGTTTGCTGACTGGGCGGCCAATCACTATAACCCGGGTATCCGGATACTGGTGAAGGACTGGGTCGACCATATGGAGACACACGGTGAAGTACTACGCTGGTACCCGTTCCTGGACCCCATGGAGGACCTCCTTTTCGGCCGTCCCACCCTTCTCCGGTGCGGATCGGGACATACGAATTATACCATCATGACCGACGGCCACATTGCACCCTGCCCGGTGATGATCGGGATGAAACAGTATTATGTTGGCCATATCCGGGAGGCCGACCCTGAAAACCTTGACCGGATCGACGTTGGCGGGGAATGCAGTACCTGCCAAATCCGGACGTTCTGCGGTGGGCGCTGTCTCTATTCCAACATCACCCGCCCCTGGAGCGAATCCGAGCGACGCCTTGTCTGCGGGACCGTGGAGACCCTTCACGCAGCGCTCAGCAGTGCAGTCCCCCGCGTACAATCGCTTATGGGAAAAGGAATTATTTCACGCGAAATGTTCACCCATGAAAAGTTCAATGGATGTGAGATTATCCCGTAGTACCTGGATTTTGACAAGTGCATAAAAAATGTATGTTCATGCAGATGTTTTTATACTGGACGGATAATTGTATACTTGCAGATAACCGCTGCATGAGTAATACAATGGAGAGAAAGAGTTTTGGCGGCCCGAGAAATTTCGGTCCCAGGGAAATGACAAAGACAGTCTGCTCAGACTGTGGAAAGGAATGCGAAGTCCCCTTCAAGCCCACGGAAGGACGACCTGTCTACTGCAGGGACTGCCTGCCCAAGCACCGGAAACCCCGGTTCTGATTTCATCACTTTTCCTTTTTTCCCTGAGTTCATCTGGTGGTTCCCACCCGTTTCCTGCCCTATCCGACAGTCTCATCGTGTATCCGGGCGATTATTCCGGTATGGCTGCATCATGGTCAGAAGCTAAGGAATGTGCAGATCGGGAAGGATTATCCCACGTGTATCATGATTGTGATAACGAGACATTCGGAGCATGTCGGGAAGGGGAAGCGCAGGGTTCCTTCAAAGGCGGGGTGTTCATCGAACATCGCTGTATCTGTATGCCGTCGCACCTGAGTGCGGAAGAGATGGAAAAGAAAGAGAGAAGATTCCGTTCAGAGAACCCCGACTGGTAAAACAGATGGGGGGCCGGATCCTAGATACAGATACACGTCTATTGTTTTCTTCGGATCTCCTGCCGAAACCGGTGGATAACATCATAGAGCATCATGCGGAACTCGACGGCAATCTCATCCCACGATTTTGCATCGGCGACATCTGGTGAGTCAGGCACCTGTCCGGAGAGACTGGTCTCATGGACAACCTGCCCATTTACCGGCTCCCCGATCTGGGACTGGTGCCAGAGCTGGTGCAGGATCTCAAAATAACCGCTGGCAAGGATAATAAGAAACACCAGCGTTGCGATGATCGGTGAAAGGAACACGAACAAAGGCGAAAGCGTTGTCGCGGCAATCGTGTCTATCCACTGGAAGATCTTGAGAATGAACATTATACAGAAGACACTTCCAAATGCCGTTATGATGGGTGCAGGAAGGTTGAAAGGAAAGGGGAATGCCCCGAAAACCGCGCCGACCATGAGTACTACCGCAATAAGGATCAGCAGCCAGAAGTTCTCGTTGATAAATGATACCCCGGAGATGAACACCGGGCTTGTTACGTAATGGGTAAGGATGTTGGCGAGGACGATCGCGATTAAGAGGCAGATAATCCCGATCATCCGGGTTGCAAAAACCCATCCCATCGATTTTGAACGACAACGCATCTTAAGACCTCCCGGAATTCCGTATCAATGTTGTCGGGCGTGCTATAAGAGTGTTGGACATCTGTGCTAACAATGCAATTTGACCTTCCGCGTTACTTTTGTCGGCATAAACCTGTCTGCTAATTTCTTTTCATGCTCACACGTGTGTTTCTTTTCCCGGGGGATTTTTCCTATTATCGGCCACCAATAAATTGTAATAAAAACACTTTAGTGTCCAAAATATTACAACAATGTATAAATATGTACAAAGATGACCTATAATGCAATTACAAGAAGGGATCCTGTATGATTAATCCAGGGTTCCTGATGGAACGAACACGCAGCAGGAAGCAGACCTGAAACCAGAAACACCTGATATGACGCAAAAATTACGATTCAACCTCGGGCTGGATGAGTTCATCACCGCAGTGAAGACCCAGCCCAAACCGCTCATCATACCACTGTGCGCGGAGCTCCCGCTTCCCAATCTCTCACCGCTTGACCTGTACGAGGGAACGAAAACAGGATGTGGGTTTCTTCTGGAATCAATGGAAGGAAGTGAAAAACTTGCCCGGTATTCGTTCATCGGGATCGAGCCGGAAATGATTGTCACGATACGGGATAGATCAGAGATTAGCGGGAACGAGCCATTTGTTTCCATCGCCCGCGATCCCGAAGGAACAAACCCGGTGGACCAGATAAAATCAATCCTTTCCCGCTTCCATTACGTGAATGTCAAGGCACCGAGGTTCTTCGGAGGAATGGTCGGGTATTTTGCATATGACTGCGTGTACTCACTCTTCGAGAAAGTGAAGAGATCCGAGAAGGAACCTGCAGACACGCGGAATGCCGGACCCGATGCCCGCTTCATGCTCACCAAGGATTGCATTGTCATCGATCACCGGGATAAAAAAATGTATATCTTCTCGAGCCCCTTCCTGACCTATGATTCTGATCTTGACCGGGAGTACGAGAAATGCACCCGGAAGATCCAGTCTCTTGCCAGCAGGATTGCTGGGTTGACACACAAGGGCTCTGAGAATTCATCGCGGGACAACAAGCCCCTCTCCGTACAATCAATTCCCTCGTTATCCCGACAGTCATTCGAGCAGGCTGTTCTGCGTGTCAAGGACCACATTGTTGCCGGAGACATTTTTCAGGCAGTTATCTCCAGAAGGCTGGATTTCCCTGTTCCGGAAAATCCCTTTGCACTATACGCTGCCCTGCGCGAGATCAACCCGAGCCCGTATATGTACTACCTTGACTTCGGCGATGAGAAGATCATCGGGGCAAGCCCTGAGATGCTGGTACGCGTAGAGAACAGGCGTGTGACCACCGTCCCTATTGCCGGCACGCGCCCCCGTGGCAGCACGATAGCGGAGGATGAACGGCTTGCGGATGATCTGCTCGGGGATAAAAAAGAGCGGGCCGAACATACCATGCTCGTTGACCTTGCCCGGAACGATCTCGGCCGGGTCTGCCGGTTCGGATCCGTGACTGTCAGTGAGTTTATGGGAGTCGAAAAGTTCTCCCATGTCCAGCACATCGTATCGACCGTTATCGGTACACTCCGTGACAACCTTGACTGCTATGACGCATTCAAGTCCTGCTTCCCGGCAGGAACCGTGTCAGGCGCCCCCAAGATACGAGCAATGCAGATTATCGATGAGCAGGAGCCGGAAACCCGGGGACTGTATGCCGGGGCTGTCGGATATATCGGGTTTGACCGGAACCTCGACTTTGCCATCGCCATACGGACGATTCAGGTGAAAAAGGACCGGGCATATGTTCAGGTCGGGGCGGGGATTGTTGCAGATTCCGTTCCTGATAAGGAGTGGGAAGAGACCGAGAACAAGGCGACGGCAATGGTCCGGGCAATCAGGCACTCGGGGGCCTGCTCATGAAAGTTCTGATTGTCGACTGCTACGACAGTTTTACGTTCAACCTGTTCCAGCAGGTAGGAAAGCTCGGGGCCGAGCCGGTAGTCCTGCCTTGTGATGCGCCCCTCGATGTGGTGAAGAGAACTCCGTGCGACCGCATCATCCTCTCGCCCGGCCCGGGTACACCGCAGGAGTCCGGGATCTGTCTGGATGTACTGGAGGGTATGAGCCGGAAGATCCCGACGCTGGGGGTTTGTCTCGGCCACCAGGTGATCTGCACAGCATTCGGTGGCGAGGTTATCCGGGCTCCACACCTGATGCACGGAAAGACATCAGTGATCCGGCATAACGGAAAAGGGATCTTCTCCGGAATTCCGACCCCCTTCACTGCTACCCGGTATCACTCCCTGGTCGCAAGGGTGGATTCCCTGCCGGGGGACCTCGAGGTAACGGCCACCAGTATTGATGACGGGTATATCATGGGTGTCCGCCATCGTTCCTATCCCATTGAAGGCGTGCAGTTCCACCCCGAGAGCATCCTGTCTGCTGAAGGCGATCGGATTATCAGGAATTTTTTGTACGGGCCCGGGGTGAACTCGTGATCATCAAAGAGACTCTCCAGAAACTGATGGAGCACCAGAACCTGAGCGGAAAAGAGGCCGCGGAGATCATGAATGCCATCATGGATGGGGAAGCAACACAGTCACAGATCGGCGCATTCCTTGCAGCATTACGTATGAAAGGAGAGCAGCCAGAAGAGATTGCAGCATTTGCACGGGTGTTGCGTGAACATGCAATTACCCTCCGTCCGGTTACCAACGGGATACTGGTCGATACCTGCGGCACCGGAGGCGATGGGATGCATACATTCAATATCAGTACAACTTCTGCGTTCGTTGCAGCAGGGGCCGGTATCCCGGTTGTCAAGCATGGAAACCGCAGCGTCAGCAGCACCTGTGGTTCGGCAGATGTCCTCTCTGCTCTGGGAGTGAACATATCTGCCGATCCCCGCTTTCAGGCAAAAATAGTCGAGACCATCGGCATCGCGTTCCTGTTTGCCCCCCTGCACCACCCGGCCATGCGCCACGTGATGGCGGCCCGGCAGGAGATCGGGTGCCGGACCGTTTTCAATATCCTCGGGCCTCTTGCAAACCCTGCCGGAGCACAGGCACAGGTGCTGGGTGTATACAGCCGGGACCTGACGATAACAATGGCGGAGGTCCTCAGGCTGCTCGGGCTTTCCCGCGCCATGGTTGTTCACGGAAGCGGGCTTGATGAGATAACGACCACCGGCACAACGGACGTGTCAGAGCTGCTCGATAATACCATCCGCACGTATTCCCTGGACTGCATGACCTATGGTATTGCCCCCGCCCGGCCTCAGGATCTTTCCGGGGGCGATGCGATCACCAATGCACGCATAATACGCGAAGTCCTTGGCGGCGAGAAAGGGGCCTGCCGGGATATCGTGCTCCTGAACGCCGGCGCTGCCATCTATGTCGGGGGGAGGGCACGCGACCTTCATGAGGGGATCAATATGGCAGGTGTCTCCATTGATTCGGGAAACGCCCTTGCACGACTCGATGCATTGGTGGATGCTACGGGAAGTGCAGCATGATCCTTGACGATATTATCCGGAGGACCGGGAAACGGGTGGCGCTGCTTCCGGAATCATTTCCGGAACCTGCCCGCAACAACCATGCAAGCCTTACCGGTGCAATACGAGAGAGAGACAGAGGAAACGCCGTGATTGCGGAGATTAAGTGTGCGTCTCCCAGCAGGGGAATCATCCGCCGCAATGTGGACATGGCCCAGATGGCTGGCGTCCTTGCCGGTGCAGGATGCGTTGCCCTGTCGGTCCTGACCGAGCCGTACTTCTTCGGCGGAGCAGGACAGGATATCGCCCGCGTGAAATCCACGGTGGATATTCCGGTGCTCCGGAAAGACTTCATCATTGACGAGCGCCAGATCGCAGAGTCGCGGGCGCTCGGTGCAGATGCCGTTCTCCTGATCGCGGCAATACTCGGAGAACGGCTGCCGGTTTTCGTTGACCTGGCGAAAGATTACGGACTCGAGCCGCTGGTTGAGATCCATAATGCTGCCGAAGCTGAATCCGCTCTCGGAACCCGGGCGGCCCTCGTCGGTATTAATAACCGCAATCTGGCTACCATGACCATCGATCGGTCGACAACACGGCTGCTCTCCGGGCAGATCCGGGACAACGGCAGGCTGATCGTATCCGAAAGCGGGATGCGGTCGGCCGACGATATCCGCGAGATGCGGGACTACTGCGACGCGTTCCTGATCGGTTCATCAATCATGTCCGACCAACAACCTAGAAAGAAACTGGAGGAGTTCGTATGCGCATAAAGATCTGCGGGATTACCCGGCCGGAAGATGCACGGTTTGCAGAATCTGCCGGGGCCAGTGCAATCGGCGTTGTCGTCTGTTCGGACGATGTCTCCAGGAGGAGTGTCCCCCTAGGGAGGGCAAAGGAGATCTTTGATGCGGTCGGGCCGTTCACGACGAAGGTGGCAGTCACCCATACTACCTCGGCAGAAGAACTCGGCCGGGTAATTGCTCTCCATCCCGCTGCAATCCAGATATCCCATCCGTTCAGGTTGGACAAGGATCCGGGAGTGGCAGTCATCCGGGTCATCGGAAGGGGCGATCCCCTCCCGAACGACTGCAATGCAATAATTGTCGATGACAGCCATGGCCAGGGGAGGACATTTGACCGTTCGTATGCGCAGGCAGCTGTACGAAACTCCCGGATCCCGGTCATCCTTGCCGGGGGGCTGACGCCGGAGAATGTCGGAGCGGCAATCCGCGAGGTCCGGCCCTATGCCGTGGATGTTGCAAGCGGGGTCGAGATCTCGCCGGGAATCAAGGACCATAAAAAGATAGAAGCGTTCATCGCAGCATGCAGGAACCAACCATGACACTCGAAAAACGATACGGCACCTATGGCGGACAATATGTCTCGGAAACCCTGATGGCCGCGCTGCTCGAACTCGAAGAAGCGTACGAGAAGATCGGAAATGACAGGACATTTGCAGCGGACCTTGCCACGCTCCAGAAGGAGTATGCCGGCAGGGAGACACCTCTCACGTTCTGCCCGAATGCATCGAAGGAACTCGGGTGCAGGATCTACCTCAAGCGCGAAGACCTCGTGCATGGCGGCTCGCACAAACTGAACAACACCCTCGGACAGGCGCTCCTCGCAAAACGCATGGGCAAAAAAAGGCTCATCGCAGAGACCGGTGCCGGCCAGCACGGCGTGGCAACGGCCATCATCGGTGCTGCCTTCGGCATCCCGGTGGAGGTGTACATGGGAGAGGTCGACACGAAGCGCCAGGCCCTCAATGTCTTCCGGATGGAACTGATGGGTGCAAAAGTCATACCGGTCACCTCTGGTACCCGCACGCTCAAGGATGCAACGAACGAAGCCCTCCGCGACTGGGCAGCTAACGTAAAGGATACCTACTACCTGATCGGCTCGGTTGTCGGCCCGCATCCTTATCCCCGCATTGTCCGGGACTTTCAGGCCGTGATCGGCCGGGAGACCCGTGAACAGGTCCGGAACAAGGAGGGGCGGCTGCCGGATACGATCGTTGCCTGCGTGGGAGGCGGATCGAATGCCATGGGTATATTCTATCCCTTCGTGAACGACGATGTCGAACTGATCGGCATCGAGGCCGGCGGGAAAGGGATCGGGAGCGGTGAGCACTCGGCAACGCTGTGTGCCGGTGAGCCGGGCGTTCTGCATGGTGCATTTTCCTACCTCCTGCAGGACGCTGACGGCCAGGTGCAGCCCACCCACAGCATCTCGGCCGGGCTCGACTACCCGGGCGTCGGCCCCGAGCACGCGATGCTGAAGGACAGCGGCAGGGTCACCTATGCGGCGGCAGACGATGCCGATGTGCTGGATGCCTTCCGTTTCCTGTCACGCACAGAGGGAATCATCCCGGCACTCGAATCGGCCCACGCTGTCGCGTATGTCATGACGAACCGGGACCGGTTCGAACGCAACGATATCGTGGTCATCAACCTTTCCGGCCGGGGCGACAAGGATGTGGCGGAAGTGGCACGGCTGCAGGGGTGTGCGGTATGAGCCGGATCGACAGGGTATTCGAAACCCGGGAAGCAACCGCTTTCATCGGGTTCACCGTTGCAGGGGATCCCGACGAAGCAACGTCCCTCCGGATTGCCAAGGCACTCATCGATGGCGGAACGGAGATCCTCGAATTCGGCGTGCCGTTCTCGGACCCGGTTGCCGATGGTCCCGTAATCCAGCGGGCCGATGACCGGGCACTGGCTGCCGGGACGAACCCGGATATGGTCTTCCGGCTTGTCAAGGGGGTCCGGGAATACTCCGATGTCCCCATTGCCTTTCTGACCTATTACAACATTGTCCACAAGCGGGGGATAGACCGGTTTTACCGCGAAGCGCACGAGGCGGGTGTGGACGGCATCCTCATCGCGGATATGCCAGTGGAAGAGGCCGAAGAAGTTCTTCAGGCAGCGACCCGGTATGCGATCGATCCCATCTTCCTCATATCCCAGACCACATCCGATGAAAGGATCCGGAAGATTGCTGCAAAGGCACGCGGGTACCTGTACCTTGTCGCCGTGCTGGGAGTGACCGGGGTCCGGGACCAGGTATCGTCCGGTGCCCTCGATCTCCTCCGCCGTGTCCGCAGGTATACCGATCTTCCGCTGGCGCTCGGTTTTGGCATTTCCGTCCCGGAACACGCAAAGACCTGCACCGCTGCCGGTGCTGATGGCATTATCGTCGGCAGCGCGATCGTTGAGATCGTTGAACGGAACCTGGGCAGCCCCGAATCAATGGAGAGAGAACTCAGGGACTATGTTGCGCAGATGAAACGGGCAACAGATTGCGCGATAACAGAATAATCCCCGTAAAACGGTCCTTTTTTATATATTGCGCCCTCTAACGGTACCGGGGAATTATCATGATTTCCACAAAGGGTATTTTTGTTCTTCTTGGTGCATGCATCATTGCAGGCATGCTCATTGCAGGCTGCACGCAGCCCCAGACAACGACAGCAGTCACGACCACCACAGCAGCCGTTGAGCCGGCAGCAACGTCCGCAGCGGAGACCCCGGCTGCCGAAGCCACGGCACCTGCCGCAACTGCAACGGTTGCAGAGACCACTGCAGCAGCAACCGGTATGGCAAACCCAGCCTCCGTCAACTGCGGGACCATTGGCGGTAAGACTGAGATCAAGACTGCCGCGGATGGCGGCGAGTACGGCATGTGCACCTTCCCCAACGGAACCACCTGCGAGGAATGGGCACTCTTCCGCGGCGAGGGCTGCATGCCCTACACCGCACCGACTGCATCAGCAACCACAGCAGCAGCGGATGCAACTGCGGTAACGACAACCGCATCAAAGTAACGGCAACTGAAAAACTACTCCGCTGCATCCCCGCGGAACGCGTGTGCTGCGAGGATGGCGGTGACTTTTTTTACCCACGCAGGATCGTTTCTTCCGGGCGGATGCGCGTGGGGGATGCCCGCGATGTGCTCCTTCCAGAGCCGGGCCAGCGTTTCATCGGATGTACTGATCTCGCCGGCACCGATCACCCTGCCAACGAGCCGGTTGTCCCTGTCGTACACGAGCATGCGGTAGCACCGGAATTCACGACAGACCTGCGGCCGGTTGTCGTAAATGGCGCAGGAAAAACCGGGTCCATCCGGCCTTTTACAGAGAAACGGGCAGGAACGTTTTCCTTCGGGAGCTGAAGTGCCGGAGGAAGCGTAACGATCGGACACTTCATCGGCAAATTCACGAGATACATGGACCGGGAAGATGTCCCCGGAAAGGGAATACCGGCAATAATAGTCCCGGTCATTGAGCTGGCGCTCGATGGTGATGAACGATCCGAAGCTGGAACAGCACTTTCCGCAGAGATTGCAGGTGAATACGGCCATGAGATGATCGTTCATAGGATATCCGTGCTGATAAAAATGCAATATCCAGCCCAATGGTTTTCATCCATCCTGCTGATATTCATCACAGCAGGATCCAGAAGGCCTGCCGGAGGGATGGTAACCATGGAAAAACAGAAGATCCTCTTTATCTGCACGGCGAACGCTGCCCGGTCCCAGATGGCGGAAGGGCTGCTCCGGGCGCGGTACGGCAACCGGTACGAGGCATACAGTGCCGGGACCCGCCAGTCGAAAGTGAGTGCGCGGGCCGTCCTTGTCATGCAGGAGATTGGCATCGATATCTCGCACCACCGGTCGAAAACCGTTGATGCTCTCTCCATGATTTCCTTTGATCTCGCTGTTACACTCTGCGACAATGCGCACGCGGTCTGCCCTGTTGTCCGGAACGCCGCCAGAACAATGCACCAGGGATTCGCCGACCCCCACCTGACGCCGGGATCCGACGACGAGATCCTTGATGGATACCGCCGGGTAAGGGACGAGATCGCAGCATGGATCGACACTACCTTCGGCCCCTCATGACAAATCTGAACCCATGGCGGTTCCGACAACAAGATTGATGAAATACGATCGCGTTCATTGAACTAGGGTCCGGTACTGATGAAACGGGCAAAGAAAGTCAACATCTATGCAGAAGCACTCGATCTGCACCGGAAGCACAAGGGCAAGATCGAGATCTATTCAAAAGTCCCTGTCGCCAACCGGAGGGACCTCTCCCTGGCATACACACCCGGGGTTGCAGAAGTCTGCCGGGAGATCCACAAGAACAGGGACCTGGCCTACAAGTACACCCTTAAGGGCAACACCATCGCTATCGTAACCGACGGTTCGCGGGTGCTCTCGCTAGGAAATATCGGGGGATATGCCGCAATACCCGTGATGGAAGGAAAAGCCCTCCTCTTCAAGAAACTCGCGGGGATCGACGCCTTCCCGCTCTGTTTCGAACGGTACCATATGGAATTTGCCGAGGACATCAGGAATATCGCCCCGGTCTTTGGCGGGATCGCCCTCGAGGATATCGCCGCACCCCGCTGCTTTGAACTGGAAGAGTCTCTCCAGGACATCGGTATCCCGGTAATGCACGATGACCAGCACGGGACAGCCATCGTCGTCCTCGCGGCACTCATCAATGCCTGCAAGGTGACCGGGAAACGGTTCGAAGACCTCAATATCGTTGTGTGCGGTGCCGGGGCGGCGGGATATGCCATTACGAGAATGCTCCGGTGCATCGGTTACAACCCCGACCTCTGCAGCAGCGTCAGCGACATCATTGTCTGCGACCGGCACGGGATCATCCACCGGCGCCGCGAAGGATTGTACGCAAACAAGTACAAGTTCATCATCGCCGAAGAGACCAACAAGGGTGGCAGGACCGGGTCGCTCGCTGATGCCATGAAAGGTGCCGATGTCTGCATCGGGGTCTCTGTCCCGGGAATCATAACCCCTTCCATGATCCGTTCGATGAACAAGGATCCCATCATCTTCGCACTCGCCCACCCCATGCCGGAGATCCTTCCCCATGATGCCCTGCTGGCAGGTGCGGCGGTTGTCGGCACCGGGAGAAATGATTATCCCAACCAGATCAACTATGCCCTTGCATTCCCCGGGATCTTCCGGGGTGCGCTCGATGCACGTGCAACCCGGATCTCGGACGAGATGAAAGTAGCAGCCGCCCATGCCATAGCGGACTTCGTGAAACGTCCACGGCACGACCGGATCCTGCCCTCCATTCTCAACCGGCAGGTCGTTGCTGCGGTAGCAGAAGCCGTCCGGAACGCCGCGGTGGCAAGCGGGTGTGCCCGTTCCCTGCCCTGATCAAGGGAAAAAGCATAGTTCCGCGTATCCCGGCAGGGATCAGGGGGCGGTGTCAGGAGGGCGGATGGTACGGCAGATCTTTTCCATGAGGGCATGGTGCCCGATAAGCTGGTCGATGAATCCGGTACTCCGTGTGCCGGCAGGAACCGGCATCCAGCTGATGCCGCAGTCCGTGTCCCAGAGGACCAGCCCTTCTGCCGGCGCGGGCTGGAGCGGCTTTTCCGCTTTGGCAGCAAGGAGCCGGTCAACAGATTCCTCGCTCTCTTCACCATCGCCGATCCGGAGCAGGGCAGTCGCCATACAGCGCACCTGGTGCCAGAGGAAACTGTCTGCGGCGACTTCGAGATAGACAAAATCCCCCTCGTCAACAATCTTTGCTGCATGGACGGTCCTGTACGGGTTCCGGCCCTCGATACGGGCGAAATTCGTGAAATTGTGGTTTCCCACGAACCGGTCGGCTGCCCGGATCATCGGCAGGATATGGGCCGGGCGGCGGGAGAAAAAGTACCGGTACGTCCTCCTCTTTGCATCATAGCGCGGGTGGAATGCAGGTGGCACCTCAGCATAGCCGGTGCACCAGCAGTCGGGAGGAAGCTGGGTATTGATCGTTTGGATCGCCCGCTCGGGGGCCGTTGTCGAGAACGCCGCCACCTGACCGATGGCGTGGACCCCGCGATCAGTCCTGCCCGCAAACAGGAACCCGGCCTGCCGCCAGTCCGAAAAGAGGCTGAGGCGCTGGCAGGCGGCAACGAATTCTCCCTCGACCGTCCGGTCGGATGCCTGCATCTGCGATCCAAAGAACCTGCTGCCAAGGTAAGAGACCCGGAACGCGAGCCTTACCGGAGCTGCATGTGCCGGGTGAACCGCTTGATCTTTCTCCATGTGTTGTTGATGGACTGGCGCGTGTACGTGCGCAGCGGCGTCTTCCTGCCGCCAAAGGATACTCGTCCGGCCCGGATCGCCTCGAGAATTGCGGGTACGGTTTTTTCCGCTTCGACATAGGTCCTGCCGTACCCGACATACCTGGAGTTATGGGCATCGCTCCCGCCGACGCAGGGTTTGCCGAGTCGTTTTGCGATCCGGGCTGCTTTCCGGTTTGCCGAACCCACGATGTATCGGCTGTTGAATACCTCCACGGCATCCACGGCACTCATACCGGTCTTCTTCCTGCGTGCAACGCCATGTCGCCAGACGTGATACGGGTGAGGAAGGATAGTAAGGGCTCCCATGGTCCGTGCGATATTCACCGTAGCTACGACATCGAGACCCGCCGGAATTTCCTCTGTCACGCCAAGCACCAACAGGTGCCCCTGTTTTGTCGATACCTCGATGCCGGGAATGACCAGCACGGGGGACGGGATTGCCAGGGCTTTTTTTGCTCCCTCCACAGAGTCGTGATCCGTAATGGCGATCGCATCAAGCCCTTCTGCCTCGGCCTGGCGGAGGATCTCCTCGACACTGCTCTCTCCATCCTTGGAGTAACTGGTATGCACGTGCAGATCGCAGGCAAGCATCTGATCATAGTGTTTTTATCTCTCTGGTATTAAGGGAACTTATGCGCATCCTCCTCCCCACAGGCACTGCCACGGAAGGGATTGTCCGTCGTGCTGCAGCGGGTTTCGATGCAGACGTTGTCGTCACCGGGGAGATCGCTTCCTTCCTTACCCCGCACCGGCTTGCCGGGTTCCTGAAAAAGGAGCGATACGATATGGTCCTCGTATCAGGCATGAGCACTGCATCGTTCGAACAGGTGGAGCGGGAGAGCGGGGTTCCGGTCTACCGCGGTCCGCGTCACGCAGCAGACATCTCCCTTATCCTGCCCCTGATCGGGAAAATTCCCCTTTCCCGCACCGTTCCGGCCGATGAATACCTTGCATCGGAACGGGCACATAATGCGATGGCACGGCTGGCATCGATGGAGCAGGACGCAGGCTGCGACTGCATTATCCGGGGCCTGAAAATCGGAGGAGAGTCCCGGATGAAAGTGCTCGCCGAGATCATGGACGCACACCGGTGCGAGAATATCCGTGAACGCGTGGAGCAGTTCTTCTGTTCGGGTGCGGACATTGTCGACCTCGGGTTCGGGTTCGATGCAACCCCGGCTGATGTCTCGCGGGTCTTTGCTGCGCTGGACGGCATCGACCGGCCGCTCGCAGCAGATACGCAGGACCCCGGCCTGATCCGGGCTGCCCTTGCCCGGGCAGATATCATCCTCAGCCTCCAGGAAGAGAACATTCCCCTTGTCGGAAAGGATGTTGCTGATGCAGGTGTTGCAGCGGTTGTGGTGCCGGGGAGAAGTACGCTTGCACGGAACATTGCACTGGCAAGGCGGGCCGGCATCGGATGCATCATCGCCGATCCACTGCTCCAGCCTGCGGGATCCGGTCTGGTCGCATCGCTGAAAGCCTTCCATAAGGGGAAGTATCCCCTCTTTTTCGGTGCCGGGAACGTCACCGAGCTCATCGATGCAGACTCGCCCGGAATCAATGCGCTTCTTGCAGGCATTGCCATGGAGACGGGTGCGGCCGTAATCTTCACGAGCGAGCATTCCGACAAGACCCACGGATCCGTCCGGGAGATGCGGAGGGCGACAGAGATGATGGCGCTTGCCCGGGACCGTCCCTACCCCAAAGATCTCGGCATCGACCTCTTCATCCTCAAGGAGAAACGGCGGCGATGCGAACCCCCGCCTGAGTATGAGACGGTTGTCACGGCGAAAAAACTGCCGGACACAATCGAGTACGATCCGAAAGGTAATTTCCGGATCGGTATCGAGGGCGACCATATCCTTGCAGTAATCAATGGCAGGGCAGTACAGGGTACCCGCTGGCAGGACGTCTTTTACACGATCCTCTCCCAGGGGGATGTCTCCCTTCTCGATCATGCCGGTTATCTTGGCCGGGAGCTTTACAAGGCGGAGCTCGCTATCCGGTACGGCCGGAGCTTCGAGCAGGACGGAGAGTTTTGAACTCAGGATCCAACGCTTTATCTCCAGAAAAAGGCACCTGTACAGCATGGCAGCACAGGCTCGTGCATCACACATACTGGTAAAAACAGAAGAACAGGCAAAACAGATCATGAAGCGCCTTGCGGACGGCGAGGAATTCGACAAGGTTGCCCGCAGGTTCTCCTCATGCCCTTCGGGAAAGAATGGAGGGGATCTTGGATGGTTCGGGAAAGGTATGATGGTCCCCGAGTTCGAGAAGATCGCATTTGAGGAAGAGGTCGGCAAGGTTGTCGGACCGGTCAAGACCCAGTTCGGGTTCCATGTCATTAAAGTAACTGGCAAGAAATAACCGGTTTCTGGTAATTCCATGGATAATCTCAAATTTTTTCTTGGTATCGGACTCGCTGTTGTACTGGTTTTCTGCGGGGTCTCAGTATACACTCATGTCGTGAAAACAACACCTGCCGATGCAGCGGATCGCGAGACATTCTACCAGGTCTCAACGATCGATGCCCTGATGCAGGGCGTCTATGACGGGGTCCAGACAACCGGGGAACTAAAAACGCACGGGGATTTCGGCATTGGTACATTCAATGCGCTTGATGGCGAGATGAT
>Ga0265297_10006620_pt1 | contig 16665 bp, 17 predicted proteins | sample Munlanlwell13791_FD_192502 | JGI IMG/M metagenome (GOLD analysis project Ga0265297, IMG submission 192502) | Leachate microbial communities from a municipal landfill in Southern Ontario, Canada - Leachate well 137-91 | ecosystem: Engineered > Solid waste > Landfill > Unclassified | place... | reverse complement strand
GGGATAACCCCTCTACCATTCCAAATATCTCTGAAGTTTTGTCCCTTAGATACCCGATAAGGGCATCCGCTTCCTCTTCCCGCCCTGTAAGGTGAGCAAGGTGGGTGATGATCTCGTAATACGTTTCGATTCCCTGTATCTTCTTGTGAAGAGTATCAATGTAATTCCGGGATACAAAGTCCACCCAGACCCTGGCACTCGTCTGCTCATCATCGATTCCGAGACAGGCGGTGATAGCCTTGATAACTTCCAGTGCCCTCGTAGGCCTGTAGCCCCCCATCATTCCCTCCTCCTGGTATGATACGGCGGCACATGATCCCGTGAATGGCAGATGGTATCCGCACTGGCATACCCAGTTCTGTTGCTGGTGTACAACCCGTGCTCCCATCGGACCGTGCAGCTCCCGTATGACAACGGGGGTGCCACAGCGGGGACAGCAGGTATTGAGATAGGATGATCCAGGCGAATTGAAGAGATACACATACTGCGAGTACTCGCGTATCCGATCACAGAGACGTTCTGATTCACGGATGCCCGGTTCAAGAGAGAGATTTGAAGGGCCGAATGCGATGAACCGCATCACCTGGACGGGTATTTCGGGAGAGAGATCAGCAACCCTCCGGCATGTGGAGATCACATCCTCTTCAGCCCCTCTTTCATGAACGACGGTCGCTTCAACATGAATCCCCATTTCATGCAGGATTCCGAGATTCCGGAACACAGGTTCAGCTGCCCGGGCTCCGCACTGCCGGTATGCATGTTCGCTTGGACCCTTGATGCCAACCGCTGCGGCATCCAGGAACGGGATCAGGGATTGAAGAGCGGATTTGGTAAAATACCCATTTGTTGCGCATCCCACCAGGAGTCCTGAGTCCCTGGCAGCAGTTGCAAGCCTTATAAAGGATGGGTACGATACGGCAGGCTCGTTTAATGCAAAGACGATACCCCGGCATCCTTCTGCCTTTGCCCGCTGTACAATCGTTTCAGGGGTCTTCCTGATCAGGGATGGCGCAAACTCCTGGACTGTCCGAGTGAGCAGCTCAGATACACAGCCGGGGCATGTAAGGTTGCACCCAATGGTGCTGACCTGGAGGAATTTTTCCTGGGGGTAAAAGTGAATGAACGGGGTTGTTTCGATGCTGATCGGGTACTCGACCAGGTACGAATCGGGTAACTGTTCAGCAATGTCCCCTCCCCGGTTTACGTACATCCCGCACCGGCCATTGGCCCCCTCTGATATCTCGCATCCAATCTCGCAAACACTACATTTTGTGCTCATATTCTCATCACTGCTTCTCCATCAATGCCCAGAGTCCTGATTCATCCTGGATCAGGCGATATCCTTGAATCCCGGCTTTCTCGAATTCGGCCCGTATCCTTTCCGGGCGGTTCTTTCTCTGCCTTGCAGAGACCCCCTTCTCCCAATCGGATTCCCGTTTCTTCATCTCGGCATCAATCTCATTTTTAAGGTATGCATTTCCAAACCCGCCCCCTATATATGCAAATCCTCCAGGGGCAAGGACCCTTAATATCTCCCTGAAAGCTTGGCTGAGATCGTCCCAGAAGAACCACGAACCACGGCTGACAATGAGGTCGACCGTGTCATCCTCAAACGGCATCTCGTGCACGTCACCAAGTACCGGGAGGACTCGCCTGACAAGTCCGGCATCCCTGATATGCTCCAGGGCAATCATGAGGGCAACAGGCGAGGGATCGAGGGCAAAGACCCTGAGATCCGACCGTGCAGCGAGGGCAATGGAAAGATGGCCCGGGCCGGAGCCTATATCTACGCAGATACCGTGCCTGATCTTCGTCCTGTCCATTGCCTGATCCGCAATTACTGGGTAGATTGGTGCAAATACCTGCGTTGCGATGGTATCGAAACCACGAGCTTTCGCCTCGTCTAGAAGGTTGATACCGGGAAATTCCTCATCTGTTTTTTTATCATTCATTGCTTTATCCTCAACATGGTCCTGAACCACATGGTATTCATATCACATCAGTCCAGATGTTCAACGCTATGATTCGTACCATAGGACATGCCCGGTGATCCTTCCCTGCATTACTCATACACGATCACTGACCACTCCTATCCGAAGAGAGGAGCGGGACACATATCCTCCTCCCTCCATCGCCGGTGAGTGTTGAGATCCTGACATTCACACCATATACAGATCTCATCGTCTCTTCGGTGATCACCTCTTCGGGAGATCCAAGGAGCGGAATCCCGCCATCCTTCATCACACCCACCCTCCCTGAAATGAGGAATGCATGGTCAGGGAAGTGCGTAGCGAGCAGGATTGCAAGTCCCTTCCCGGAGAGTCGCTTGATGGTATGCAGAATCTTCATCTGGTTTCCCAAATCGAGGTGTGATGTGGGTTCATCAAGCAGAAGGATGCGGGGTTCCTGGGTCATTGCCCGGGCGATCAGCACCAGCTGCCATTCTCCGCCACTGATTTCCGTACAGGGTCGATCCTCCAGGTGCGAGAGCCCAACGGTATCCATGGCGTCCTCTGCTATACGCATATCCGCGTCGCTTGGAGAAGAGAACATACCCATATGAGGCGTTCTGCCCATCACAACCACCTCCCTTACAGGAAACGGGAAGGTTGGCAGGTGTGTCTGGGGGACATATCCGATAATCCGGGCGGTTCGGGCAGTCTCCATTCTTGAGATCGCCTCACCTTCGATCAGAATCTCTCCTGAATGGGCAGTGAGGAGCCCCCCGATACACCTGATGAGGGTAGATTTCCCGGTCCCGTTGGGACCGATCAGGGTGAAGATCTCTCCCTGTCCAATCGAGAACGATACATCCGAAAAGACGTCTGCGTGATCACCCTTACTGTAACGAAACGAAAGGTGCTGGATCTCGAGAGGCGTTTCCGTTAGTTCCACCCCGTCTGGTTCTTCCGGAGCAGGTATGCAAAGACTGGTGCCCCGATGAGCGCTGTGATGATCCCGATTGGAATCTCAGTCACCGTAACCGTCCTTGCAACCGTGTCCACCACGAGCAGATAGGAAGCGCCCACAAGCGCTGCGGCAGGAATAAGGAGCTTGTGATCAGGTCCTACAAGGATCCTCCCCACGTGAGGAATCACAAGGCCAATCCAGCCGACAATACCGCAGATGGAAACAGAAACTGCTGAAATTACGGTTGCTGCGGTGATGATGATCGTCTTCTCTCTCTCAAGGTTCACTCCAAGCGCCCGTGCATCCTCTTCACCCATGGAAATGACATTAATCCTCCACCGGATGACGTAAAGGACCCCGATTCCTCCAAGCAGGAGGGGAACAGCCACCACGAGATCGCTCGTTGAGATATGATTGAAAGATCCCATAAGCCAGAAAACAATAGCAGGGAGCCTATTGAAAGGATCCGCCACGTATTTCACAAGGGACGTGAGAGCCTGGAAGAGTGCACCCACCACGATTCCTGCCAGGACCAGTGTGAGTGTTGAGGTAACACGATAGACCCGGCTTATGGCATATGCGAGTCCGACTGCGAAAATGCCGGTGACAAATGCCATCACCTGGGTGACAAAGATATTCTCAGTCACGAGAAGGGCAATGGCCGCCCCGAATCCTGCACCGGCTGAGACTCCCAGGATATCGGGTGAGACCAGCGGATTGCGGAAAAGCCCCTGGAATGCAGCCCCGGCAACGGATAAACCCGCTCCGACAAGGATGACGGCGATGACCCTTGGGAGCCGGACATCCACAATGACACTCCTGATTGTAGGAGACAAATCAGGGGCGGGATAAAACACTGAAAGGATTGCCGTGACCACATCTGTGGGGGATACCTCAAATCTTCCGACCATGAGCGATATGACGGTCACTATAGCAAGGAGAACTATGAGGGCTACCCTCAAAAGAGAGTAGTTCTCCTTTCCCCATTGCCTCTTTCCATCCTGATGCTTCACCATGGTCCCTTCACCAACCCGCATTCCCCTGGTTCGTTGAAAATCCACCCGAAACTCCCATCATCAGGAAAAGAGTGGATGGATCCACTCAAGGGAAATCGAGATTACCTGTTGCCCATGGAAGTCTGGTTTGCCTGGCCTTTCCCGGCACTGATGGCCGAGGCATATTCTCCTGACAGGAGTTTTTTCACCTGTTCATCGGTGAGATCGTACATGAACGCATCATGGTAGAATTTTTTGACCTCCTGCTCCAGGGAGATATCAGTAAACCGTTCAGGATAGGCAATCTTTGCCATCCACAATGGGTGCAAGACCGCCGATTCAGCACTGGGACGATTCCAGACGAAGACACCGTTCGGGAGGCGGTAGATCTGCTTGTTCTGGACTGCCTTGATGCTGTTCCACTTTGGATCACTGTACATCTCCTCGGGGGTGCCTGAATCGATCACGATGATGTCAGGGTTCCATTTCAAGACCTGCTCCATCGAGACTTGGTCAAGACCTGCATGGATTCCTGGTTTTACTCCTGAAGTGTTGATCTCCTGCGCTGCATTCTTCAGACCAGATGTCTCGATCCGTTCCTGCATGTAGGTGTCCCCTCCGTAGGTGATGAGGTGATTTGGGTCATACCCGTTATAGAGAACCTTCCGTTCACCTGGAGGTATATCCGCGACCCTGGATCTCACCAGTGCGAGCATCCTGTCCATGTAATCACCATACAGCCTGGCCCTCTCATCTTTTCCATAGATATACCCGATGAACGTCACTTCATCCTTGGTCTGTTGGGCCGTTCCGTCGGAACTATCGAAGAAGTAAACCACGGGGAGCGTAGTCTGTTTCTCCACGATTCCTCCATCAACAGTCCCTGCGATGACGAACTGCGGATTTGACTTAATCAGTTCCTCGATATTGATGATTCCGTTTGTCTGGCGAGGAGCTGAAACACCCTTCAGTTCGGGATCCATAATGTTCAGAAGCTGCGAATTCTTGCTCCCGATTGATGTCGCGACTACGGTGTCCTCGACCCCGAGGATATAGGGAACCTGTCCGATTGGACCACCGAAGAAAGCGGTACGTTCGATGACAACCGGTATCTCGACCTGCCGGCCAGCCATGTCGGTAATGACTCTAGTCTCAGCCTTCTGTGATACGGGGGGTGTATTCTGGGTGTTGCTGGTACATCCTGCAAGAAGTACTGCCAACACCATAAGTGTGGCTACTACATATCCTAATTTCCTCATTTGGAACCTCCGATGGAATGGAACCACATCTTCATCCTCCTTTGCGGTAGTCGCTGTATTGCAGGGGAATGCCGAAGGTTAATCGATGAAGAGTGACTAATGGAGGAATACAACAGTTTTAAATTTAATAATTTCCTAATTGCATTTTGTTAGCCTTATTTAATTTATTTATTGAATTTAATTGTAAAATGATATATTTTTAATATACTTCTGCACATTCCGGTCTCTCGGGTAATCCATTCCCGGATAGGATCAGGGTAGAAGAATTTCAAGGATGAGCACAAGGTGGCATGGTGTGAAAAAGGTTGAAGCCATTTTCACACCAAAAGAGGAATGAATGTCTTATTCGGAGAACTCTGCGCCGATCACCCTCCGGAATGTTTTCAGGAAATCCCTCCAGGCACTTCGGAGGCTGTGATTCACAGCATGGAGTGCATCGCGGTCCTTCTCATCAAGGGCCTGTTGTAATTCCGGACCCATTACCTCGATATCGTGTAGTATCCGGTTGAGGTCCGTCGTATTGTACCCATATCTTCCGAGCGCTGAAACGACCTCCCCGCCCTCAGCCCTGTGGAGTGTATAGGCCTGTATGCGGTACGTGCCGTGGATTGACCAGAGTTCTTCTGTGAGGTTCTCGTCGATCCCTGCCTTGTGGCTATTCATCTTCCCTGATTGCCACGGGTGTGCAGCCGCGGCTGGCAGGGCGATCCCTGCAACAAGGAAGAGGCAACCAATGGCACTTAGGAAGTATGTCCATCTCATGGTGTCGTTCACCTGGCTCGTCTCAGTGGAGGCACCTGTAGGTGTGTCCCCGGCAGAGCGATCATATGGAGATGATATAATATCGGATGGTCCCTCCACTCCCTGAACGGAAATGATTCATCCCATGTCTGAACCGGGCGGTTCAATCCTGGCGTCTTCCCCTTTCACTATGTACGTGAAGAACACTCCAGCGGGACGTTATGAGATCATAGTGGACTGGTTCTCATCCCGTCCCTGGAAAATAGTGCGATCCTGTGGTATCGGAGTGGAATGGCACCTTTGCGAGAGAAGGATTGGGGATATGCCGGCCGGTTCGGGGATCAGGGGGATCCCTGTAAGGGAGCTGCCTGTCTGATCTTCAGGATCTTCATACACGTGTGCTCGAACAGATCGGCCTTCGACAGAGCCATAGAGATCTCCCGCGAGCAGTCGGATCTGGCGGACACGGTGAGGCAGATCTCATCTGCCGACACTTCGCATGCAAGGGATTCGATCTTTCCCCGGTGAGTTCCGTCAAGCCCATCTGCCACCCTGAGGATTCCGGCTGCCACACGCACAGCATACTGCTCCTGTTCGGGAAGGAGCCTGTAAAAGCCCGATCGTCCGAACGAGCCCCTGCCCCGATGAGAGTGCGCAAGCACCCCTATCACCCCCCTTTCCAGGATTGAGAAAGGCAACCGTTCATCCATAGAGATGAGAGCGCTGCTCCGCTTTGCATGCCCCTTCTTACCCTCTTTAAGACCTACATCGTGGAGAAAGGCACCGAACTCGAGCCATGTGCGTTCTCTCTTTGATAGGTGATGGATTTCCATAAGGTGATCGAACAACTGAAGGGAGAGCATGGCGACGTGCCGTGAATGTGCTTCGATTTCCTGGCTGGTTCGCATGGCCTTCTGTACATTCTCTCTCACCTCTGTATCCGAAAGAGAACTCTGGTATCTGTACCTTACCCGCTGGTTTTCGAGCACCTCGCGGGTGAGGTCTTCCCAGAAATGTGCCCTGGAGAGGGAATTCCAGTGCTGGACTGCTTTCCTGTACAATCTCTTCCTATCCCTCTCCCTGTGATTCTGGAATACCTTCAGGCCTGCAATCACAGACGGACCGGGACGGTTTGAATCCCTGGGTGACCGCGGACGGGAACGCTCCTTTAAGAGAAGCAGGGTAACCGTGTCGATCCAGACGTCAGTATCATGGAGATCTCCCAGGAGCTTCTGGAGGCGGGCAATTCTTGAGATATATTTCCGGAGACCCAGGCGGTAGACCGGCGCAAAGACCTCCATCGTGTACCTGAGATTCTTGGCTGCGATCCGCATGGCATGATGCTCCGCAGTCGCGTCAGGGTACTGGAGCCACGGTTCATAGGCCACAAGATCTGCATAACACCGCCCGATCTGATCTGCTGCCAGGCACGTGAGGGAACTTGGATTTCGTTGCCTCCGACGATTCGTAGCTGGCGAGTGCGGCAGTCCTGCCCGGTCGAGGAATTCATGAAGATTTTTCTTCTCAACCTTTTCAAGGGCCACAAGAACATTCTTCTGAAAACGGGATCGATCCTTCCGTAGTCGTCCATACAGGAACTCAATAGCTTCGAGAAGAGGATCCTGTATGTCAGCACCACCTTTACCAGCCTGCCCCCTTGTGACAGATGCCTTCTTCCTGGCTTTTTTCAGGAACGCGATCTGCACATCCGCATCACGGGCCTCCCCAAGAGCCCGTGTGATTGCCTGCGTTTCTGAGTTGATCCTGCGGTAATACTTTCCAGGGATACACACCCGGAATGTCCGGAGTCCCGCTCGAAGCCTCCGCGATGCCACACGCATCCTGTGAAGGGGCTCGATGTCATCGCCGGCCCGGACTCCGCCTGATTCTGCCAGGAACTTTTCAAGGGACGCAAGGATATACGCTGCCGCGAACCGGCACAGGATGCCGGAAGGGACCTGTGCTTCCGCGTTTACCCCGAGGGCAGTGTTCCGGGAGGGGAATCTTCCGGGGACGGTATTCCGATAACCCACGGTGATCGCGGGATTCATTCCTTCGTTCATGGATCCGTATGGTTCATCCATCATTTCACCCGCACTCCGTATGACAAGATGGTGAATGGAACTACTAGGTTTTTTCTGCGTGCATGGGGGAGGGAGAATTCCAGGTATAGACCGGGGGATTCCCATCATGCGGGTGCCAGGCCGCCCCTTTAGAGCGTAATGAAACGGCCAGCAGATATCTATTCCTGCAGCGGAATCTTCATCTTCCCTCGCTTTCCGATCAGGAAACACCCGATACCAACCGGTATCAGGAATGTCAGGGTGTAGTACACAAAGACATCTACTCCATAGTAAGTAGCCTGGAGAAGCACGACGATAAACAGGAAGTCGAACACGATTGCGATGACAGTCCATACAAGTCCGACCTTACAGTAATACACACACGGATGTTCCCGGACTCTGAACCACCACCACGTTATTGCAATGGTTACCGGGGTGCAGACTGAAAGGAGGATCCAGCCCATGCTGCTCGCATAAGGAGAGAAGAACAGCTCTATCGAGAGGATATACCCAAAAAGCCAGAATCCCGTTCCGAGCCCGATCATGTCTGTGATCCACTGTTTCATGCATGGTGTCTTCAATGTCTGAAATGGTATACTTTTTCAGAGAGGTCCGAATCCCGACATTGCCGGCATCCAGATCCGGGACATCGGTGAAAGGTACAGCGTCTCTTCGGGAGATAGGGAATCTCAATGGTTTGGGACAGGGCCCCTTCATAAGAACAAAGGAACAGGGATCGATTTTCCGGGATGATCCCGGTCTGCATACAGAGTGATATGGAAAGGCGGGGATCAGATGATCCGCCCGTCAATGGTAATCGTGCTATCCTTCACAGGGATCTTCTTTCCCGACTTTTCAAGTGCCTGATTGATCACGTAGGTGATTCCGTTGCAACAGGGAACCTCCAGGTGGAGGGTAGTGATAGAGTGGATATCGTGATTGGAGAAGATTTCACTCAGTTTGCTGATGTACCCATCAATATCCGAGTCAAGTTTGGGACAGAAGATGATCACAATCTTTCCCTGCAGGAAGTCACGGTGGAAGTTGGGATACGCGAAAGGGACGCAGTCTGCAGCGACGAGAATATCTGCGTGCTCGAAATAGGAGGCACGCGGATTGAGAAGGGCCAATTGGACCGGCCACTGTCGTAATTCAGAGACTGCATTCCCATCTCGCTCACCCGGTATTGCGACCGGTTTTCGGGGAATGCTCCGGGCTGCCGTTCCAGGACATCCTGTAAAAGAGGGATGACTACGCGGTTCAATATCCGGGTGACACCCCACGATCCGGTGCTCCGGGACAGAAATATGATGTTCGTTCAAGTAGTCGATAGCCTGCCTGTACAAATCCTTTTCGCCATGCCCGAGGAGATGTTCGAGATGAGCCCTGATAACCGCTGTTCCCCCTGGAACAACATTGGCCATCACGGCCTTCTCATCATATACTCCCGCCTCGCGCTCGATAACGCTGATGGCGCCTTCAGGGCACGTTCCCATGCAGGCCCCGAGCCCGTCGCAGAAGAGATCGCTCACCAGTCGTGCCTTTCCATCGATAAGCTGGAGCGCCCCCTCAGGACAGTCAGGGATGCACTGGCCGCATCCCGTGCATTTTTCCTCGTCGATACTGATGATCTTTCGCTTCATACTCGTTCCTTTCCCGGAATTTTCTCATCTCTCAATGGTGTACTGTTCGTGTCCTTACACTGCCTGTGCATACTCTCGATGATCTACGGCTGGTCCCCGGGTCTTCCTGCGGTCAACCTGGCATATGTTTCCTCGCCTACGCATTCTCTGGCATACTTGCACCACTGGACACAGGAAAGGAGATCATTATAGACGGTGAATCCGCACCTGCTGCAGTTCACCGATACATCATTTGAGAAGACCTCGATCTCCTCACCGCATTGGGGACATTTTTTGATCGTCAGGGTCGGTGTCCTGATGTGTGCGGATCCAGGGCAATGATCAAGCATGTTCCTTCACCCACTTTTTGTATTCCGCAAATCGAGCAGTAATATCCGTCTTTTTCATCTCCTGCCATGATTATTCCCTTATCATGGTCAGCATCATCTTGAACCTGGTGATCGCGGATAATGCATGCGGGGCATTGGCAGGAAAGATTATCGTATCCCCTTCTTTCATCTGGTAGGTGGTTCCCGCAACCCAGACCTCGCACTCGCCGTCAAGAATGGTAACTACCGCATCATACGGGGCTGTGTGTTCTGACAGTCCTTCGTTCTCATCGAATGAAAAGAGCGTGATGCTGCCGGCCTTCCGGTTCACGATCATCCGGCTTGAAACCGCCCCATCCTGGTAGTTCACCAGATCCCTGAGAGCCAGGACCCGACCTTTGAGATCGTCCCTTTTTTTATCAGACTTCCCGGTCGATTCCGAAGATTCTTGTGTATATTCCATGTCAAATTACCTTTCCCATCCTCATCATCAGCTGCAATGAGAGAAAATGTCTGGATTCAGGCCTTCAGCATGCGGGCAAGGTCCGCCTGGATCGTGGTGTTGGGCTTTATATCAAACTGCTTCACGAGCACATCGAGCACTGCAGGTGAGAGGAATGCAGGGAGTTTCGGCCCTAGTGTAATATCTTTTACGCCGAGGCTGAGGAGTGCCAGGAGTACCAGGACCGCCTTCTGTTCGTACCAGGCGATATTGTAGGAGACAGGAAGATCGTGAATCCCGACTCCAAATGCCTTCGCCAGTGCCTGTGCAATGACGACCAGGGAGTAACAGTCATTGCATTGCCCAGCGTCAAGTACGCGGGGAATCCCTCCGATACTGCCGAGATCGAGAGCGTTGTAGCGGTACTTCGCACACCCTGCAGTGAGGATAACCGTGTTTTTCGGCAGCGCGTTGGCAAAGTCCGTATAGTAAGCCCTCTCCTTCTGCCTTCCATCGCACCCGGCCATGACGATAAACCGCGTAATATCGCCACTCTTGACCGCTGCAACCACCTTGTCTGCAAGGGCGAGCACGGCATCGTGGGCGCACCCGGTAATCAGATCCTTCCCGCTCCCCGGGAGCGCATTCGGAGGCTGGCATGTTTTCGCGAAGGCAATGATCCCGGAGAAGTCTTTCTTCCCGTCCGGACCTGCGTGTATATGCGGGACTCCGGGATACCCGGTAAGGCCGGTGGTAAAGAGTCGGTTCTTATAGCTGTCCCTTGGGGGAACCAGGCAGTTTGTCGTAAACAGGACCGGGCCATTAAACTGCTCGAACTCCTCTTTCTGGTGCCACCACGAAGAGCCGTAGTTACCATACAGGTGGGAGTATTTCTTAAACGTGGGGTAGGCGTGTGCAGGGAGCATTTCGCCATGGGTATACACATCAACCCCTGCATCTTTTGATTGCTCTAGGAGCATCTCGAGATCCCTCAGGTCATGACCGGTGATCAGGATCCCCGGGCGTTTCCCCACGGTTGTCTTGACTCCGGTTACCTCGGGTTTTCCAAACGCCGAGGTGTTCGCCGAATCGAGCAGGGCAAGAGTGTCCACCCCGACCTTTCCGCATTCCAGCACGAGCGCCACCATTTCGGGCACCGATATATCCTTGAGCATGGATGCAAGCCCCTTCTGGATAAATCCGGTAATTGCGGTATCTGTCTTCCCAAGGATTGCCGCATGGGTGTAGTATGCCGACATCCCCTTGAGCCCGAAAAGGAGCGTTGAGCGGAGCGAACGGATATCCTCGTCCTCTGTTGCGAGAATCCCGACAGTTTTTGCCTTTTCAAGGATGTCGGCTTCCCCAGCAGGTTTCCAGGTGCATGCATCTGGTTCTGTGATCCCCGTTGCGGGGAGACGGTCCCGGATTTCAACTGCCCGGTGGATCATCCCGGAGAACCGTGCTTTATCAAAATTCACATTGGTGAGGGTCGAGAACAGAGCATCTGCAATAAACAGGCCTGCAGAGGGATCACCCTTCCCATTTTTCATCGCTGCGAGATTCCGCAAGGAGAGCCCCTTGCAGAGATACACAAGAACGTCATGGTACGCGGCAATCTCATCATCCTTTCCGCAGACACCCTTGATGGTGCATCCGGTCCCTTTCACGGTCTCTTCACACTGATAGCAGAACATCACCTATCTCCTCTCAATTTCTTTTTGATATAAGATTTCATTTACATACTAAAGTATAAATAGCCAGGAGTATCCAATACCATACCATGCAGGATGGATGTACGGTCAGCCAGACGGTCCGGTACCTATCAAAACGCTGGACGCTCCTGATCATTCTTGAACTCTATAAGGGCGACAGGTATACCCGGCGTTTCTCCGAGCTCCGCGATGCGCTTTCCGGGATAACGCCAAAGGTCCTCTCGGAGCGGTTGAAGGAGCTCGAGGACGAGGAGATCATCACCCGGAACGTGGATGCAACTGCATTCCCGGTCCGGACAGAGTATACGCTAACAGAGAGTGGTCTTGGGATCATCGAGATTATCCGTGATATCAAGAAATGGGCGTTAACGTGGAAGGTCGATAACATCACCTGCGGCAACCAGGACTGTAAAGTCTGCGACCTGTGAACGCCGGCTTGTTCTTCGCGTGTCAGGAAGGCCGATTGGATACGTAACATCCCTGCTGATGAAAAATGAGGAGGATTGAAGATCCCATGAAGATTGTTGATGCAAAAAAAGCACAGAGTTCCCCAAACCCCCACCACGTGGATGCACGGAAGCTCTGCGAGATCCCCCATGCAGTTGTCGTCATGATTACCCTGCAACCCGGAGAATCGTTAAAAAAGCACATGACCCCTGTCGATGTCATATTCTACGTCCTGCAGGGAACCGGCGTTGTCGAGATCGGGGAAGAGAGGGAAACAGTGAAGAAGGATACTCTGGTCGAGAGCCCTGCCCGGATTCCTCACCGCTGGATCAACGAGAGTACATCGGTATTCCGTGTCCTTGTGATCAAGGTGCCCAAGCCTACCGAGGAGACAAAACTGCTTTGAGAGGAGACACATGGCTCACCATACCGGTGCAATCCGCCAGAAGGATGGAAAGACGTTTGCCGTGGTCACCCGGGTTCCCGGGGGATGTGTATCCCCTGAAGATCTCGAGCGGCTTGCGTCAGTTGCCCGGAAATACCATGTACCCATGGTCAAACTCACTTCTGGCCAACGTTTCATGCTCATCGGGATTCCGGAGAAGGACCTAGCGTCTATCTTCAGGGATCTCGGTCATCTGGCCGAAAAGGAGACTGCCCCCTGCGTGAAGTATGTCCAGACCTGCCTCGGTACTGAAACGTGCCGGTACGGGGCCCAGGATGCATTAGGGCTGGGTGCTGTGCTTGAGGAAAAATACCGGGGCACACCCTTCCCCGCGAAAATCAAGTTCGGGGTGTCCGGCTGCCTCCGTTGTTGCGGGGAAAGTCATGTCAGGGATGTTGGCATTGTGGGAACCACGGAAGGTTGGACCGTCATATTTGGCGGAAACAGTGGACGGAGACCCTCTCTTGGAACCCTGATTGCGGAGAACCTCTCAAAGGATGATGCCCTCGACCTGGTCGACAGGCTGCTCGAGTACTACCGGGAACATGCCGAACCAAAAGAGAGAACTGCCCGTTTCCTGGAACGGATTGGAATCGACAGAATCGAATCAGATCTCCTGACACTCCTTCCCTATATAGCGCTCAGGGAGAGTACAGGAAGATAACCCGCGCCGGGTGAGGCCACATGCCGCCCTGCTCGGATTTACTCTCTTCGCCCGGCACCCTCCGCAGATGTCCCCGGTGATCTCCATATTATCGTGGTTGTACCAAATTTTTAAGCAGAACGGAAAACACTGGGAGGTAGTTTTCCGGAAAGTTCAGGAAGGAAAGTGCGTCCTCGTTCCCTATATGTGAATAGAGGGGCCCTTTGCAGAACGTATACTTATCAGCCACACAGGTTGCTCCTATGTTGCGGACCTGGGGCAATTCCGGATACCGGGAATTTTTGCGGAGCAGTCCATTACTCATCTCATAATAGGCCCCGCCATGGTATTTTTCATACGGTCCATATTCACTTTCGAAGGCACATGACACAATATTTGCCATGACAAGCGTCGCATTCTGTGACGGATTGATGGTGACATGCCCATATTCCGGAGGGATGATAACAAGGTCCCCCTTATCTGCAGAGACCATCACGATATCATCAAATCGCCTTGACTGGAGGAGATAATGTCCCTGGCCTTCTAGAACCTCGTAAACTTCCGGATATCCAATTCCAGCGGGATTTTTCGGATGGTAATGTCCCTTCGTCTTTACCCATTCCCCACAGAGTGTGCGGGGGGGAATGACGGTGATATCATACCGCAGGTTGTGCTTGTGCAGCCAGGTCAAATCCTCATCTGATTTTGCCAGATCGCGGTACATATAATAGGCAGGACCGCTTTTTTCGCACGACGGGTCGGCCAAGACTGGACGCAGATCCTCAATGGTCCGAACAGAGGGTCGTGGAAGATCCCCTTCCCACTCAAACATCTCATTTTCTGTCGCACTCAGAGTAAATAATAATTCCCGGCTCCGTTCACCTGCTCATCTCTATCTCGATAATCTTCCGTATTTCATCCTGCGTGGCAGCAGGAGTTCCTGTCGTATTCACCACATACACTCCTGTCCTGCCGAGCAGATTGGCGATAAACCGATCCCGGAGTGCGGTCTTTCGTGCATCCCGCACGAGCAGATGCGAATTGAAATAACCGTGTTTTGAGAATGATGCAAGGCCTTCATCAGGAGAGAGAGAACGCACCACCACCGGATCGGAGGGGTCACGCTTCATGATAATCACCGTGCGTAATGTGGTGAGCGGGATCAGCCTTCCCTTCCCTATGACCCAGCGGAGATCTGCAACTGCCCTTCCGTCGGCATCATATTCATCGGCCCTGACCATCCCCCCGAACTCCTTCCAGACGGTTTCGAGATCCTGCCTGATGTAGAAGTTCCGCTCTGATCCAAAGGCAAGGATATCCCTGTCGAACACACGGGTAAAGAACCAGTCATCCGCAACAACCCTTGCCCGTGGATCTGATAACAGCCCGTAGGTCTGGGTAGTCTTTCCGGCACCCGATAGTCCTACGATGCAGAGACCCCTGCCATCGACATCGATGCATGCACCATGGACCGAATGGATACCGTGCGCATCTTCAAGGATGTCCCCTGCGCAGCTGAGGGCGATTGATTTGATCCAGCCGTAGTAATGGATATTTATGAGGAACACGGTCTTTGAGTACGGATCATACAACACCGAATCCCTGGGATACCCCGGATCTGAGAATACGAACAACCGCCCATGCGATCGAACGTTCTGCGACATGGAATAGAAGTTTTCCTGCCACGTATCCATGAACGAATGATTATCGGTCAGGAGCTTGATACAGCATCCGTATATCTCTGCCTTGATTTCGTACCGGGCTTTTTGCATATATCGCGCTGCCAGGGCCTCCTTCTGTTCGGCATTGATGATGGTGATCGTGTACGTCATGGGAAATCACACGACTTCACAGGATTATTTGAAATGGGCTCTCCGGGTTGTTCTCCGAATCCACTGCTTTTGTATCCTGTAATGATAACAGGATGATATCGCACGGTTGATAAAGAGGGAGGCTGGAGATCAGACCGTGAATACAAGATTCTCACTCCTTTTTTTATCGGTTGAAAACGAGGTGTTAAAGACACGGCAAGGGTATCTATTGGAATCCTCAGTAAGGCATTTTTTCCCTGGTCCCTGTTCAGGCTCATACATACTTCCTTTCCCGACCACAACTGAGGTACATGGTGGTCCAGCATTTTATTGAAGATGCCTGACAAGGTTCCATTCAGAATAGTATATTTTTAAAGCATTGATGACCATGCATGACCTCAACCTGGCGCTCCGGTATGCTGATAGGTTCATCTTTCTCAAGGGAGGAAGGATTTTTGCCCATGGGAGCCATCAGATAGTGACACCAGGTGTAATTGAAGAGGTGTATGGTCTCCCTGTTATCATGGGAGAACTTGGGGGAGTCCACTGCGTGGTCCCGGGAAGCACCGTCTGCAAACCAATTCAGGATTAATTCTTCAAGAGGAACTGACATGTGCGAACACGAAAAAGGATTCCATTGTTATCCTAAATATCCCTCCTTTGAGGAGTGTGTCCGATTCCACGGCCATGCCTGTCCAGGTCTTGCCACAGGCTACAGAGTTGCGATTGCCGCAATGAACACTCTTGGAGTAGAGCGACCAAATGACGAGGAGATTGTCTGTGTTGCGGAGACTGATGCGTGCGGTGTGGATGCCATCCAGATGGTAACCGGCTGCACTGCAGGCAAGGGAAATCTCATCATCCGTGACTACGGAAAGCATGCCTTCTCCTTCTATGCACGGCAGAGCGGACGGGCAGTCCGGATCCTGACATCGCGGATGGACATGCCGGACTCCTCTGAGATGAACGCGCTCCGGAAGAAGGTCTTTTCCGGAAATGCAACTTTGGCAGAACAGGTCCGGTTCGATTCACTGAAAAAGGCCTCCCTTGAAAGAATTCTCGCGGCACCTGAAGAGAGCCTTCTGACAATTAAGAAATTAGAGGGAAAGCCTCCCCGTGAAGCCCGCATATTCGCCTCTGTAAGCTGTGCCCGCTGCGGTGAGCCGGTTGCAGATGCAAAAACACGCCTCATCGAAGGCTCCCGGGTATGCATTCCCTGTACGGAATCAATTGCAAAAGAGAAGGC
>Ga0265297_10006619_pt1 | contig 16667 bp, 26 predicted proteins | sample Munlanlwell13791_FD_192502 | JGI IMG/M metagenome (GOLD analysis project Ga0265297, IMG submission 192502) | Leachate microbial communities from a municipal landfill in Southern Ontario, Canada - Leachate well 137-91 | ecosystem: Engineered > Solid waste > Landfill > Unclassified | place... | reverse complement strand
TAACGGGGCTGGCCTTAAAAGAGACGCTGAGGATTTTATCCAAAGCAAAACCACTTCGTAAACTACACCTGCGGGCTTAATAATTAAACTATTTTTAATCATACAGTGTTGATTGCGAAGATGAGGATGAAGAAGACGAGGATGAAGAAGACGAGGATGAAGTTCCTCAAGATTTTAATGGTAGAAGGATGGAAGAAGAAAAGGAATAAAAGATAAATACAAGCTACAAGCTGTCAATCAGTTTTTAGCTTGCATTTTGTTTTTTATCTGCTTGAAGCCCTAACAGGCAAAAGTGGCTAAATATAATACGCAAATAGTAAAGCTAACTACCAAAAAACCATAAAGCATTTGATAATCTTTCCGAACCTGGGACAGATGATTCAAAGCGAGGTAATTAGCTTTATAATTTTGGGTATTAAAGCCCAACTAAAATAAAAACAAAAAACATTATGAACAAGACAGAAGCGTTGAAGGTCGTCAACCGAAAAATCGACCAGCTTATTATTAACGGCAAAGGCAATAAAGCGAATCCTGAATATGTTAGATTAATTTCGCTTCATCGTCAGCTTGTCAGCAAATAATATGAACAGTAAATTAAGTATAGCGATATTCAGTTTTTTAATGATTACAACCAGCTTTCCTGTTCAGGGGGCAATGACAGAGGAAACCTTTTGGCGTCCTCATTTACCTATAAATAAGGGCATACTCCCCCGAGCAGTGGACAAGGACTATAGAACGAATATTAGCTATGACGAAAAAATTAAAGTTATAGCTGTTATATTCGCTGAAACATTGGGCGAAGGCGAAGAAGGACAGCAGGCAGTAATTAATGTTATTTTCAACCGAGCGGATAAGTATCAAAAAAATCTTTTTGAAATTATTTCAGCTGAAAATCAATTTACAGCTTTCAGTATTGATAATAATTTATACGCCCGAGCGAGGGACTTCCTCAGAGGAAAAATTGATATAAGTGAAAGCAATAAAGAAGTATTAAAATCAATTGAAGCAATGATTGACGAGGAGCCGGAAGACATAACCAAAGGAGCAGACCATTATTTACGCATAGAGCATTCAGAGGATTTGAGTTGGTGCAAGCAAGAAAAATTTACAGTTAAAATAGGTCATCATAGCTTCTATAAGCTGTGGGAATAAAAAATAGAAAAATAGGCCATAAATAAATTTTATGGCTTTTATTTTGTTTTTTATAAATTAAATTTTGTTTTTTGATTTTATTAAAAAATCAAAAAACAGGAGACCAAAATTTATGTCAGAAATGACAAAAATGGAAAAAATCGAAGCGATTTTAGCCTGCCCTGCTTGGGACGGCTACAAAGACGCTGATGTAATGAACGAAAATTGTTGCGAGCAAGAAGTGGATGAAATTTATGACAGCTTGGGAATTGTTGAGGAAGAAATGGAAGACGGCAATAGAGACGAAGAAGGATATGTTGTCGGACAGACAGCAATTTAACCAAATTGGAGCTAAAAGCAGTATTCAGCTCTTAGCTCTTATTTTGTTTATAATTAACCCAATTTATATGAACAAAATCTTTAAAATTAAGCGGTTAGCCTCAGATGCCCCTAATTGCCCCGTAGACGAGAGGCAATACCAGAACGAAGCTAATGAGGAAGAGGTTGGTAGCTATGCTCAATTCGCAGTATATGCCCAATCAGAGGGTTATAATGCGATAGCTGTAACCGATAAGATAAGCGGTGAAAGCTATGAGACAAAATTATAATTAGATTCTGTTAGATACCCATAAAGTATCTGACAGGCTTCTGAGTTTAATTTTTTAATCAGTTTTTAGCTCATAACTAAAAACTAAAAAACTATGGAGACCAAAAAAATCAAAGTCATTTCAAAAGAGGTGACGGGTTCAACTACCTATTACGAGGTAAACGCCGTAGTGGAAAGGATTGACCCCAACCAGCCAAAAGGAGAAATCCAAGCGGTAAGAACCATAAAGGTTCGGGCCACATTGGCTGAAATGTATTATGAGAATTCCGATTCTTTTTCATACGATTTTGACCTTAATGAGATAGAAGGTCTAATGGCTGATGAACGCCTAACAGATGAGGAAGAGGAAGAAATAGAAGAGCAGGCAAAGTCAGGTAGATTTTGCGGAATTTGCAAGCAGGCCGAAGATGAAGACGGCAGATGTGGTTGCACTAATTCGGACAGTAAATAAATACATAGGGCATTAAAAGTTAGTGCCCTATAATTTGTTTATAAAATAATTACTTAATCAGTTTTTAAGCTGATTAGGAGACCAAATTTATGACAAAAGCAGAACCAATCAATTCCGCTAAACAAGCGGCAGAGATTTCTAAAAAAATGTTATTGGATGAGTTTAAAGAACATTTTTTAGTCCACTTGTTAAATGCCAGAAACGAAATTATCACTTCTGAAATAGTTAGCATTGGGACTTTAAATGCCAGCTTAGTTCATCCAAGAGAAACTTTTAGAACAGCAGTAGTCAATCATACCAGTTCAATTATCATAGCCCACAATCATCCTTCAGGAGAGCTGACAGCCTCAGAGGAGGACATAAAGGTTACAAGCAGACTGGTAAAGGCAGGCGAGATTTTAGGAATAGAAGTTTTAGACCACATAATTTTTTCCAGCGAGGGTTTTATCTCGCTAAAAGAAAAATGCCTTTTATGATTTGTCCAAAATGCCACGGCGAGGGATACAAGCAACTAACTGATTTTATCAATTGGTTTAATTGCCCTTGTTGCGGATTTAGAATTGCCCTAAAATTCTATAGGTCTTGTTTTAAATAGTTATAAATGCTATAATAAGCAATTATAACTATTTAAGGCAATCTCTATGAGAAAAAAACTTTTTGAAGAACAAAATCCAGCTTGGAAAGGAAATAAAGTCGGCTATTTAGGATTACACGATTTTGTAAAAAGTCGTCTTCCTAAACCTGCTTTATGCGAAGAATGTCATAAAGTTCCTCCTTATGATTTGGCAAACAAAGGAACGTATGACAGAGATTTATCCCACTGGGAGTGGTTATGCCGTAAATGTCATATGACAAAGGACGGTAGATTAAAAAAGCTGATAGAGAAAGGAACAGAGGTAAGTAAAGCGAATAAAGGAAAAAAACAAACACAGGAGCATATCAAAAAAAGAATTCAAAAAAGGATGACGGGCATAAAGATTAAATGTAAAGCCTGCCCCAACGAATTCTATATCCCAAAATGTAGGATAGGAATAAAAAAGTATTGCTCCAGAGAATGTTTTAACTCTTTATTCAAATAGACAATTTAGCTATAAAGCAGAGGAGAGGACATAAAATCCTCTCTTTCCTTTATTGCTTAATTTAAGAGCATAAAAAACTAATTTTATGGAGACCAAAAAATTTAAGCTATCTCTGAATTTTGAGATAGAAGTCGTAGCCTCTTCGGAAGAAGAAGCAATAAAAGATTTTTTTGAGACAATGGCGTTGTCAAACGAGGACACAACCACTTGGATAAGTGAGCGTCTTCAAGCCCAAGAGATTGAAGACAAAAAGAAAAGAGTTAAAAAGTTCATAATCACAGACCCTTGCTACATTATGAATGAGAAGCAGTATGACGACATCTGCCGGAATGAGGGTTATAATTTTGAAGGGCAGAAATTTCCTCTTGCCTCTAAGAATAGAGACAATGACAAGGATATAATTTTCCATACTATCGTTGGCACGCCTAACGGAGATGGCAGTTATATGTTCAGAGGACAAGACATCGGCGTTGACGCTGGTATGCTTTGTATCGCTGAATGTGAAGACGGATGGAAAGCAACCTTAGGAGCGACTTTTTCAAGTTTGAAAGTTGCTCAAAATAATCTTCCAAACATTCTCAAGCACTTTTAGAAGACAGACAGCAAGCTATAAAATTTATAGCTTGTTATTTTGTTTTTTATTATTAACCATAACAAAATCTATGGAGACCAAATTTGTCTTAAAAAAGACAGGAGATTTCGGTTATTGGGAGGTTTGGAAAGATGGTATTGTCGTTCTAAGCCCCACCAATGAGAAGTTAGGACAAGAGTATATTAACGAACAGCTTTCAAAGCCCTTATTTGCCCAGTGGGAATTAAATCAAATTGCCTATGAGGAAATAGGAGAAGCAATCTCAGACGCGAGCAATGACCCTTTTAAACCCACAGAGGATATTCCTGATGATGTTGAAGCTGATGAGGCTGAAATGATTATTCAGGATATGACTTTGGGGCAATTAAGAGATAAAGAAGCCGACATAGAAGAAGAGCGTGAACGGCTTGAAATGGAACTTCTAAAATTAGGCTTTGAAGTTAAGATGGAATTAGGCGAAGACGGATGTAAATATGTCTTAAAGTCAGTAGCATAAATAGACGGACAGCTTCTAAGAATATTTTAAAAGCTGTGATTTGTTTATAATTAACCCTTTAACCATAAAGACACTTACAAAAGTCTTTAGGTTCAGGAGACCAAAATTATGGAAAAGAAAAAGTTTTCCAAAGAAGAGAAGCACGAATATTTCGTTGCCCTCAGAGAAGAGTGGCAGAAGTCAAAAGCCTTAGCTGAAAATGATATGGAGGCAGAGGCTTTATTTCGTGAAGCAGGCAAGAAAGGCACAAGCTACTTTGGTTTTTATTTTGTCTATAAGCAAATGAAAGCCAATAAGTTTGAGGGCTTGCCTTATGTGGATTCTAAAACCTTTCAGGGCTGGCGAGAAAACGGCTTTAAAGTAAAGAAAGGCGAGAAGAGTAAGATATATGGTATCACTTGGATAGCAGTGAAAAAAGATGGCAAAGAAAATAGCAAGGACGAGGATGACATTGATTTTATGTATCCCAAAGTCTATCATCTTTTTCATCGCTCACAAGTTGAAGAACTTGAAGCCAAGAAAGTGCCGAACATACAATTAGCAAGTAATTAGACACTGGAGGCAGAATTTATTTCCGCCTCTTAGTTTATTTATTTAATTCTTAAATATCAAAAAAGTCTAAATTTTTTGATATAGAAAGACCAAAAAAATATGGCTATAAAAAAGCCTAAAAAGCTAAAACTATTCATCGCCTATTATTATAAGGCTGATGAAGAAAAAGACGCTGAATTATACTTTGGGCTGACTGGTTCAGAGGAAGAATTTATCGCCTATTGGAAAACTGCCTATAACGAGGATAAAAATCCTAAAGACATAGACGGTATCTACCGCGTAGAAAAGGAGTATGGTATTGACGGAAAATACCATACAGTAACCTTAAAATAATATGCCTATAACCTATCTTATATCCGCATATTTTGGATTGAATATTATCTTTTCTGATAATGCTCAAAAAACCTGCGGTATCGAACAAGAGAGTAGAGTAGACAAAGTTAGCACTGTCGTTGGTTGTCAATACGGTAAAACCATAGTCCTTCAATTAGGACGCTCTGAAAAAGAGATGAATCACACATTAGGACACGAAGAAGGACATTTTTTATTCTTAAAAGATGATAAAGTAAAGAATGTTATCCGCAGATATATGCCATTAAAGACATATAGCAAGAATTATAATACACAGGATAAAATCATAAATGAAATGGTAGCTGATTATTTTTCAGATTATATCTATGACCCAGACTTTTCTAAAAAGTATCCTGAACTATACGAATTATTTACTAAAAAATTAGACTATGAAAAACTTTATTTTAAAAACTAATGGCTCTTCTGAAGAGTATAATCCAAGAGGAAGAGAATACTCTCTAGGCGAGCTTCAGACAGCTGTCAGGGGATATATACAAATAGTAAGATTGCCTGAGTATAGAGTAATGGTAGTAAATGATGATGGGCATCCTTTGAAGTTAGACATAAACATAAAAGCTACTAAAATCTATCAAGAAGCCTATAAGTCTAATTGGATTATAGTTGGCGATGTTTTAGTATGCGATTCAAAATTTATTAAGTAAAAAAACTCTGCCCGTAATTTATTTATGGTCAGGAATTTATTTATTTTTTAATCCAGCCCTTCAACAAGGTAAGGAGACCAAAATTTATGGCTAAATGCCCTAAGTGTAAAAAAGAGATTAGTAGTCTAACAGAAGAGAGGCAAAAAAATTAAAAGTCATATACTCAGAAGAAGAGTATAAAAAATTGACCTCAGTATCCACGGCTACTTTCTAAAAACTTAGTAATAAAAATTAAATTATGAAATTTCAAGAACAGAAGATAGGAGACATTTTATTATCTGTTGAAACCTATCAGCATAGGTATCATACCAAATACAGAATAGTAGAATATGAAATAGAAGAGATTATTTTCACCAAGACAAAAAATAAAGAAGAAATTTCTTACAGAGCCAGACCACTAAAAGGTAGAAATTCTTGGGCACAAAGCATAGATGAAAATGACCTAGAGCAAAAAAGATTCTTTCTATCAGGTGATAAAGATGAAGTAGAAAAGGAAGTAGTGAAACAGCAGTTAGAAGAGGATAAAGATTTTATAAAGAAATCTAAAGAAAGAATTTCAAGTATAGATTATCGCGTGGGAGAGAGAGAGAAAGAGATAACAGAATTGAAGCAGGAAAAAACTGTTCTTGAAGACGAGATAATCAAAGCTATCACTAACCAGCCTGACTTATTAAAAAAATCTTAATATGTTTAAAGAATTTATAAAATGCCTTGCTATATTCATAACCATAGCTTTTATTGTTATGACTTGGCTGGCATCCCAAGCCTAATATGCCAGAAATTATACCGCCAGCACCAAGACCTAGGGTATTCTGCGGAATCGACCTAGACGAACCTTTAGTTCGCGACATAGACGATGACGATATAGATTATAAAAATAACGAAATCTCTGCTCTACGGGGCAAATAGGGGCTAATTAGGCTCTTATGCAAAGCCTTGTTGGAACTGATAAAACTCTTCCGTTATTGGATTAGGTAGATTGGTCTCCGCCTAAGTCTGCGACAAGGCTTTACACAAGTTTCTAATTTAATTATTAATTTTTTTATTTATGACAAAAAGTAAAACTGTAAAATATGAACATATTCGAAAGACTTAAAAAAGCAGAGAAAGAAAAAGAAGAATACTCTTTAAAAAATAAAGAGTATTTAGCACCAGAAAGTGGAAACTATACGCCTAACGTGTGCGGAAGAAAAAATTCACGTATTAAGTTAATGGATGAAAAAATGGAAAAGTATATTAAACTTTGCAACAAAGTTAAATATATACAGGAAAAAATTGATAATCGTGAGGCTGCAATTGTTTGGAAAGATGGAAAAGAAGACAGGGACTTTATTGATAACTTTAAATTAAAGGTTGGAACAGAAATAAGAACAACATACAACGGAAGAAGTGCCGTTATTGTAAGTGTTTACAATAAATCTTACAAAATAATGTTTGAAGACGGTGAAAAAATAACAGATAAAATAAAAATAATTAATAGATTTAATAAAGATTTAATAATATGAAAGATTTATATAAAAAATTTCCAATATCATTTGAACTAACAAATGAGGATAAAAAAACAAGTATTAATGTACTAGAAACATTTTTTATAGATGTAAAAAATGAAATTTGTTGGGATTGGAGTCTTGGAAGTTTTGAAGATGAGTTAATAGAAGTATTAGAAGATTATAGAGATAAAATTAATTTTAACGGAGAAAACTATTGCTTTGTTAAAATTGGTTACGAAAAAATAGAAGACTATGAATTTGAAATAGGAAAACCAAAAAGCGGAGGGCATTTTATTGAAGAATTAATTTTCGATAATAAAGATTTATTTGACGACCTATTACAAATAGTCATAGAGGATGTTCCACATCAATATCAAGAAAGATTAATTAAATTTTTATCTTAAATACTAAAAAATAATCTATGTTCCATTATGATGAAGAGGTTTGCCAAAAGTGCGGAGGCGATTGCTGTAAGAGAATGCCTGGATGTGCCATACCGGACGACATCGCTAAACTATTCCCAGCAGAGACTATTCAGGAGTCAGTAAAGCAAGCCTTAATGTCTAAAAACATACCAAACAACGATGTGCGGACCGTGCACCGCAGGAGAGTCTAGAACACTAATGCTTTAATTTTTAATTTTTTTTAATTTTATGGAAGGATTTAAAATAGAATTGCCTAAGTTGGAAAAATGTCCTACTTGTAAAGGCAATGGAAAAATAAAAGAAGAAAAATGTCCTGATTGCGGAGGTTCGGGAGCAAGCGATAATGTAGATGTCATAGAAGGAGCAGACAACCCTATTATAGAAGACGGAAAACCAAAAAAGAATTATGAAGTCATTGTTCGAGATGTAGACAAAGATAAAATTCTATATCGCAAAAAATCTTTTGGCGGAGTTGTTTGTATGATAGAAGGATTAAAAACCTTTTCCTCTGAAATGGTAGAAGGTGATTTCCGTTCAGCTTATTGGGGGCATCCTTTAATAAGCAGGTTTGCTTTAGACAGATTAGAAGAAGATTTTTCTAATCATATACCTAAATTTTTAGAAGCCCTTCAAGATAGTATCGGAATGCCGATAGATTATGAAAAAACAAAGGCAAGCATTTTATTAGGTTCAAAACTTAGATTGAATGCCTTAATGGAACAAGGAGTTAAAAAAGCACCTAGCTTCATAATAAAAGAAGGCAATGACGGAAAACTCCCAGAAAGTGCTTCTGATAAAACAGTAGAAAAGGTTCGGCAGGTTATGAAAAATAATAATCGATACGGAGTTATAGTTTGGGAAGAACATAAAGAAACTTCCAGCGACCAATTAGATGTTATCCTAAAAGGATTTACAGTAGAAAAAATGGTTACCACTATTATGGATTTTGTTGTTTCTCAAAGAGCAAAAAGAGATGGAATTGATATTACAAAAACAGAAGACAAAGTTAAAGAAACAATTAAATTATTACAAGAATTAATTACTAGCTTACAGGCTTTTACGCCTAAATAATTTTATGGACGAAAGAACAAAAGACATCACAGACTATTTTTATTTTGAGAATAAAACCAACGGTCATAATAAATTTTGGGCTGTGGAAATAAAAGAAGTTGACGCTCCGAGCCATCTCTCTTATGAACGCACTTATTCTTTGACGAGACGTTGGGGTATGATAGGAACCAACGGACAGGCTATGATTGAGTCTTTCCCAAGTATGGGACAGGCTTCTATTAGAAAAGCTACCTTAATAAACGAAAAAATAGCCAAAGGTTATGAGCCTATTATGTAAAAAATTCAAGAAGTTATCCACAGATTAGCTATTGACTTTTTTCCTAGATATGCTATAATCTATATAAGTTATTAAAATATAATTCATTAAAAATAAATGACCAAAAAAATGGAAAACCAAACCCAAACACAGACTGAACCCAACCAAACGAAAAATTTGGAAAAAGGATTTAGTTCTAAGAATTTGTTTCTTTTAGAGAGAGACAAGGAATTAAAGCAGTTAATGTATGCGATGCTTATAGGCGAGCACGTTTTTCTTCAGGGAGATGCAGGAACAGGAAAATGCCACGCCAAAGGAACAGAAATTATTATGGCAGACGGCTCCTTAAAGAAAGTAGAAGAGATAAAAGTAGGAGACGAAATAATGGGAGACGACAGCACCCCTAGAAAAGTCTTATCCTTAGCAAGTGGTAAGGAAGAAATGTTTAAGATTACTCCTAATAAAGGAGAACCTTTTATTGTAAATAAAAGTCATAATCTTTCACTTAAAGCCTCTTTTACCTCAAGTATTGCAAAAAAAGGAGATGTAATAACTGTTCCTTTATTTGCGTATATCCACGCTTCTGAAAATAAAAAAAGAAGTTTAGCTCAAAGCGTTTATAAATTACACAGAGAAAAGGTTTCTTTTCCTAGAAAGACCATAAAACTGAATCCTTATTACTTGGGGTTATGGTTAGGAGACGGGACTAGCAGGGAATCAACAATTACTACGGCTGACAAAGAAGTAAAAGAATTTCTTCACCAGTATGCCTATCTTTTAAAATTACAAGTAACGGAAAGAAAAGAAAAAGGAACAAAAGCGTATCGAGTGTCTATCACCTCAGGAAAAACAGGAGGAAACCAAGAAAAAAATTCTTCCTTAAAAAGAATTCTAAAAGAAGAGGGATTATTACAGAATAAGCATATACCCTTTAACTATAAATGTAATTGTGAACACAATAGGTTAAAACTTTTAGCGGGTCTTATAGATAGTGACGGCTATTATGATAAAAAAAATAACGGATTTGAATTCGCAAATAAGAACAGACAACTATGCGAAGATGTTTTATTCTTATGCCGTTCTCTCGGCTTTGGGGCTTATCTAAAAGAAAGAACTACAACTTGCTTAGGAAAATCTTTTAAAAGTTATAGAATCTATATTTCAGGAGATGTAAAAAGAATCCCTTGCTTAATTGAAAGAAAAAAAGCAGGCAATCGAAAGCAGAAAAAAGATGTTTTAGTAACAGGATTTTCAGTTAAAAAGTTAAGAAAAGGAGAATACTACGGCTTTAATTTAGACGGCAATAAGCTATATCTCACAAAAGATTTTATTGTCCATCATAATTCAATGCTTGCCAAGCACGCTTTTAGTTTAGTTCAAAATGCTAAACTATTTGCTATTCAAATGTCTGAGGCTACACTGTCAGAACACTTGTTTGGTGCTTATGATATTCCTACTTGGAAAGACAAAGGCTTTCTGATGAGAGATATCACAGGGTCTATTTTAGAAGCGGACTTCGCTTTTATAGACGAAATTTTTGATGGCAGAGAAGATGTATTAAGAACTTTGCTAGGCATCTTAAATGAAAGAAAATTTATTGAGGGCAGACAGCAAGAAGACGCTTTATTGCACACAGCGGTTGCCACAGCCAACTATCAGTCTATCAATGAAAAGACTATTCCTATTCTTGATAGATTCTTGTTTAAGTCGATTGTCAAACCTCTGAAAAGCAAGAGCAATAAAATCAAAATGTATTCTCAGCACTTGGCAAAGACGGGAGGTAAATTGTCCAGCTATCCGATTAAGCCTATTTTAGATTTGAAGCAGTTAAAAGACTTCACAGACAGAGTTTATTCAGACGAGGTTATCATCTCTGACGAGGTGCTGGAAGTCTATGACGAGCTAATCACGGAATACGAAAAGGAAATCAATGTCAAAAAGAAAAAGTATATTTCTTCCAGAACTTCTAATAAGCTTTTAGATATTGTAAAAGCGGCTGTTTTATTAGATGGAAGACAGCAAGCGGTATTCACAGATTTATTTGAAGTCAGATATGGTCTTTGCACGATGAATGATGATGAGGACGAAAAGACATTTGATAAAGTCTATAAGAGATGCGTAGAAGGTCTTGAGGACGAAAAGAATCAGATTGCTGAAATCACTAAGTTAGAAAATGAATTGAAGCTAGACACCTTTAAAAATGTCACTCTTCAAGCCAACGAATTCATAGAAAGATTAAAGGCACTGACTTCCGCTCAAAAGAAACTAAGTCAAATGGCGGCAATTAATGATAAGGTTGATACCAGAAGAAAAGATTTTATGAATAAGTTGAAAACAAGCATTGACGAAACCAAGCAGAAATTAATGTTTGAAGTAGAAAAATAATAAATTCTTAATCTCGTTTACGAATATGTCTAATAATATTTTAATCTTAGAAGAGGCAGACAAAGAGAGAGGTAAGATTTCTTTCTTGGGGGAGAATATACCCGATAACGAGTATATAACAAAATTAAAAAATTTGTTTTCGTTAAGAGACAGAATAAAAGAAATAGTAATGGGGAGTGAGCCCGAAGAACAAAAAAAGACGGAGCTCTTAAAGAAAATAGATGAAGATTCCCAAAGAATAAAAGTCGCTTTAATGAATTCAGTAAATCGTTCATAAATATGAGAGTAACTAACAAACAATTAACCTTGCCCCAAGCGGAGACTGTTGAATTGATAACAGAAGAGAAGGTCGAGGCTGTAAACCCTGAGACAAAGGAAAAAGTTTCTCTTGACTTCTCTAAGGACTTATTCGCTTTATTTGAGACGCTTAATCCTAGCAGAATTCTCAAGACTCCGATGGAGATAGATGATGAAGTCTCTGATGGTTATGTCAAAAAGAGACTAAGAGATTATTACAAAGTCTATTATCACTATGACGCTATCAGAAAGTTTCTCAGAGAGTTCAGCCATACTAGATTATTTCAGCAGTTGCAGGGCATAAATAACCCAGAGGAAGCCCTTAGAATAATTCTTGATATGTTCAGCCCCCAGCCCCCAAAGCCAAAAAAGCAACAAGGACAGGGTCAGCAAGGGGATAAGCAAGAACAATCAGAACAGGGCGAGGGACAGCAGGGTCAAGATGATAAACAGCAAGAGGGCGAAGGAGAGGGACAAGGACAGGAGGGAGAAGGAGAGGGCGAGGGAAAAGGAAAAGGCAAAGGAGAGGGTGAACAAGAAGAACAGGACGAACAAAACCAAGAAGGCGAGGGAGAAGGTCAAGACAATCAGCAAGAAGAAGATTCTCAATCCCAAGGCCAGCAAAAAGGAGGAGGCAGTCAAGGCAAAAACAGCAAGGGCAAGCCTTCTCAAGGTCAAGGCAATAACAATAAGCCTCAGGGAAAGGGAGAAGAGAAAATGGATAATTCTCCCGAGACAGAAATGAGGGATAACCCACCCGACTTGCCGATAGATATGAATAAGTTTAATCAGCAGATGCCAGAGATAGAAAAAGCCTTAGAAAATAATATTCTGAATGACGAAATGTTCAGAGGCATTATAGAAAGACAAGCTGGCACAGGGCACAATTCACTAAAAACTATTGAGGGTCTGACAAAGAACATTCAAAAGATAGCTCAAAATGTCACAGACGAAACTTATAGAATTTTAGACATTGCAAGAAAAGTAGGAGCAACAGAACAATACTGCCGAGAAGAACAGCGTTCACCAGTAGACTATCCTGAAAAAGACTGGAAGATTCAAAACATCAGGTCAGTAAATGACTTGCCAAAAATTCTTCCTTATCAATTCGGATACCCAGATGAATTATTCGACAAAATGCTTTTCGACAAGGACTTGAAGATGAAGCAGTATGAAAGTCGCAGAAAGAAGAAGCAGGTTATTTATTTATTGATTGACTGCTCAGGCTCAATGGATGGCAGAAATCAGACAGTAGCTTGCGGAATAGCCTTAGCCTATGTCAAAAAGGCTTTGACAGAAAGCAGTATTTATTTCTATCGCTTCTTTGATGACCACCCTCACGAATTAAAAAAAGTCACCAATGAACAAGAAGCTCAAAAGGAAGTTAAATACTTAATGGACTATCATTACTCAGGAGGAGGAACGAGCATTGATACAGCTATTCATCAAGCAATAGACGACATAAATAACCCTAAACTTTTCAAGCAAGAAGCGGACGACAAGAGCGATTTATATGACAGAGCGGACATTCTTGTCATCACAGACGGAGGAGATACTGTAAGTTTGACAAAAGAATTTTTAGAAGAGAAAAAAATAATACTTCATTCGTTTGTTATTGGAATGGAACACGAACAATTAAAAAACCTTTCTACATATTATGAATCCTTATCTGATGATAAGGTTAGAAAATATTATGATATGAAGAGTTAAAAAAATTAATGACTAATCACAGAAGCGTTTCTCAAATGTTTACTTACTCATCTTGTCCGAGAAAATATAATTATTCTTATGTGGACAAAAAAGAATCTATGGGAGAATCAACAGGTCTAGTATTCGGGTCGGCTATTCATAAGGCCCAAGAATTTAATTATCGGCAAAAAATAGAAAGCCGAGTAGACAGACCGTATCAAGAAGTAGAAGATTTTATGGTTGAGTATTTAATTCAAAAATTTAAAGACAATTCGGACAATCCTAATTTCTTTAAATTAAAATATGGCAAAAGAGAATCGGGAGAAGATATTATCGCTTCAGCTAAGCGTTGCCTTAAAAAACTTTATGATGAGGTAATGACAAAACTTCAACCTGCCTATGTAGAAATAGGAGTCACTTTAGATATTTTTGGACAAGAGTTTTTAATGTATTTAGATGTTATAGACGAGAACGATATTATTCACGATACAAAAACTTCGGGCTCTAGCTACTCAGAAGAAGACATTGAAAAAAATACTCAGTTAGCGGCTTATGCTTTGGGATTTAGAACAAAATTTGGCAGAAAAGAAAAAGGAGTTCAGCTAGACGTAGTAGTTAAAACTAAGGAACCTAAAATTCAAATTTTAAAAGCAGAAATTACAGACGAAAAAATTAGTCGCTTACTTAATACTCTTGAGAGTATAAACAGAGGTATAGAACAAAAAATATTCCACCCAGTAGACAATGGAATGGTTTGTTCTTGGTGCGACTTTCGAGATGTCTGCGAAGCGGATAATAATTTACCTGATGCCAAAGTTTTTGCGGAGAGACTAGCAAAGATAATGGAAATCAAAAAGGATAATCTTGAAAAAATATGAGTAATCAAGGATTTGAAAAAACAAAACAGTCATTAGAAATATTTGTCAAAAAAACTGGCAGAATATATCTAACGCCTGTTGAAATTGAAACTGGCGGTTGGTTAGCGGGAGCCTCTCACGTAACTATAAGAGAGTTAATGAGAGATAATAAAATTCCTGCTATCAAGGTCGGAACTGCCTTTAGAGCCCATTATTCAGACATCATTGCTTATCTAAAAAAGAGCTATGCTCAAGGACAATTATGACACAACCAAACTTAGTTCACGAAGCTGAACAAAAACTAGACGAAGCTTTTGAAACAGTAAAAACAGAATTAACGCCTAATCAAAGAAGAGCGATTAAAGACTATAAGACAATCACTTCTTACTTAGGAATTGACACTATCAATGACGCTCAAAATCCTGTTTTATCTCCTGATAAAATCATAACGGATTCAGGGTATTTATGCTTAACTGCCGACCAGCTGATGTATTACATCGGAGTCTTGAACGGATTAAGACCGTATCTAGGAGAACAATTAGTTGATAATAAGGCTAGAGCTTTTTATTCAACTATTTGGAAAAAGTTTAATGAAGTAGGTTTCAAAGTAAATTTTAGAAAAGACAGACTTCGTGAAGAACTAGAAAAAATAGAAGCAAAGATTTTAGTAGACGCTCTAAAAGAAGAAGTAAAAGAAAAAGGAAAAAAAGCTATTAATATAGCAGTCAAGAAAAGCTACACTGAGGATAATCTAAAAGATGAAGCCAGTTACCGAGCTTATACTTGGTCAAAAATAGAAGGAGAAAAATTACGCAAGGCAGAACTATTAAATTTTTATGTAACCTCTGTGGACAATTTAATAGTCACCTTGAAAGAAAGAGTTAGATATATGAATCCTGAAAAATGGCAAGCTAAGTATGGAGATAATGCTAATAGCTTGATGCCTTAAAAGTTTAATAATTAACATAATATTAAATTATGCCTGAAACACAAGAAGAAAAAAAGGATGTGGCTGTTGCTCCGCAGATTGCAGGGCAATTAGACACCCTCAGCGAGGATGAAAAAATGCTTTTCAAACTCTATGCTGGGGAAGGGCAAGGAGTAAAAATGGCTATCCCAGAAATCAGAGTCAACTATGACGAAGATAATGGCGATAGAGGAAATTTCATTCTGGTTACAAAAGAGCCGAATGAAAAAGGAGAGTATGTCAAAAAGATTACTAACCTAGGAAAAGAAATCACAGTGACGATTTTAAGGTCTAGGTGGAAGTATGGTTATTTTGACAGCAATAAAGGTCAAAATGGAATGGAGCTTTATGGAACAGCCGAGCAAGATGACTACAACGGAGAAGTCAGATTATGGAATAACGAAGAGAAAAAAGTTATCTTCCAAGGAGGCTATAAAGATTTCAAAGCCTACATCAACGAAAATTTTGCTGATGCGGCTTTAGCCGAGCGTGGTTTCACAGGCAGTATTATAAAACACACAGAAATTCTCTATGTGGAATATAATAGTGTCATCCACAGAATGTATCTGTCTAAGTCAGGCAGAGATGGTTTCTGGGAATACAAGCCTAAGCTCAATGGTGTCCCGCTGTTTGCCTATAAGACAAAAGTTACCACCAAGAAAGAGAAAGCTGGAACAGTTACTTATTTCCCCCTAATCTTTGATAGACAAGAAGAGAACGATGTTAAGACTTATATCCGTATGAGACAGAAGCTTGACGAAAGCTTAAAAGCCTTTGACGAAGTAAGAGAAAATTTCCGTTCTGAGCCCGATACGACTACTGTGAAAGGCAAAGATAATCAAGAGAGTATAATCGCTAAGTATCAAATTCACTTTCCTGAAGAATTTGCCTATCCCGTCTGTCCTAAATGTGGAGCTCCTATGCTCTTGAAAGACAGCTTTAAAGGCCCGTTCTTCGGTTGCTCTAAATTCCCTGATTGTGATGCGATAGTTTCTCTCGACAAAGCCGTAGGGATTGAACGCCCTGAGGTAGTTCCAACTATCAATCTCGATGAGGAAGTCGTAGAACCGAAAGAGAAAGTAACCGCAGTTGACAATGATTCTGGTCAGGAAGAATTTATAGTTGAACCAGACGAAGAAGACGTCAAAGTTAAAGACATACCCTTTTAGAACGGTATTAACATAGTTTAAAATGGTATGGTATAATTAGAGTTATTTAATTATACCATACCAACCTATGTTAAAAACAAAAGTTTGTTTTAAGTGTAAAAAAGAAAAGACAATAGACAATTTCTACAAGCATCCAAAAA
>Ga0265297_10006618_pt1 | contig 16668 bp, 11 predicted proteins | sample Munlanlwell13791_FD_192502 | JGI IMG/M metagenome (GOLD analysis project Ga0265297, IMG submission 192502) | Leachate microbial communities from a municipal landfill in Southern Ontario, Canada - Leachate well 137-91 | ecosystem: Engineered > Solid waste > Landfill > Unclassified | place... | reverse complement strand
GCCGAGGCCGCCCCTGGCTTCCACCCGACCCCGGAGCCGCAGCGCCGCGCCATTGCCGCCGCGCTGCGTGCCGCCGGCTTCACCGTCACCCTGCGCCGTTCGCTGGGCACCGACATCGCGGCCGCCTGCGGCCAACTCGCCGGTACGGGCGACCGGCCGGTCGCCCCTACGGTTATATTTCCCCTTTTACCCCGGCCCCACAACCTCCCGGACCCTCCATGAAAACCCTGCACCTGGTCTGCAACGCCCATCTTGATCCGGTCTGGCAATGGCCTTGGGAAGAAGGCGCGGCCGCCGCCATCTCTACCTTCCGCGTGGCCGCCGACTTCGGCGAGGAATTTGACGGTTTTGTCTTCAACCACAACGAGGCCGTGCTCTACCGCTGGGTTGAGGAATATGAGCCGGCGCTGTTTGCCCGCATCCAGAAACTGGTGGCCCAAGGCAAGTGGCACATTTTGGGCGGCTGGTATCTGCAGCCGGACTGCAACATGCCCAGCGGCGAGTCGCTGGTCCGCCAGATCCTGGTTGGCAAACGCTATTTCCAGGAAAAGTTCGGTGTCGAACCGACCACCGCCGTCAATTTCGACACCTTCGGCCACAGCCGCGGCCTGGTGCAGATCCTCAAGAAGGCCGGATACGATTCCTATCTCTTCTGCCGTCCGGACGCCGCCGCGCGCCCCCTGCCGGCCAACGATTTCCTCTGGGTCGGCTATGACGGCTCCGAGATTGTCGGCCACCGTTCCGTCGAATACTACAACTCCGGTTTCGGCCAGGCGGCCAACAAGATCAAGGGCTGGCTGGACGGCCAGAAGGAGCAGGAGGTGAGCCTCTGCCTGTGGGGCATCGGCGACCACGGCGGCGGCCCGTCGCGCCTGGACCTGCAAAACCTGGCGGCGCTGATCAAGGAAACCACCGCCTGCACCATCCGCCACTCCAGCCCCGAAGCCTATTTCCGCGAATTCCTGGCAGGGGCTCCCGCCCTGCCGCGCCACACCGGCGACCTCAACCCCATCTTCGTCGGCTGCTACACCTCCCAGATCCGCATCAAGCAGAAGCACCGGCAGCTCGAGAACGAACTGTACCTGACCGAAAAGATGCTGTCCCATGCCGCCCTTGGCGGCCGGCTGCCTTATCCACAGGCCGACCTGCAGGAGGCCACGCGCGACCTGCTGTTCGCCGAGTTCCACGACATCCTGCCCGGCACCTCCGTCCAGCCGGTCGAGGAAACCTCCCTGCGGCTGATGGACCACGGCCTGGAAATCCTCTCCCGGCTCAAGGGCCGCGCCTTCTTCGCCCTGGCCGGCGGCCAGCCGGCGGCGCCGGAAGGGGAAATCCCCATTCTGGCGTACAACCCGCATCCGTTCCCGGTCACCGGCGTGTTCGAGTGCGAATTCATGCTTCATGACCAGAACTGGAAAGAGGAGTTCACCCTGCCGACCGTCTGGCAGAACGGCCAACCGCTGCCCACCCAGCCGGAAAAGGAGCTCAGCAACATCAACCTCGACTGGCGCAAGCGCGTCGCCTTCCGCGCCGAACTCGCCCCCGGCCAGATGAACCGTTTCGACTGCCGGCTGACGGCCATTCCGGAAAAGCCCAAGCCCCAGCTCCTCGAACAGGACGGGGTCTTTCATTTCCGCACCGCGGAAGTGGAGGTGGTGGTCAATGCGCAAACCGGCCTGCTGGACCGTTACCGCGTGCAGGGCGTCGACTACCTCCGCCCAGGCGCCTGCCAGCCGGTCGTGCTCGGCTACAGCGACGATCCCTGGATCATCGTCGGCGCCCCCCGGTTCGACGACGAACTGGGCCGTTTCACCCTCATGTCCCCGGAAGCGGGCACCGCCTTCTCCGGCGTGCGCCAGGGCGTGCTGCCTTCGGTGCGGGTGATTGAGGACGGCGCCGTCCGCACCGTGATTGAGGCGGTGCTGGAATACCACGAGTCCCGCCTCTGCCTGCACTACAAGCTGCCCAAACAGGGAACGGAGCTCGAAATCCAGGCGCGCGTCCATTGGAACGAAAAGAGCCAGATGCTCAAGCTCGTCCTGCCCACCCCCTTCACCGGGGCCGCCTGTCTCGGCCAGACCGCCTACGGGGTCGCCCCCCTGCCGGTCAACGGCGACGAGGCGGTGGCCCAAAAATGGCTGGCGGCGGTCTCCGCCCCGGACGGCCACGCCTTCACCTGCATCAACGACGGCACCTACGGCTGCGACTTCCGCGACAACGCCCTGCGCTTGACCCTGCTGCGCTCCCCCGCCTATACCTGCCATCCGATCAACGACCGGCCGCGGCTGGTCCAGGACCGCTACAGCCCGCGCATCGACCAGGGCGAACGCCTCTTTGTCTTTCACCTCAATGCCGGCCCGGCCGCGGAACGGCTGGCCCGGGTGGACCGCGAGGCGCTGGCGCACGGCGAAGCCCCGTTCGTTCTCTCCTTCTTCCCCTGCGGCGCCGGCCAGCCCCAGCCGCCGCTGGCCGTGCTGGACGGTGGGGCGGGTGTGCAACTCAGCACCTTCAAACAGGCCGAGGACGGCGCCGGCTACATCGTGCGCCTGTTCGAGAGCACCGGCCAGCCCCGGCGCACCACCCTGCGCCTGCCGGCTGCCGGCCTGCAGCAGGAGGTGGCCCTCGGGGCCTTTGAAATCAAGAGCTTCCGCCTGGATCCGGCGCGGCGGACGCTCACGGAAACCAACCTGTTGGAACGGCCGGTGTGATTGCCGTTGCCCCCATTCACTCGTTGGCCGTTTTATCCGAGCTCAAAAAATCGCGCCAGGGGCGAACGGTGACGCCATGCCAGCGGGCCGGACGGTCACCGCCATACACCAGCAGGGGAGCGGCAGCCAGCGCCCCCGCCAGTTCATGCCATTTGCGCAAGCCGCCGAACCAATCCTCCGCCACCGTCTGGCCGGATTTGATCTCGACGGGAGTCCAGCGATCAGGGCCGGCGGGCAGCAAGAGATCGACTTCATGGCCCACGTTGTCGCGCCAGAAATAAAGGTTGGCCGGAAGCCCCCGGCCAAACTGGCGCTTGAGCTGATCGGCGACAATCAGATTTTCAAACAACGCGCCACGAAACGGACTGGCCTCAAGTTCAACCGCCGTCCGGATTCCCAGGAGCTGGCAGGCCAAGCCCGTGTCGTAAAAATACAGTTTATGGCTTTTGACGATACGCTTGTTGAAATTGCGATGCAGCGGGGGCAACAGAAAAACCACATAACTCGCCTGAAGGATGGAAAGCCAGGCCTTGGCCGTGGGTTGGGAAATGCCGGTGTCGGCGGCAAGAGCGGCATGGTTGAGGAGCTGGCCGGACCGTCCAGCGCAAAGCCTGATGAAGCGCTGGAACGTATCCAAATCATGCACCTGGGTGATCTGCCGGACATCCCGCTCAAGATACGTCTGGATGTAACCGGAATACCATTGCGGCGGATCGAGCGGACGGTCGAAGAGCGGCGGATAGAAGCCTTTCCAAATGGCTTCCCATGGTGAATGCGCCACCCGGTCGGCAAGCTCCGCGACGGTGAAGGGCGGAAGCTCAACCATGCCCACGCGTCCCGCCAGTGACTGTGCGATTCCCGCACGCAAGCCGAACTGTTGAGATCCCGTCAGAATGAACTTCCCGCGCGTGCCGGGCAGATCCAACACCTCTTGAAGATAAGAAAAAAGGTCGGGACAACGCTGGATTTCGTCAAGGATGGCCCCGCCACGGCAACTGGCCAAAAAACCACGTGGATCCGATTTGGCCTGGGTGCGCAGATCCGGATTCTCGAGCGACAGATAGGGTTTATCAGGGAACAGCGTCACCGCCAGGGTGGTTTTCCCGGACTGCCGCGGCCCGGTGATGGCAATGGCCGGGTATCCCTTTGCCAGCTTCCGGATCGTGCCTTCAATCAGCCGTGGAATCATCCCGCCACCCGCCCCGTCTTACAATTTCAAAATTTGTTTTTTATAATGTAAGATTTGCGGCGCGAAAAGGCAAACGCCCGGCCAGCACGACGGTCACGCCCAGACCGGGCGCAGTTCGCGGACCGCATAGGTGGCGATCCTGGCGGCGGCACCCGACAGGCGGAGGCACCGGTTTTCCGGGACGAACAGCAGGCGCTTGCACAGGTAGATGCGGCCGTCATCGGCGAACAGTTCCACTGAGGTCCGGTCAATGACCAGGTGCAGGCGGAAGTGGTTCCGGTTGCCGGCCTGGCGGTGCACGGCGTTGCCGAAGCGGATCTCGCCGGACGCGGGATCGCAGACCAACTCGATGCCGTTGATGGCGAGCGTGACCGGCTGGCCGGCGGTGAATTCCAATTCAATCTCGCCCAGCTCGACGGCGGCAGCGCGGTCTTCCGCGAAGCCGGCCAGTTCGAAATTCCGCCACACCTGCTCCTGGCCGGTGCGCAACTGCCGCAGTTCCGCCACCGGAGCGGCGCACAACCGGAGGCCGTCGGCAAAGGTTTTCAGGGTGAGCTCGACCGGCAGCGCCATGCTCATGTTGAAGCGGGGCGAAGGGATCGCGCCAAGATGCCAGGCCATCTGAAGCCGGCGCCCGTCCGGGACGTTGTCCCAGGTCTGGGCGGCATACGGGTTGCCCCCGCCTTGGCGGCAGAAAAACTCGTGGGGGCCGGAATCGCCGACCAACCGGTTGTGGTCGAAATGTCCGACCCGGTACTGGCCGTCCGCGGCGCTGAACACCCAGCGCCGGTTGCCGGAATCCCCATCGACCGGCAGTTCGAAGAGATCGGGGCATTCGCCGGTGCCGGGCAGCGTCACTTCCTGGAACTTATTCCAGGATAAGAGATTGCTTGATTCGAACAGGCCAAAAACATGGTCGTCCCCGCGTTTCTCCAGGTAGAGGGCCAGCAGCCAGCGGTTGCCCTGGCGGTCGCGGACCACCTTGGGGTCGCGGTTCTCCTTGGCCACCCTGGGAATGACGGGATTGCCAGCGTATTTCTGGAAGCTCACGCCGCCGTCGGTGGAGACGGCCAGGCATTGGGTGAACGGGGCGGCGGTGGGCGCGCAGGAACCGGCGGCCGTGTAAAAGAGCAGGATCGGCGGGTGCGCCCCCCTCCCGAGCCCCGAATCGTTGCTGGCATCGACCACCGCGCTGCCGGAGAACATGCTGCCGGCGGCATCGGGATACAGGGCATCGTCCAGTTCCGTCCAGTGCAGCAGGTCGGGACTGACGGCATGCCCCCAATGCATGTTGCCCCAGTCCACGGAGAACGGATTGTGCTGGTAAAACAGGTGGTACTGGCCGTCGTAGAAAAACAGGCCGTTGGGATCGTTGAGCCAGCCGCGCCGGGAGGAGAAATGCAGTTGCGGCCGCAGGGCTTCGCTGACATCATTGGGTGCGGCCGGCGTGTCGCTCTGCCGGAGCCAGCTGGCGAACGCCGCCGGCAACGGGTCGGCGGCGGCGGTGACCGCCAGTTCCCGGCCGCGGAATTCCTTCACCGAGTAGCAGGCAAAAAAGTCGGCGTCCTCCGGCGGACAAGGCCGGCAGTCGAAGTAGCGGACCAGGGCGCCGTCGAGGTGCAGGCGGCAGGCGACGGTGCCGGCGGTGCGGTTGACCGGAAGGTGCAGGTAGTCGGCGGTGATTTTCAGGTGCATGAGCAGGCTCCCAACATCGCGAAACATGAAGTCATGCGATAATTGAGTATAGTGTAAAAAAAACCAACAAGCAACGGTATTTATCTTAAAAAATGCTGTACTTATTCAACAAATACCCTTTTCGTCATAACGGGCGAAACCACCCCCTGGGAGCGCCGAGCCCCAGCTCGGCGTGAGGGTATCCGCAGAATTCGTGCCGAGCTGGGGCTCGGCGCTCCCAGGTTCAACCCGTGGCGGGACTCACCCAAACGCCCGTGAGAACGATTGCTCCATGACCAACACCATCAGCCGCGAACAGGAACAGGCGCAACTGCAGTTGTTTCTGGGCGGCGTGACCCTGGAATTTGCCGCCGCCGGACAGCCGCTGCGCCTGGACTTGCAGTTTTTGAGCCAGGGGTATGACATCCGGCCGCGGGCAGAAAGTTACGATCATCCGGCGCCGCCGTTCTGCCGGTTGTTTGTTTTCTTCAATCGCGGCGCCCGCATCACGGTGGCCGGCCGCTGCCGCCGTCTGGCCCCGGAAAAAATCTACCTGCTGCCGGACGGGATGCCCTTCACGGTCACCTATGCCGGCGGCTCCGAACTGCTGTTCTTCCACGTCACGGCCACGGACTTCTGCCGGATGCCGGTGTTTGGCGGACTGGCCGACTGCCAGTGCCTCGACGATCCGCCGCTGACAGCGTTGCTGGCCGGACTGCGGCGGCAGCCGTGGGGAACGGCTTTGCAGGCGGCGGCCGCCGCCGTGCTGGCGCGGTTTGCCGAACGGCAGCAGGAGGCGATGCTGGCCCGGGCCTGGATCGGGGCGGAGTTCCGGCCCTTGTTCCAGGCGCTGGCGCACCAGCCGCCGGCGCGGATCCGCATCGACCCGCTGGCGCGGCAGATGGGGCTCGGCGCCGCCGCGCTGGCCATGCGGTTCCGGCGAAAAATGGGCGTGCCACTGAAAGCCTACCTGACCCGGGAAACTGTCGCCAAAAGTCAGAACCTGCTGCGGTACACGGAAAAAACCGTGGATGAGATCGCCAGCCAGCTGGGCTTCACCGACGCGCCGTATTTCCACCGCTACTTCCGCCGGCACACCGGCCGGTCGCCGGCGGCCTACCGCGCCGAGGCCAAGACTTCACAGGCATAGAGGAAAGTGCCGGCGGTCCACCCGAGCATGGGTGGCATGAGGTACTCGTCAGAAACATCGACGCCGCCGGTGATGGCGTTGTATTTCTCCCACAAGTGGCCGGTGGTTTCAAAGTTCGCGACCACGGCGGCCACATATTTGCCGGCCAGACGCCGGGCCTCGGCCTGATAGCCATAGCGCAGCAAGCCGGCGATGGCCGCAAACTGCAGGGGCGGCCAGGCGTTGGGCGTGTCCCACTGGTAGGTCCGGCGGTCGGGCCGCGGGCCGGGCGCGCAGGCGACCAAGCCATAGGGGCGTTCCAGTTCCGGCAGCCAGGCCACCAGACGCGCGGCCTGACCGGGCGAGGCCAGGCCGGACCACAGGGTGAAATAGGCCGACACGGCGGGGATGGCGGCGGCCCGGCCATGGGCGAAATCGTGGTCGAAGAAAAAGCCGGCCGCCTCGTCCCAGCACAACGCATTGACCCGCTGGCGGCGGTCTTCGGCCCGCTGCCGCCACCGGTCCGCGCCGCCCTCCCCGAGCTGCTCGCAGAACCATACCTGGTTCAGCTCATGCTGATAAAGCAGGCTGTTCAGGTCGACGGCATAGTGCTCGGCGCAGCGGCGGTCGAAACGCGGCGTGAAATCCCAGCCCGACTCGGCTTCGGCGAGGGCGTGGCGGGCAAAGGCCAGCCGTTCGCCAAGGTCTTCCGGCAGGGTTCCCAGACGCCCGGGCAGGAAGTTGGCGAACCGGCGCACCGCCTCGGGGGTGCCATGGGTGCCGTAGTGGTTGAGGCCGTGGGGACCGCGGCGCATGGCCATCCAGAAGGCGTATTCGGTTTCCAGCGCCGCCCGTGCCCCGGCCAGCCAGGCCCGGTCGCGGGTGTGCTCATACACCGCCCGCACCAGCAACGAGGCCATGGGCGGCTGCGAGCGGTCCAGGTCCTGCCACAGCGTGTAGTTCGGCATGTATCCCAGCAACCGGATGAGATAGAGCAGGTTGTCGGCGTTGGCCTGGGCAAGGTCCGCCCGGCCGTCCCGCAACAGCCCCTCGCTGGTGAAATAGGTGTCCCAGTAGAAGAAGAGGTGAAATTCCGGACCGGCGGTGGGCACGGTGAACGGGTGCGGCAGGGGGATGACGCCGTGGCACGGCCGGGCGTGCGGGCCGGCCGCGGGCGGCGGGACGGGCTCCGGCCCGGGCCGGCAGACGGTGGTCTCCCAGGCCCCGGAAATCGCCTGGCGGACCGCCCGAATCCGGGCGTGACCGATATTGGGCGGTTCCTCGGAAATGGCACGGACTGGCATCGTTTGGGTATCCAAAATTACCTAGCGGTTAGAATGATAATAATATAGCACAACTTGCATTTCTAACCGGTTAGATTATGTTGTCCGTAGTTTCACGGAACACAGCGGAGACGGTAGCATGGTTTCCATCGCGGACATTGCCGAGGCGGTCGGGCTCTCCATCGGCACGGTTTCCCAGGTGCTAGGCCGGCAAGACACGCGCTACAGCGAACGCACCCGGAAGCGCATCCACGAAGCCGCCCAACGGCTGGGCTACCGTCCCAACGCCCTGGCCAAGGCGCTCGGCCGCGGCCGCTCCAACGCCGTGGGGGTGATGTTTGCCGACCTGATCGGGTCGTATGCCAACGACATCCTGGCCAGCGCCCTGCCCGTGCTGGAAGCCGCCGGGTTTCACACCCTGATCGGCGTCAACTACTGGAACCCGGAGCGTGAAAAACAGGAGTTGGAAACCTTTTTGGAACGGCGCCTGGAAGGCATCCTGGCGCTGCCACTGGACGGGCAGCAGGCCAATTACCGCGGGGTCCAGGAGGCCGGCGTGCCCCTGGTCTTCATGTGCGACTGGCTGGAGGGCGTCCCCGCCGACGTGGTGGCCATGGACGGTTATGACGCGGGCCTCAAAATCACCCGGCACCTGCTGGACCGGGGGCATCGGCGGCTGGCGATCCTCGGCGTGGACAACCAGTCCGAGCAGCTGCGCGCCCGCCAGGCCGGGATCCGCGCCGCCCTGGCCGAGGCCGGCGTCACGCCCGACCCGGCCCTGGTGCGCTTTTCCCGCACCTCGGATCCAGAGTCGGTCATGACCCTGACCCGCGGCTTTCTCGGCCTGGCCAAACCGCCCACCGCCATTCTGTCCTCCGTGGATGCCGTGGCCCTGCAGGTGCAGGAAGTGGTCTGCAAGCTGCCCCCGGAACGGCGGCCGGCCGTGGCGGGCATCGGCGGCCTGCCGATGTCCGGGCACGGCATGATTTCCCTGACCACCGTGGCGGAACCGCTGGCCGAGATCGGCCGCCGGGCCGCCGAGTTGCTGCTCAAGCGCATCGGCAAAAAACGGGGCGCCTGCCGCCAAAACCTGTTGCGAGGCGGGCTGGTCGTCCGCGATTCCACTTCTTTTCCTCCACGGAAAGGAGGTGCGTAGTTCCTCGTGATCCGTTACCTGACCGTGCTCATCTTCCGCAACCGCGTACCCCAAAGAAACGTGCCATAACCCCACCCTGCATCCGCCTAGCCAAGGAGAAAACACCAATGAACGCCACCGCCAAATCACTTCTCATCGCAACCATGGGCAGTTGCCTGGTTTCAGGGTCGGCCAACGCCGCCTGGGCATGGGAAAACCAAACCTCGTGGAACAACTCCCTGGCCACTCCCGCCCAAAGCACCAATTATACCTTTGAGATCACCGGCACGGCCCGAACCACTTGGTACTGGGACGATGCCGCCGGCATTCAGTTCGAAACCGACGGATGGAAAGACATCAACTCTGGAATCGTAAAAAAAGAACGGATGAAATTCCAGTTCTCGCAGCCCATCACATCATTCCAGTTCACCACCCCAACGATGACCACTCATGGAATTTACACTGGCAACGCCCTGCACTGGGACATGTCCACCGACAATGGTGCCACCTGGACCAGCCTGTGGAGCTACACCGGTACCGACAACAGTTATCACACCTTCAATCCGCAAACCCTGTCAGCAGTCCAGTTAGCCACCCCCACGACCCAAATCATTCTCCACTATTATCAGGATGTCGCCTCTTATTGCGCTGCGGTGCACTTTACCGGTGCCAACGGCGGCAGCATGACCGTCACCACCATTCCAGAACCGGCCGCGGCCTCCCTGCTGGCCTTGGCCGGCCTGGCGGGGCTGGCGCGGCGCCGCCGCTGACTCCCCACCGCCCCACCGTTGTCAACAGTTAAGGACTCCCCATATCATGCAACGACTCTGCTTACTCACCAGTGTCGGGCTGGTGCTGGCCGGCCTGGCCGCCAGCGCCGGCGGCTGGGCCAACGAGGCCGCCGACACCTTCAACAATCGCCTGGAATTCCCGGTCGGCGGCCCCCAGGAGGTCCAGATCGGCGGCGGCACCCGCACCTGGTACTGGTACGGGGCCAATGCCATCGGCTTCAAGGGCGACAACCCGAACCTCGCCTGGGATGACATCAACGGCGGCGAGGCCAAACGCTTTGCCATCAAGCTGGCGTTCAGCCATCCCGTGCTGGCGTTTTCCTTGGTCCTGCCAACCATGAACAACATGGTGGTCAACCAAGGCGGAACCGTCACTTGGAGTTATTCCACGGACGGCAAGGAGTGGCATGAGCTGTGGCGGCACCAGGGCAAGGACGGCCAGCCGGTGACGGTCACAGGCGTGACAATACCGGAACGGAAGCTCACAGCACCCACTGACCAGTTGTGGCTGGCCTACTCCCTGGACAAGGGCTTTGGCGGCAACGTGCAGTTCGGCCCGGCGGCCGGCGGCCGGCTCAAGCTGACCTTGGCCGAAAAGGTCCTGGCCCACGCCAGGCCGGACCAGCCGGGACGCCTGTATTACCGTCACGAACCGCTCCGCCTGACCCTCGGCCCACTCAAGAAAGGCTTTGCCTGGACGATCCGGGATCTGACACGGGATGTCGAAGTAACCAAGCCCCCTCTGGAGCCAATGGGGAATTACTGGTACGCCAACCTGCCCACCGGCCGGTGCGGCCTCTATGAGCTGGCCGTCCGGTTGCCGGACGGCACGCCGGCCTGCGCCTTCCGCTGGGCCGTCATCAATCCGCCCCTGCCGGCCGCTCTGGAGCAGATCCGCACCACCCCGTTCGGCATCAGTTTCTATGCGCCGCCGGGCATGACCAGTGAGGCCATGATGGAAGTCTGCCAGAGGCTGGGAATCCACGGCACCCGCGGCTATATGACACCCGACTGGCTGACCGGCGAACCAGCCCCGGGCAAATATGTCTGGCAGGACGACCCGACGCCGGTCGACTGCGGCCTGGCCGGCCTGCTGGGCTGGGGCATGGCCGGTTACGGCAGCGTCTGCTGGACCCCGCGCTGGGCCGTGGACGAGGCGAAATGGACCGACCGCACGGTCAACTTCATCCATTACCCGCCCAAGGCGGACTATTACCGCAACTACCGCGCCTTCTGCAAGGCGCTGGCGGCACGCTACAAGGGCTATGTGGACGTTTTCCAGACCTACAATGAACCCAACAACGAACCGTTCGGTTCTTGGAAGGGCACGATCGAGGACTGGGCCAAGCTCAACCGGACGGCCCAGGACGGGCTGAAGGCCGGCAATCCCCGGGCCAAATTGCTGGGCCCGGTGGCCGGCGGCGTGGACCTCGGCCATATCAAGCGCTGCTGGGAACTGGTGGGCAACGACCTGTGGGACATCATCGATGTCCATCCCTACCGCCATGACGGCAGCAGCCCGGAAACCGGCGACCTGCTCGGCGACATCCGGCGCACCCAGCAACTGATCCGGGAACACGGCCGCAACCAGCCGATTTATTTCAGCGAGATCGGCTGGAGCACCTTCCTGCCCCGTGGTAAAAGCACCGGCTGCTATATTTCCGTAACCCCCTTGCAGCAGGCGTGGTACGTCCAGCGCACCTATCTGCTGTCGGTGGCGGCGGGCGTGAAGCACATCGACTACTTCATCTTCAGCGACTGGGGCCCCAACGCGCTGGAACCGGAGCACAACTTCGGCATCGTCGACCACCAGGGCGCCGCCAAACCCTCCGGGGTGGCCTTTTCCGGCCTGACCCGGCACCTGGAGGGGGCAACCTTCCGCGGCGTCTGGCCCACCCCTGAGCCGAAACACTACGCCTTTGCCTGGGCCCTGCGCAACCGCGGCAGCCGCCCATTCCTCAACGGCCTGCCGGCTCAAACGGAATTGCTGACGGTCTGGTGCGACCAGTCGCGGCCGGGCGAGGCGGCGGCCCCAGTCATGGGCAACCCCGTCAAGCTGCCGGGCAAGCCACTGTACGTGGAAGACATGTTCGGCGAACCGGCCCCGAACCGCGTCTTCGCCGTTGGGGCTGACTGGTTTGCGCGGGCTGGCGAAGACCCGCTGTACATCTATGCCGAGCCCGTCCCCGCCAAGGCGCTGGAGGCGTTGCCCGACACCTCACGCCCCCCCAAGACCCTGTCCGTCCTGCCGCTGGGCCAACTGACGCCGGACGGCCAGGGTGGCGAATGGCCGGCATCCCCCGCGGCCACCGTGGGGGATGCCGGCGCCCCCCCGCTGGCCACCTTCAAGGTGGGCGCCACGGATCGCGGCCTGTGTTTGTGGGTGGACGTCAAGGACGCGGAACCGTTCAGCAATCCGCAACAGGGCTGGCTGGTCTGGGCAGGAGATTGCATCGAATTGTTCTTTGACACGGCGCCCGAAAAGAACCAGCCCTGGTTTACCGAGACCACGTTTCAGATCGGCTTGGCCCCCGTCACCCAAGACAGCGCGCAACCGGCCGCCATCCTCATCAATGCGGGAAACCCGAAGTACCGCCGCGGCCAGGTGTTGGCCGCCTGCCGGATGGCGTCCCGGAAAACGGCCGACGGCTGGTGCATCGAAACCGAGATCCCCTGGGCGGAACTGGGCCTGACCCGGCCGGCCAAAGGCGCCACCTGGGGCTTTGACGTGGCGGTGGACGGCGCCAGCGGCAACGGCCACCCAGAAACCCGCTGGAACGGTTCCTTCGACAACTGGAACAACCCCGAACGTTTCGGCAGGATCGTCTTCCCATGAAACCCGCACCCCGTCACAGCTTTACACTGATCGAACTGCTGGTGGTGATCGCCATCATTGCCATCCTGGCCGCCATGCTGCTGCCGGCCCTGGGCAAGGCCAAGGACCGGGGCAAGGAAATCAAGTGCGTCTCCAATCTGCGCGGCATCGGCCTGATGACCAGCATGTACCAGGTTGATTTCAACGACTTCTTCCCGCCTTACTTCCACAACAACGAGATACCCTATTTCGACTTCGGCGGCGACAATGGCAACGCCGCCGACGTTGGCTTGGGGCAGGCGGAGGCGGCGGAAAAGCGCCCGCTCCACAGTTACAGCAAAGGCGGCCTCAGCATCTTCCGTTGTCCGGGCGATGACGGGCGTTATGGGTCTTGGGCGCTCCCCAATTACAAGACCTTCGGCAACAGCTATTCCCAGTCCAACCCTCATCGCGGCGGCGGCTGGGAAGGGGTCGGCGGCGGCTGGGGCTTGTGCGTCAACAACGGCAGCCACCCCTATTGCGTGCCGCGGAAAATTTCGGGCGTGCTGCCCGGCAGCGTTGACACCATGAGTTGGACGCTGGTCGGCGTCTCCCCCGACAAAAAAATCTGCTATTTTGACGCGGATGCCTGGAGTCCACTCTACAACAACATCCAACCCACCTGGCATGGCAAGCCAAACTTCTACAACGCCCTGTTCTGTGACGGCAGCGCCAAAAGCGCCAACCTGCCCGGGGGCGTCTTCGGCTCCACCACCGAATATGCCTGGTGACGGTTTTCTTCGCCACCATTCACGGCGCGGCCAACCTGGTTTCGTTCAACTGGCCGGAAAAATAGCAAACGCCCCGAGATGACCGTCACCGCGCCCGCGGATGCGCCTTGCCGTAGGCTTCCAGCAGCCGTTCGGCGCTGACATGGGTGTAGATCTGGGTGGTGGAAAGACTGGCGTGGCCGAGCAGTTCCTGGACACTGCGCAGATCGGCGCCGGCGTCCAGCAGGTGGGTGGCGAAGGAGTGGCGCAGCTTGTGCGGCGTGCAGCTGGCCGGCAACTCCGCCTGCCGCAGGTACAGCTTGAACTGCCGCTGCACGGAACGGGCGGTGAGCCGGCCGCCGTCGAGGTTGAGGAACAGCGCCCCCGGCTGCCGCCGCCCGGACAGCCCCAGGTTTTCCCGGGTCTCCAGGTAGGCGCGCAGCGCCGCCAACGCCGGCTTGCCCAACAGGCATATCCGCTGCTTCTTGCCCTTGCCGCGCACGGTGAAGACGCCGGAGAACAGATCCACGTCCTTGAGGTCGAGGCCGACCGCCTCGCTGATGCGGAGTCCGCCGCTGTAGATGGCCTCCAGCAGGGCGGCATCCCGGCGCAGCGCCAGCAAGGCGTCATCGAGCCGTTTGCCGGTGCGATCACGGATGTCCGCGGCCCAAAACGCCGCCGGAGCGTCGAGCAGTTTGGCCACCTGGTCGCGGGTCAGCACCTGCGGCAGCCGCCGCGGCGCCTTGGCCGAAGCCAGGCCGGCCAGCGGATTGCCCGGCAACGCCCCTTCCCGCACCAGGAACCGGCAAAAGGCGCGCAGACTGGACACCTTGCGCCGCACCGACACCCGTGACAGCCCGGCCTTCTGCTGCAGCAGCATGACGAACTGCCGCCCCAGCGCCAGATTGAGCCGGCCCCACGGCACGGCGGCGGCACCGGCCGGCGGCCAGCCCATCAGTTCGGCGCACTGGACCAGGTCGCGCCGGTAGGCGTCCAGGGTGTGCACCGAGGCGTTGCGCTCAGCCCGGAGATATTTCAGGAAGCCCTGGACCTGGCCGTCCGCCGCCACGGCGGCCGCGGCCCGTTCCTTGGCCGCCACGGGACCGGCCGGGGGTGCGTCGGGGGTTGGCATGATGCCCTAATATAGATCCCACGGCCATGGCCGTGGGCATTTCGCCCCAACGGAGCATGGGAACGGGCGACGTTTCACGGGTTTTACAACACAGCGGCGGGGAATCGTGCAGTTGCACCCCGTTCCCAAGCACGGTACGGTATCGCCATCAGGCCGGTTGGGTGGCGGTTGCGGCGAATGGAGATGACACAACATATGAAGAAACTGATTGCGAGCATGGTCGTTTTCTTGCTGCTACTTTCAGGATACGAGATCGCATTTCGGTGTTGCACCGCCCAATGGGGGGAGATCAATACGGACACAGATCCAATTTGTCTGTACTACTCATGTGACTTGATGCTGGGGCATAAACTCCTCCAAACTATTTTCGCTCCTCGGGCTGCGCTTCAGCTTGGCAAGGTTCGCCTTGCTAAAGGCACCGGCGCCCACATTTCCGGCAATACATTTTACCGAAAACTGCAAAACGGAAATTGGCAGGACGTAACAGCAGGAGTCAAAGATCGTAAGGACAGAGAATAGTGGAACCACGCAGAAAAATTCACCCGTCCCTAGTGCATCCCTAGTGCAGTAGGGTGCCCCCGTGAACCGGCCCGGGCTGTCCCCGGCCGTGGCTGTCCGTGCAAGTCCGTGTTGGTCCGTGCTCAGGCCGCGCCGTGGCCGCCTTTGCCCGCCGGGCCGTGGGCGGGCGGCTGGCGCAATGGCGGCGCCGTCACCGCCGCCACCACCGCCGGATGATGCCACTGCATGTGGATCGCCTTGGCCAATTGCCGGTCCACCGCAAACCGGCTGTGGCCGACCTGGAAGACAAAGGCCGGCCGCCGGCGCAGCAGCCGCAGCCGGGTGCCCGGCACCAGGCCGAGGGCGGTCAGCCGCCGCAGGTCGGCCGCACCGGCGATGCGGAGTCCAACAATCGTGCCCTCATGGTTCTCCTTGCCCGTCGCCAGGGTCGCCGGGCCGGCGCCCGCCGCGGCCGCTGAGGCCGGCGGTGAGGCGTCCGGGGCGGCAACCGCCGCCAGCCCCAGCTGCCGGCGCACCCGCCGCCACCAGCGCAGCAATGCCGGCTCGGCCGGATTCTCATAACCGCAATGGGGGCATTTCCAGCGGCGGCAGCCGCCGGCCAGGCCGCAGCCGGCGCAGGCGCGGCGCGTTTCCGGCGCCGCCACCACCCGGCCGCAGAGTCCGCAGATTACAGTGTCCAACCGGTCCATGTCAACCCCAGGTGAAGCAACAGTGCGGTGCCGTAGGCAATGGCGGCGGTCGCCAGACCGACCCAGGCGCCGACGCGCCAGCCGCGTTCCTTGAACATGATCAACAACTGGGCGATGCAGGGCAGGAACAGGGTCAGCGCCACCGCCCCCACCGCCAGCTGGGCACCGGTGAGCTGGCCGGACCGGCTCAGGTCGTAGAGGCCGGCCGCCCCGTAGTCACGGCGGAAGAAGCCGAACAACAACGCCACCGCCGTGCTGTCCGGCAACCCCAGGGAGCGCGCCACCGGTTCCAGTGCCCGCACCAGCCCCTGGAACAGCCCTGTCAGGCGCCCCAGCCAGATGACCACGCTGGCCAAAATAAACAGCGGCAGCACCTCGCGGAAATACCCCTCGAGACGGGCCCAGGTCTTGATCAGCACGTTGCCCAGCCGCGGGCGGCGCAGCGGCGGCAGCTCGATGTGGAAGCTGGCCGCCTCCCCCGGGGTCAGGGCCGCCGCCAGCCGGCCGGCCGTCATGAACACCAGGACCACCGCGCCCGCCCACACCAGCAACGCCCATGGCCGGTCGCCCAGCAGGCCAAGGATCAGGCCGAGCTGGGCCGAACAGGGCACCGCCAGCGCCAGCAGGAAGGTGGCGATCACCCGTTCCCGCGCCGTTTCCAGGGTGCGCGTGGCCAGGGTCGCCATGCTGCCGCAACCAAAGCCCAGGGCCAGCGGAATCACCGCCCGTCCGCTCAAGCCGAACTTTTTGCACAACCGGTCCAGCAGCAGCGCCATACGCGGCAGGTAGCCGCTGTCCTCGAACAGCGCGAAGACCAGGAAAAAACAGCCCACGATCGGCAACACCAGCGCCACA
>Ga0265297_10006617_pt1 | contig 16672 bp, 18 predicted proteins | sample Munlanlwell13791_FD_192502 | JGI IMG/M metagenome (GOLD analysis project Ga0265297, IMG submission 192502) | Leachate microbial communities from a municipal landfill in Southern Ontario, Canada - Leachate well 137-91 | ecosystem: Engineered > Solid waste > Landfill > Unclassified | place... | reverse complement strand
GCCTATACCCCCTAGATATCTCTGATATCGTATGCTTCCATATCCCGCCTATATCGCATGCGTCCTTCACCCAGCGGAGCCTTTCGAGAAGCCTTTCACCGGCCAGCCCGCGCGAGCGCCCTATAAAGATGAGATACTCGTCAACCATCATATCATCATAAAGGGGGACCGCCTCCGGCATGTATCCTATCAGACTGCGAACCGCGAGCGGCTCTCGGATGATATCCTTGAGCTCCACCAGGGCGGTGCCTTCGGTAGGAAATAGGTAGGTAGTCAATATGCGCATCAGCGTGGTCTTGCCGGCACCGTTCGGTCCAAGCAGGCCGAGTATCTTTTCGTTATCGGCTGTGAACGAAACCCTGTCCAGCGCCAATGTCTTACCATACCGCATGCTTACAGACTTGACTTCTATCACTTCAAGATCCTCACAATAATTTATTTTTTATTTTACTAATTTTTTTCAATTTGTCAATATCTTCAAAGATTTTTTTTATATCAAGGATCGTTATAAAAAGCGCTGGATCCCGATATGGTACTACTATTTTTTAAGCTTCTTGTGAGTGCGTAAAGTTGATTCCAGTAAAGCCAACCCCTTATCGAACTCCTCACCTTTATAGAATACGCCGGATATCTGATACGGTTTTACCTCGCTGATCTTCAGGCGGTCCACATAAGCGCTTATTATAATGACCGGGATCTCTTTATTGAATTCCCTGATCTTCTTTAAGGTCTCCACCCCGTTCATCTCCGGCATGTTAAGGTCCAGGAAGACTATGTCAAACTGCCCTTCCTTAAGCATATTGACGCCCGAGGCCCCATCCGGCGCGCTCGACACCGAATAATTCTTCGACTTTAGCCAGAAAGACATGAGCTGTCTAAAATCACTTTCGTCATCTATTACCAGAACATTTATAGCGCTGTTATCCATACGCACCTCCTAAGTGGCAAGACCGCTATTTTATTATAGCGGTATAGTAAAAATAAATTTTGCGCCGGCGTTATGCTGGCTCTCGGCCCATATCCTACCGCCGTGCTGCTCCACGATCTCTTTTGAGACAGACAGGCCTATCCCCGTCCCGCTTATATCGCTAGGCGTCCTTTCCCCGACCTGATAAAATTTATCGAATATCTTCCCGATAGCTTCCCTCGGTATACCTATGCCGGTATCCTGTACGGTGACCTCTAAAGCGTTATTGTTAAGGCATGCGCCTATAGATATGGTACCATCTTTTGGTGTGAACTTTATTGAATTTCCTATCAGGTTCGTAAGCACCTGGGTGATCCTGTTGGGGTCGACATTTACTTCGGGAAGACTATTCTGGACATGCTTTTCCAATTTTATGCCCTTAGTGTTCGCCCAGGTATAAAGGTTCTCCATGGATTCGTCGATCACTTTCGATATGGAAGAGGGCTGGCGCCTGATATCCATCTTGCCGGCCTCAAGCTTCGACAGATCAAGAAGGTCGTTTATCAGAAGGGTGAGGCGCTTAAGATTGCGCTGCGCTATCGAAAGAAGCTGCTCCTGATTTTCGGTAAGGACACCGGCCGCTTTACTCAATATTAGAGTGACCGATTTTTCTATCCCGACAAGAGGAGTCCGCAGCTCATGAGATACGTTCGCAACGAAATTGGCCTTGAGGGCATCGAGTTCTTTCTGCTTAGTTATGTCGCTAAGGACCGATACCATACCTACGGTCTGGCCGTTCTCATCTTCAATTATAGCGCTTGACGCCCTGATTATCTTCTTTGTGTCGTTGTGCTGGCTTATAAGCTCTATCTCTTTATTGTCTTTGTCGGAGGAGCTCTTTACCATCGACACGAGCTGCTCTTCTTTCAGCCCCTCGAATATCGGGCGGCCGATCTTATCTTTCTTACCGGAGCCCAGCAGCTTCTCAGCCGCCTGGTTCAGCATAATAACATTGCCGTTCTTATCCACAACGACCAAACCTTCGGCTATGCTGTGTATGACCGCCTCGGTCTCTTTCTTCTCGCTCAAGACCTTTTCGTATTTTCCCCAGGCCATCTGCTCATTCTTCGCCTTCTCCTCCAACAGCGTCTCATACTGCTGTTTGATATGGCTGGTTTGAGCACCGACCTTTTTATCTAACTCGCTGCTTATTATATGCGATATCTTCTTACTGATCTTCTCCCAATCCTTTGCGGAGTCCACCACGCTGCTTATCTCTTTGAATATGGTCTTATCGATATCCGTGGCCGGAACTTCTTCTGAGGCCGGAGCCGAGGCCAAATTCTTCATCCTCTCCTCGTCGGCTCTTACTCTTGCCTGAGCCGATAACCTCGCCAGGTTAACCAATACCAGCGCAGTAACTATGCTTACCACTGCTGTAATTACGTAAACTACCGTTACCGGTTCCATGTCAACATCCGCTCTTTATGCTGATTAAAATAACCAGCGTCTCAAAATAAAATATATCAGAATATTATACCCTTAGCAACCATATCAACTTTAAGCTTTTCTATCCCTTCGAACTTAATAGAATCTATGCCCAGGATACCGGCCTCTTTTACAAGGTCATCCCGATCATCGATGTACAAAAGCTTCTTCCTGTCTCCGCCGCCTCGCCTGACCACGTCCTCATATATGAGCCTATCCGGCTTCATTGCCCTGACAATATAAGATAGTATAAGCTCGTCAAATATTTTTATGATATCAAACTTATTTCTGATATGCTCGAAGTGAAGCATGTTTACATTCGAAAGAAGAAATAGTTTATAACGACTCTTGAGCTTTATTGCCAGATCGCACATATCCTCGTCTTTCCAGAAAATATCGTTCCATATCGGAACAAAATCCGCATAAGACATGCTCACCCCAAGCAGTTCCATCGCTTTTTCATAAAATTCTTGCGGAGATATGTCGCCTTTCTCGAACGCGTGTGTTATAGGGGAATCGAAGAACATATCGTATATGTGTTTAGGATCTAGATTGAATCGGCGGGCTATCTTATTAGCTGATATGGTATGGTCAAATCTTATTATGGTATTGCCAAGATCGAAGACTATTACGTTATAAGAATTTTTCATTTATATTTTAACGATGCTCTCTGTTATAGATCCCAGCGATATGTGGTACATATCGTATTACGTACAACGTACTTCGTACAACGTACAACATATCAAGAAATTCACAACCGCAGTTATTGTTTGATCTATGTGATCGCCAGCTTTGTTTACCGGCAGACAGTCCTGCCGGTAAACAAAAATCCAACATTCGATATTTTCTGGAGCAGACGCAGCTGCTACATCCTCACATGCTTGGGCGTAAAGTTCGCTACTTTCATCTTATGGTGTTGGTCGGGGGCCATCTTCTTCTGCATCATGCAGGCGCTCTTCTGGGATGCCGCGCCAGCATATATTATGCTCAGAAGGAATATCGCCATTCCTATAGCGTAGCCAAGCGTCTGCAGAACGGTCTTCTCTTTCTTCGCCAGCATAAAAACTATATAGGATAAGCCTAATGCTATAAATAAAGCCAACGCATCTTTGTACAGCATCAATACCTCCTACGCGTTATCCTGCGCCTCTCTTTACCGAGCGCAGGTCATCATCGGTTAGTACTTAACCGATATAAGACACAGTCCTTTAGCAGGAACGGTGGGACCGGAACACCGCCTATCTCTCTTAGCGAGCATATGCTTAACGCTATCGCTCTCCAATTTGCCTCTTCCTATCTCTATCAAAGTACCGACAATGCTTCTGACCATATTATATAGGAAACCGTCTGCTTCTATATAAATATATATCAAGTCGCCTCTTTTTTCAATTTTAATCTCTTTTATTGTGCGGACCGTATCCTTTTCGCCGCCTCCGTCATTGGTCTGGAATGACTTGAAGTCGTGCCGGCCCAAAAAAAACTTGGCCGAGCTTCTCATGGCTGAGATATCCAATTTGTAAAAACACTTCGCGGCAAAATTCCTTATCAGGGGATCGACGAAGTCATTGTTATATATTGTATAGCAGTATAATTTTGATACGGCGTTGTGCTGGGCATTAAAATCAATCGGGACCTCATCTATCTTGGATATCACTATGTCGCCGGGAAGCGCGCTGTTTAGCGCCATTTGAATATTCTTAAGAGGGATCTTGGAGTTCGTTTTAAAGTTAGCGACCTGGGCCTTGGCATGGACACCGCTGTCGGTCCTGCCGGAACCTATCAATCGGCTATGTTTGCCGGTGATGGTCTTGACGGCCTTTTCTATCGTATCCTGTATGGACTTCGCGTTCTTTTGAAACTGCCATCCGGAATAGCGCGTACCGTCATACTGTATGGTGAGTTTTATATTACGCATCGGATAGAATGCGGACTTTCAAACCGCGGTAGTACCTAAAATTTATTTAACAAGTTTCTCCGCTATCTGTATAGCGTTAAGCGCCGCCCCCTTACGAAGATTGTCGCTGACCACCCACAAAGAAATGCCGTTCTTCACCGACTCATCCTGCCGGACCCTGCCGACAAAGGTATCGTCTTTAAACTCGGCGAATGCCGGCATCGGGTACTTTTTATTCTCCGGCTCGTCTATCAATTTTACACCGGGAGAATCGGCCAGAAGCCGCCTAACCTCATCTGCGGTGATATGCTCTTCGGTCTCTATGTTAACGCTTTCCGAGTGCGCGTAGAATACGGGCACCCTTACGCAGGTAGCATTCACATTTATGGAATCGTCCCCCATGATCTTGCGGGTTTCGTTCACCATCTTCATCTCTTCCTTGGTATAGCCGTTCTCTAAAAATACGTCTATCTGCGGGATCAGATTAAATGCTATCCTGTGCGGAAACTCTACCGGGGTGACCTTCTTTTTGGCAAGAAAGGTCTTCGACTGTTCCCACAACTCATTTATCTTCTTCTGGCCTGCGCCTGAAACCGATTGGAACGTAGTGACCACTATGCGCTTTATCCCGGCTTTTTTGTGTATAGGCCAGAGAGCAACCACCATCTGTATGGTTGAGCAATTCGGATTGGCTATAATACCTTTATGCTCCAGTATCTTCTCCGGATTGACTTCCGGAACTACAAGCGGAACATCGGCATCCATCCTGAAAGCGCTGGAGTTATCGACGCATACGGCCCCCGCCTTTACCGCGCTGGGGAGAAACTCGAGGCTCCTCGACGCACCGGCTGAAGCCAGGACTATGTCTATACCGCTGAAAGAATCGTGGGTCAGCACTTCTACGGGGTACAACTTCCCGTTAAACTTCAGCTTCTTCCCCTTCGACTTCTGCGATGCCAAAAGCCGAATATTCTTCACGGGGAATTTGCGTTCTTCCAATATGCGCAGAAAACAGCTGCCGACCGCACCGGTTGCGCCCATTATGGCTACGTTGTATCTCTTTTTCATTCTCAAACCTCTTAGTTTTTTTAAATCCTAAATCCTAATATCTAAATTCTAAATAATATCAAAATTCTAATGTTCAAAAATCTAAACTTGTTTCTGTCCGGTTTTGAATTTTGTATTTTGGTAATTCGAATTTGTTTAGTATTTAGTGCTTACTATTTTATATATTACACTACAGATTCGCTACTACCAGATCCCCAACCTCTTCCGTGGTATATCCCATCTTACCTGCCGCAAGGCTCGTCATCTTCCCGGCAACTATTCCCATAACGGCCTTCTCAACTGCCTGAGCGGCCTTGGCCTCTCCTATATTATCCAGAAGCATCCCAACGGCGCATATCGCCGCAAGAGGATTTATGACATGCTTGCCCGTATATTTAGGGGCGGAACCGCCTATCGGTTCGAACATCGATACGCCTTCCGGATTTATATTCCCGCCGGCAGCTATGCCCATGCCGCCCTGTATCATCGCACCCAGATCGGTTATTATGTCGCCGAACATATTATCGGTTACGATGACATCGAACCATTCGGGATTCTTTACGAACCACATGGTGGTGGCATCGACATGCGCGTAATCCGTCTGCACGTCGGGATAGTCGCTCTTGAGTTCGTCAAAAGTGCGCTGCCACAGGTCCCACGCATAAGTGAGCACATTGGTCTTACCGCAGAGCGTCAGCTTCTTCCGCTTGTTCCTTTTGCGGCAGTATTCGAATGCATATCTCAGGCATCTCTCGACGCCTTTTCTGGTATTATACGATATCTGTATCGCCACCTCGTTCTTCTTTCCTTTATTGCGGAATTCACCCATCCCTTTATAAAGGCCTTCGGAATTTTCCCTGACGACCACGAAATCGATATCTTCCGGTTTCTTATCCTTTAAAGGGCAGAATGCCGAATTATAGAGTTTGATCGGCCTTAGGTTGATATATTGATCCAGCCCGAACCGCGTCTTGAGAAGTATGCCCTGTTCGAGTATGCCCGGCTTCACATCGGGATGGCCTATAGCGCCGAGAAATATCGCGTCAAATTTTTTCAATCCGGCGAGGTCCTTATCGTCGATCGTCTTGCCGGTCTTCAGGTACCTTGCGCCGCCGTAATCGAACACCTCTTCCTTATAATCAAACCCGAATTTCCTGGAGACCGCCTTCAGGACTTTTAATCCCTCGCCTACAACTTCGGGCCCGGTTCCGTCTCCCGGTATGACTGCTATCTTATAATTTTTACCCTTCATATTATTTCGCGCCTTTCTTTATTGAGTTCATAAGCCCGCCCGACCTCACTATCCTCTGCATGAATGGCGGATACTTTTCAAATTTATAGCTTTCTTTCCTGGTGACATTCCTTATGGTGCCGGACTTCATATCGACGCTGAGGATGTCACCGGACTTTATATTTTCGGACGCCTCCTTCGATTCAATTATGGGCAGGCCTATATTTATACTGTTCCGGAAAAATATCCTGGCGAAATTCTCCGCTATGACACAAGAGATGCCTGCGGCCTTTATTGCTATCGGGGCATGCTCTCTTGATGATCCGCAGCCAAAGTTCTTACCGGCAACTATAAAATCCGACGGTTTGGCCTTCTTCGCGAAATCCTTATCGGCATCCTCCATGCAATGTTTGGCAAGCTCCTGCTTGTCGGTCGTATTTAGATATCTTGCCGGTATTATCTCATCGGTATTTATATCGTCTCCGAACCTGTGGGCTCGTCCTTTATATATCATATTCGCCATTTTAAATGACCTCCTCAGGATGCGCTATTCTGCCTTTTACGGCGCTGGCAGCGGCAACCGCCGGGTTCGACAGATATACTTCGCTGGACGGATGCCCCATCCTGCCCACGAAGTTCCTGTTCGTGGTGGATATGGCCCTCTCGCCTTCGGCAAGTATGCCGACATGGCCGCCCAGGCACGGACCGCACGTCGGTGTGGAGAAGACCCCGCCCGACTCGACAAATATCTTAGCCAGGCCTTCGTCAACCGCATCCATATATATCTTCTGCGTCGCGGGAATAACTATGAGGCGCACGCCGGACTTGACCTTTCTGCCTTTCAATATCTTAGCCGCGATCCTTAGATCGGATATCCTGCCGTTGGTGCATGAGCCTATTACCACCTGATCTATCGGAACATTCTTGACCTTGCCGACCGGCTTCACATTGCTCGGAAGGTTCGGGCACGCCACAAGCGGCTCGATCTTCGACGCGTCATATTCCCTGACATCCGAATATACCGCGTCCTTATCGGAAAAGTAGAACTTGCCGTAACCGGACCTTACTTTATTTTTTATAGACTTCACATACCGTTCGGTTATCTTGTCGGGAGCGATTATACCGTTCTTACCGCCGGCTTCTATGGCCATATTGCACATCGTAAGCCTGTCATCCATCGGAAGGCCCTCGATCGTCTCACCGCAGAATTCCATGGCCTTATATAGCGCTCCGTCAACGCCTATCTCCCCTATAGTATGAAGTATCAGGTCTTTGCCGCCGACCCATTTGGATAATTTACCGTGGAATATGAACTTCATCGACTCCGGGACCTTCAGCCAGCATTCTCCCGTGATCATAGCGGCCGCCAGGTCCGTCGAACCTATGCCTGTAGAGAAAGCGCCCAGGGCGCCGTAGGTGCATGTATGGGAATCCGCCCCTATCACCAGGTCACCGGGAAGCACTATACCCATCTCCGGCAATAACGCATGCTCAACCCCCATGCGCCCCACCTCAAAATAGTTCTTCACGCCGTACTTTTTAGCAAAATTGGCCAGAACCTTGCACTGGTTGGCGCTCTTCATATCCTTCGCCGGAGCGAAATGGTCGGGAACGAGCACCACCCTGTTCTTATCGAAAAGCTTCTTCGCGCCCAGCCTTTCGAATTCCTCTATAGCGAAAGGCGCGGTTATATCGTTACCGAGGCATATATCGACCTTAGCGTCAATAAAGAGGCCCGGCTTGATATCTTTCAGTTTTGTGTGTTTCAGCAATATCTTCTCTGTTATCGTATAGCCCATATTATCTTACAACTCCTTTAGCATGGCTATTTCCTTACAATTAGGGAAATAGATACATTTTATACATTCACTCCATATCTTGTGCGGCAGCTCCTTCTTATCGACCATCTTAAATCCGAAAGAGGCGAAGAACTGCGGCACATAGGTAAGCGCGAAGACCTTCCTGACTTTCAATGTCTTGGCTTCGCGCAGACATTGTTCCATAAGCTTCCTGCCGATCCCCTGTCCTGCCCTGGAGTTGGCCACTGCCAGGCTCTTGATCTCCGAAAGGTCCTCCCAATCAACGTGAAGGGCGCAGCAACCGTATATCTTATTACCTTCGGAATAGACAAAGAAATCCCTTATGTTCTCGTAGAGTTCGTTCAATGAACGCTGCAGCATCTTCTCGCGTTTTGCGTAATAGGCGATAAGTTTCTGTATCTTCTTGACATCTTCCACCGTGGCTTTTCGTATCAAGCTTTTATCCTTTTTTTAAAAAACGCCTTCTTTTTAAATTTACATATATCATACAGAACACAGCTCCCGCAATCAGGGCGCTGCGCCTTGCAGGTCTTGCGGCCGTGCTCTATTATACTTAAATGAAAATTATATATCAAACCGGGGCTGACCATCCTGGTCAATTTATCATGCGCATCTTCTATGCTCGAGCCTTCACTTAAAAGGCCCAACCTCTTAGTTACTCTAAATATATGGGTATCCACCGGCATGACCGGTTTCGCGAAACTGAATAGCAGCACGCATGCGGCAGTCTTCGGCCCAATCCCCTTTATGGACCTCAGATATTCCAAGGCGGCATCCGGGCGAAGGCCATTTAGGGAGGATAGGCTTAACCGCCCTTCGCGCCTAACGATCTCTTTCAAGACCTCCTTTATCCTGCCTGCCTTTATATTGGCAAGTCCGGCATGTCTGATGGTACCGGCAACCAATCTGGTATCCGATACCATGACTTCGCTCCAGGACCTAAATCTCTTTTTAAGGAGGCTGAATGCGCCTAAAGAGTTCCTGTCGTTCGTATTTTGAGAAAGAATTGTCCGGATAAGCTCATCTATCGGGTCGGTTTTTTTTAATTTCGCGGGCCTGCCGTAAGCCCTGTTCACCAAACCTAATATCTTCCGCACTTTATCCTGTGTATCCATATCGGTAAAAGAGGTTTTATTATAGTCTAAAAAATTGACTATATCAAGAATTTTTTATGGGCCCCTGGGCTGCCGGTCTACCCGCCGCTAGGTGGGCAGGCAGGTGCGCTACTCGGATAAACCTCGCGTCACCCAAAAATCGCTTAGGATCAGATTGGATCTTGCATGAGACTAATTCCCATAGCTAGGTTGAAACGATTTTATCTATCGAAGTCCGACTTCGATAATTTATTTCGCTTTAATACTTATTTCAGGCACTGAATCCAGAAGGGTTTTCGTGTAGGACTCCTTGGGATTGGAATATATTTCCGAGGCCGGACCTTCCTCTATTATCCTGCCATGCCTCATGACAGCCACCCGATCCGATATAAATCTTATGACCCGCAGGTCGTGGCTTATAAAAAGGTATGTCATAGCCAGCTTCTTCCGTATATCCTTTAATAGTTCCAATATCTGCAGCTGAACTGTTATGTCCAGGCTGGAAACCGGCTCATCGCATACTATGAACTCCGGATTCGTCAAGACGGCCCTGCCTATAGCTATCCTCTGTCTTTGGCCTCCGGAGAACTGGTGCGGATATTTATTTAAAGAGTCTGGCGGGAGCTTTACCATTTCGACGATCTGACCAACCCTGTCTTTTATCAAACTGCGCTTCATGCCGGTCAAGACCAGCCCTTCCGCCATGATGTCAAATACTTTCATTTTAGGATCAAGGCTATTGTGCGGATCCTGAAAAATAACGTTCAATCTATCGGTGTTGACCTCGATGCGGCCGGAATCCGGCTTGAGCGAACCAAGTATAAGCCTGCCCAGGGTGGTCTTTCCGGACCCGGATTCACCCACAAGGCCGAAAGCGGCTCCCTTTTCTATCTTCAGGGACACGCCATCTACGGCCTTGACCACGCTATTTCTTTGTCCGGCATATCCTCTTCCAGCAGAAAAATATTTTTTCACATCTTCGCATTTAACTATCATCGTGATAACGCCTTGGTCGATTCTATCAGAGAAATTGTATATGGATCCTTGGGATGGGCCAGGACAAGATCCTTGAGACCCGATTCCACTATGCGGCCCTGGTACATCACACCCACCCTGCCGCACATCCTCGATATTATACCCAGATCATGACTTATGAATAAAGCCGACACCTTCTCTTCGCTTATAATCTCTTCCAGTAGATCTAATATCTGGGCCTGTATGGTAACGTCAAGCGCGGTCGTGGGCTCATCCAATATGAGCAACTCCGGCTTATTGATAAGGGCCATCGCTATCATGATGCGCTGTTTTGTTCCACCCGATAATTGATGCGGATAGCACTGGTATATGCGGTGCGGTTCGGGAATATGCACGCGTTCCAAGAATTCGATCGCAAGTTCTTTCGCAGCCATGTCGGATAGATCCTGATGCGCATGGACAGCTTCTTTGATCTGATACCCGACCGTAAAGACCGGGTCGAGGGAGGTCGACGGCTCCTGAAATACCATGGCTATGCTGCCGCCCCTTATTCTCCTCAAACGATCTTCTGCCATGGTCAAGACATTTTCGCCGCAGAAGAGTATGTCCCCAGCTTCTATCACAGCTGACCTAGGAAGCAATTTCAGGATGGAAAGCGCCGTCATCGTCTTTCCGGATCCGGATTCTCCTACAAGGCCGAAGACCTCGCCTTTATTGATTTCGAAAGCTACGCCATCCAGCACTTTATTTGATATGCCGTGATTATTTATGCGCACCGCAAGAGACCTTACCTCCAATACCATATTGCCCATATATTATCCCTAATTTAATCTCGGTTCCAATATATCGCGAAGCGCGGCGCCTAATATATTATACGCAAGCACCGTAAATAGTATAAATAACCCGGGAAATATCGTCAGCCACCAGGCGACGCCGAGCGTAGATTTTCCATCCATCAATATATTCCCCCAGCTTGGTGTGGGCGGCTGGACGCCTATGCCAAGAAAACTTAGCGCCGATTCGACAAGTATCGCGCCTCCGACGCCCAGCGTCGCATTTACCAAGACCGGGCCTATGGCGTTCGGAATAAGGTGCCTCAATATTATCCACCTGTCACTGGCGCCCATTATCTTGGAAACCGCCACAAAATCTCTCTCTTTTAAGGTTAATATCTCGGCCCTGATGAGCCTGGCCACACCCATCCATCCTGTGAAACCTATCACCGCCATTATGGTAATTATCGACGGATCGAGGAAGGCTATTACGGCGAGTATCAGAAAGAACGTGGGAAAGCATAGCATGATATCGACAAATCGCATTATGGCGGAATCGATCCTGCCGCCGTAGTATCCTGCGATGGAGCCGAAGAACATCCCTATGAGGACCGCTATGCCGACCGCTATAAATCCTATCGACAGGGATATCCTTGACCCATACACTATTCTGGAGAAGACGTCCCTGCCGAGCGTATCCGTCCCGAAGATGTGATCCGGCGCCGGGCCGGTCAATACGGAATCGGCATCTATGCGCGCAGGATCATATGGTGCAATGAAAGGCGCAAATACCGCAAATAAAAGTATCGCCAGAATGAAGACGAGCGACACGAAGACCATCTTATTTTTTAACATCCACTACTCCCCTCCCGTCATCCTTATGCGAGGATCCGCATAAGAATAGGCTATGTCCGCCATGAGATTCCCCAAAAGGGTAAGCATGGCCCCTATCGACAGAACTCCCATTATTGTGCTATAGTCCCTGGCCATGACCGATTCATAGAAAAGCCGCCCTAGGCCGGGGATCGCAAATATCGATTCGATTATAACGCTTCCGCCGATAAGTCCTGGTATGGATAACCCAAGGATGGTTATGATGGGTAAGCTCGCGTTCTTGACGGCATGCTTATAGATCACTTCCGATCCGTTCAATCCTTTCGCCCTGGCCGTCCTGATAAAATCCTGGTGCATGACACCGATCATTGCCGAGCGCATATATCTCGATATGCCGGCCAATCCGGCAAAGGCGGATATGAAGACAGGTAAGGCTATATGCCTGGCCACATCCATCATCTTGCCCATCGCCGAGAAATATTCAAAATCGAGAGATTTGATCCCGGAGACCGGCAGCCAATTCAATGTTATCCCGAAGAGGTTCATCAATAAAAGGGCCAGCCAGAATTCAGGGGTCGAGAAACCTATGAAGACAAATATTGTGGCAACCTTATCGAACAATGAATTCCTGTGGAGCGCAGAAAATACGCCTATGGGTATGCCGATCAGCAGTATCAGCAGAAAGGCGACGGAATTTATTAAAAGGGTTATAGGTATCCTCTCGGCTATCTTTTCGGAAACTTTTCTATCGTCGACATATGAACGCCCGAAATCGAATACCGCAAACCTCCTCAGCCAGCTGAAATATTGTATATGGAGAGGTTTGTCGAGCCCATAGAGTTTCTCTAACCGAAGGCGCGCCTCATAAGACACCTTAGGATTCATACTCGTCTGTATATCGGTAGGCCTGCCCGGTGCCAGATGTATGACAAAGAAGGATATTAGCGTTATCCCAAGAAATACCGGGACAAGTCCTATCATTCGTTTAAAAATATAACTCAGCATAAGTTCAGCTTTCGACCGTTACAAAAAGTCACCACGTCACAACGTCACCAAAACAGGACAATCGATTGAAGTATCAGCGTATCAAGTGTCAAAGTATCAAGGCTATGACACTCTGATACTTGACACTACACACGCTAAACTGACTTTACGCACTACGCACGACGGACGACGCTTTACCGATACCGCTGCTCACTCTTCGGCGCATACCACTTTATAAAATTATAACCGATTCCTATTGGCGACGCCTTAACGCCGCGAAATCTCTTATTGACTATAGGAAGCGTCTGGCCCGAATAGAGGAATAGATACGGCTGATCGTCGTATATCAAGCGGTGTATCTTATGATATATCTCGGCGCGCTTGGCTTGATCGAACGTCCTTCGCCCTTCTTCAAGCAGTCTATCAACCTCTTCATTCTTATATCCAACAAAGTTGAATTGCCCTTCGCCGGTCTTAGATGAGTGCCATATGTCGTAATTATCCGGATCCCTCGACAGGAACCATCCCATGAGCACGGCTTCAAAACGCCTTTTATTTATAAATTCATTTATCATCGCGCTCCACTCCAGCACGCGTATCTTCATATCTATCCCGATATCTTTAAGATAGCCCTGTATCATCTCCGCTGAGCGCAGGCGTTCCGCATTGCCCTGATTCACCAATACGGTAAATTCAAATCTCTTGCCGTCTCTCTCGACCCATCCATCCGCGTTTGCATCAACCCATCCGGACTCAGACAAAAGCCTCTTTGCATGCGCGCTGTCGTAAGGCACCGGGAAGATACTCTTATCATAGGCCCATGAATCGAGCAGGAACGGTCCGGTAGTGACTTCGGCCAGTCCGAAGAATATCGTATCTATTATCTCTCTTTTATTCACCGCGTAATTTATGGCCTGTCTTACTTTGGGGTCTTTAAATTTCGGGTCGGCAAGGTTGTACCCCATATACGTATAGCTGAAACTTGGATACTTAAATTTATTGTAATGCCTTTTAAAAAAAGAGTTATCCGTCTGCCTTGTGTACTGCAGAGGCGTCAATATGGCCAAGTCAACGCCCTGCGTTTCGAGCTCCAGGAATATCGTAGCGTCATCCGGTATTATACGATAGATATACCGGTCTATATATGGCCTGCCATCAAAATAATCATGATTGGATACCAGTTCTATCTTTTCGGCGGTCTTCCATGATCTAAATTTATAAGGCCCTGTGCCGATCGGTCTTCTGGCGAATGCCGTCTTATTGAGATCCTCTTCGGCAAGCAGATGCTGGGGCATTATAGGCATGCCCCAGCTCGCTAAGGCCGGAGCGAACGGTTCTTTGTAAGTGACCTTTACCGTATAGGCGTCTAAAATTTCGAAAGTCTTGACGCGCTCAAAATCTCCGCTATACGGCGTCTTGACGGATGGATCGATAAGTTTTCTGAATGTGAACTCTACGTCCCTGGAAGTAAAAGGCACGCCGTCATGCCATAGTACATCAGGCCTTAAGTGAAATATTATAACAAGGCCTTCGTCCAGTATCTCCCAGCTGGAGGCCAGGTTTCCTACGATATTTATATCCTTATCATATTTCACCAGGCCGTCGAAGACCATACCGCATATATCGCTGGAAGCCGAGTCAGAGGCAAGGATCGGAACAAGCGTGCGGGCATCTCCGATGGAGGAGACGACTATCGCATCGCCGTAGGAAGGGGCATCCGGATCTTGGGCTGAAGCGATGCCGGAAAAAATTGTCAGGCAGAAGAACGATATAAAAACAAAGAGCCGGCACACTTTTCTATTGTCGGAATATCCGCATCTTTCAAAAAGTGTCCCGGCTAGATCCATTTGGGACTCACAAAATATTTTAAAAATCTAAAGCGTCGCCCGCTAAAGGACTGGGCGCGCCGCCCTGGGTCTGAGAGACCGGAATGGTCAACCCTTCCTTGGCGACCAAAGACCTTCCCCTATGGCTCGTCATCACGGCAAGCGCGAGGCAGGTGAATATATAAATTATCGCCGCAGCTGCGGTCGCACGGGTCAGAAAGACCGAGGTCTTCGTTCCCAATATCGTCTGGGTCGAGCTCCCGCCGAAAGATTCGCTCAATCCGCCGCCTCGCCCGGCCTGCAGCAATATCACAGCAATCAATACAAGTGAAACTATTACATGGACCCCAATGACTATACCGTATAACATATCATGACCTCTTTATTTTAAGCAATTTTTCACTATATCGCAAAATGATTCGGCCTTGAGGCTGGCGCCGCCCACAAGGGCGCCGTCAACGTCCGGCTGAGATATGAGCTCGGCTATATTTTCCGGCTTAACGCTTCCGCCGTATTGTATCCTCACCGAGTTTGCGACTTCTTCACCGAACATATTTTTGATGAGCGTTCTGATATATTTATGAACCTCTTCGGCCTGCTCCTTAGTGGCGTTCACTCCCGTGCCTATCGCCCATACGGGTTCATACGCTATGACAGTCTTCATCATATCATCTTTGGTCAGGCCCTTCAAAGAATTTTCAATATGGTCTTTTACGACATCGAATGTCCTGCCGGCCTTTCTCTCGTCCAGTTTCTCTCCCACGCACACTATGGGCTTCAATCCATCTTTCAGTGCGGCCTTCATCTTCTTATTGACGGTCTCATTGGTCTCTCCGAAAAACTGGCGTCTCTCGGAATGTCCGATGATAACATATCGGCACCCTGCGCTCTTCAGCATCGAAGTCGATACCTCTCCGGTGAAAGCGCCCTCCTTCTCCCAATACACATCCTGAGCCCCTAGACCTATATTGGTATCCATGGTTATCCCGCTCACATCGCTTAACGAAACGAAGGACGGACATACGACTATCTCGATCTCCGTTATATCGTATAAATTCCTTTTTATCTGATTTACTATATCCATAGATTCAGGTATCGTCTTGTTCATCTTCCAGTTGCCTGCTATTATCACTTTTCTCATAATGGTATCTGCCTATCTTTATTTATCGTTTAACGCGTCTATACCGGGAAGCCCTCTACCCTCAAGATACTCCAAAGAGGCGCCCCCTCCGGTCGATATATGGGACATCTTATTATCCACTTTAAACTTAGCCATGGCTGCTGCTGTATCGCCGCCCCCTATCACCGAGGTCACGCCTTTTAAGGCAGCGATAAATTTGGCTACATCTTCGGTGCCCTTGGCGAACTTATCCATCTCGAAGACTCCGAGAGGGCCGTTCCATATTACGGTCTTCGCGCTCTTCAGCTTATTTTCGAAAAGCTCTATTGTCTTGGGCCCTATATCCAGACCCATCCAGCCATCCGGGATATCCTGGCCCACCAGCTTCACATTGGCATTGGCATCGAATTTATCGGCAACCACGTTATCTATGGGAAGCAATATGGGGATCTTCTTATTCTCGGCCTTATCGAGAGCCGCCTTGGCGGTATCAAAACCGTCTTTATCTAATTTTGAAGACCCGATGGTCTTTCCCATCGCCTTAAGGAAGGTATAGGCCATTCCGCCGCCTATGATCAATACATCCACCTTATTCAATAGGTTATCTATCACCTTTATCTTGTCTTTGACCTTAGCCCCTCCGAGTATTGCTACGAAAGGCCTATTCGGATTGTCCACG
>Ga0265297_10006616_pt1 | contig 16674 bp, 13 predicted proteins | sample Munlanlwell13791_FD_192502 | JGI IMG/M metagenome (GOLD analysis project Ga0265297, IMG submission 192502) | Leachate microbial communities from a municipal landfill in Southern Ontario, Canada - Leachate well 137-91 | ecosystem: Engineered > Solid waste > Landfill > Unclassified | place... | reverse complement strand
CCATTTGCCAGGACCAAAAAGTCGCGCTGACGGTATCTGTCCATATAAGGGACTTTTTGCTCATCACTTGGTTGCGGAGTTATTTTTTGTTGTTTGTCATTTTCGGCACGAGCCAATTGTTGATGAGAATGAAGCGATCCGATGAGGCCTTCGGTGATAATTTTTTTGAGCAATGCTTCGGAAAAGCCCACGGGATCCGATTGTTTGATGTAGTCAAGGACGCTCCATATTTCCTCAATGCTGTATTCGCGGAACTCCACCAATTTCTTGGCAAAATCCGGGTGAAGGTCAAACATCCCGGAAAGCATATATGAAAGCTGGTAGCCCCATTGCCACTCTTTATGGAGCGTGATAAAGAACTCATCAATGGCGCTTAAAATAGGAATGACATTATATTTATTGCGGTTTTTGCTTTCAAGATAGGAAATAAGGATTTCCGAAGGAAGGTTGCCGGCACCGCGGCCAATACCGTAAAAACTGCAATCAACAATCGCCACTCCGCAGCGCATCGCCTCAAGGGTATTGGCAAAAGCCATTTGAAGGCTGTTGTGGGCATGAAAACCCGCTTTAAATCCGCCGCCTAAGCTTAATACAGGCTCAAACAAGCCTTCTATTTGATTGGGCAAAATCGAGCCGTAGCTGTCCGCGATATAAAAATAATCGAGGCAGGAGTTTTTCAGCGCCGCAAGCAGCTTTTTCTTTTCTGGCTCTGAATACGTTGCGTATGCCATGGCCTGCAACGAAACCATGTATCCTTTTTGTTTAATTGCATCAAGGAAAGAAAGCGCCTTGTGGATTGTGTTTTTGTGCGCGGCTATCCTGACGATATCGACAGGGCTGTTCTTTTTATCATCAAAATCTTCTCTCTCAATCTTCCCAAAATCTCCCATGACCGATATTTTGGGGCCGTCGATGCCGTGGAGCGTTTCACGTATGTCGTTGTCTGTTGAAAAACGCCATGGACCATATTTTTCGGGATCGAAATATTTTGCGCTTGCCCTGCAGCCAATTTCGACGACATCAATGCCTGCCTTTGAACATGCGCGATAAGTTTCTCGTGCGATTATCCGGTCAAATTTCCAGTTGTTGACGTAACCGCCGTCACGTATGGTGCAGTCGAGCGTCTGAATGCCGTTGTGTTTTTCAGGAGTGTTGTGGTTGATTTTCATGATAAGCCCGCAGAATGGTCCTTATTTTCGAAAATATAAATTTTCCTGTAGAGGCCGATCCTTCCTTTTTGGAGCGTTAACGGCCCGTGGTAATTAAATGTTTTTATGAGCCTGAAATCTTTTAAGGTGCCCGAAGCGATAGCGTTTATGATTTTTTCTGCGCTTACCGGTTCCTCTTCATATGCGCCGCTGATAATGATGAGGCCGGGGTTGATAGAGGCGATGCTGTTTAAGTGGCCATTGATGTCTTCGTACCACCATTTGGCATGAAGCGTGGGAAATTTCTCCGGGATATAAAATTCCTTTGTATCGCTCCAGATTATTGTTTTCGCAGCATAATTTTCTTCGAGCCACGTGCCTATTTCAAGGCCGGCGTCGGATTCCTTTGTATGGACAAAATTATAGTAGCGCAGAAAGGTGGGCATGCGCTCATAAAGATTTGCCATAACTAAGAAAGAAAAAACAGCGATGGCTATTTGCTTTACCCGTGGCTGCGCCATAGAATCGAGGTGCTCTTTGATTGCCAGGAAAAAAAGCAGCCACAGCATAAAGGTTATCAATAAAAGATAGTGCGGTGCGCGGAATTTGATAAAGAACATCAGGAAGCCGAAATTTGTCCCTATGAAGCACCAGATGAACAAGCGCTGGAGCAGTACAGTTTTACGGTTTCTTAAGTTCTCTTTCAGGCGCGTCAATTCATACGTAAAATACCAAAGTAAAAACGCAATCCCCGAAATTCCGAGGTTGTGTTTGTCAAAAAGCAGCTTAAACCAGGCGAAATTGTCAACCCATTCCAAGAGAAGGCCTTTGCCCTGTTGGCTGAAGCTGAATTCAATGATACCCAAGCCAAAAAACGAACGCGCGGTTGCGATTGGATGTAGCAAGCAGTGAGGGTTGGTGAAGATGAATATGGTGCAAAAGATTAATGAACCAATGAAGAGAAAGGAAAGGATGCAGTTGATCAAAAGTACAAGCAGGTCTTTTTTGGGGACGCCTTGATTCAAATTTTTCAGGGCTTGCAGGCGCCGTTTTGCATAAAGGTTTAACGCGATCCAGCAGCAGCCAAAAAGCGAAAGTAAGATTAAACATATAATGACGGCCTTGAAAAGAGCGAGCCCGGTGAGTCCGTTGGCTCCAAGCGCTGCTCCGATTTTTGTAATGGTGGCGGCAAGGGGTATGAGGATAAAATAAGCCGCGCCAATTGAACCAAGTGCAAGAATAACAATCAAGGATCCTGCAAAGGTATTCACACGGAAAATCCTCCTGTTTATCGAGGTTAACAGAACGGGATCAGACCATAAAAACCACGCAACAAAAATAACGATTGGCGGAATCATAAACATCCCGCCGTATTTGGTTGCAAAGGCAAAGCCCGCGGCTACCATGCACCACCATAGGGGCTTCGCCTTTTTTTGTTTTACAAAACTCAGCCCAAGAATCAGGCTGGTGACCAATAAGAGGATTTCAAAGGGGTGCGGCCTGCTGTTGAGGCCCCAGTACAGATAGCCGGGGGTCGTTATGATGAGGAGCGTGCTTATGAAGCTCAAAAGATGCGATGAGAGAAAATACAATGCGAGAAAATACAAAAGGACGATTGTTAGGATTATTGAAAAAGTATTCAAGGCCCGGAACGTGACAGCCACTGCAGCGTGATTGTTGCTGTCGGCGTGCGCGTGCGAATACGGAAAAAGAAAAGAACCGGCGACATAATAGAAAAAAGTCGGATACGAGACGATGGTCGGCGGGGTCATGAAAAGGTCTTTATAAAAAGTGGTGTAGAAGCCAATGATTTCATTCTCGTCCGAGCTGAAATGCTTGATTATGCGGGGGTTGTCAATGCCTTCAAAGATCGAAGGATAGGCATTCACAACAACCACCAGAATCAGCGCGCAAAGCGAGAGCGCGGACAAAAGCATGTCTTTTTTTTGCAGGGCGCGGATGGCCATTATTTTTCTTCTTTGTTTTCTGTTTTTTTTATCGTAAACTACGTCAATAAGGTAAAGCGGCCTGTTTTTTGCCTCGTCAAAAATTTTCGCCACGTATTCACCCAGGATCCCGATCATGACCATCTGGACGCCGATGAGAAACAAAATCAACGCCATAATCGGCAGGTATTCGGGGATCCCTTTGTTTTCGAATATAACAAAATAAATCATGCGCACGATATAGAGAAAGGCCGAGAAAGAAACGATTATGCCGATGAGGCTGATGATGCGTATCGGAAACGTTGAAAAAGAAAGCAGACCGTCAAGGGCAAGGCCGGTCATTTTCTTAAGCGAAAACTTGGTTGCGCCGTATTTGCGCGCCGGCGCGCTGAAGGGCACCGCAATTTTCTTAAACCCCATCCAGGAAACCAGGCCTCTGATGAAGCGCGACTTTTCTTTGATTGATTTGAAGCTGTCAACCGCCTTACGGCTCATAAGCCGGAAATCAGCGCAGTTAAAACCCACATCGTAATCGCTGATTTTTGCCATGAGAGCATAAAAAGCCCTTGCCGTCAGTCTTTTAAAAAAAGGTTCTTTCTCCGTATCCACCCTGACGGTGTAGACAATGTCATTGCCGTCTTTCCAGTGCTTAATGAGTTCGGGTATCAACTGCGGCGGATGCTGGAGATCGCTGTCTAAGGTGATTACTGCCTGGCCGGCCGCATAGTCAATTCCTGCCGTTAAGGCGATTTGCTGGCCGAAGTTCCTGCTCAAGCCGATAACTTTGACACAAGGATCTTCGTTAAAAATATCTTTCAAAATCTGCATAGAGGGCGCCTGCGTGAGGTCATCATGGACAAAGATAATTTCACAGGAAAGATGCAGGCCCTGTATTACCTTTCGCAATTCCTGATAAAATTGTTTTATTATTTCAGTTTCTCTATATACAGGAACCACAACAGAAATATCAATCTTTTCCATTTTAATCCCCCGTTACTTTATGAGTTCTATATTTTTTTGTTTAAGTGCTTTTTTTACCGTATCGCTTTTTAACGCCTGTAATTCCGCATATGGATCATAGCGCCAGTGTGCATAGTTTTGTTTGAAGGCCGCATCGGCAATGCCGGGGTGGCAGATAATTTCCGTGATGCCTTCCCTTACGTCTTCGAGCAGGCGCACGAGCGAAGCTTCCTTGAGGCTGCCTGCAAGGCGCAGGCCCAGCAAACGGTCGGGATGCGCAATCTTTTCATTCTTTAAAAGTTTTTTACAGGATAAAGAAAGCGCGCCCAGAGAGGAGTCTTTAAAGCTCAGAAGATGCTTAAAGGCGAGGCGCGGCAGACGCACAGAATGAATATTGTATTTTTTCATCAGGGCCAGGGCAATCTTAAATATCCCCGGCAGCAAATGTAAGTGTTGATGGCTATCAATATGAGAAATGGTGATTCCTCTCTCCAGCACTTTTTTGATTTGCGCTTCGAGTTCAGCGTTGACTTCGTCTAATTTTATTTGTTTTCTTAAATACCGCAATAAGAATCCTTTGTGATTCTTTAAAAGGAATCCGTTCGTATCTGTAAGGCTTTTTATTTTTTCTGCACCACTTAACGGTTTTTCTTCGATGAGTGTCAGATGGATACCTATCGGCATTCGGGGGCATTTCTTTGCAAGGCTCACCGCGTGGTCAAAACAGGATGCATTCGCAATGATGCTGGTGCGGGTCAGGATGCCGTTTTCAAAGGCATCAATAATGCCTTCATTAATGCCCTGTGTAAGGCCGAAATCATCCGCATTTACGATAAGTTTCTTCATGTTTTTTGCGCAATAACTAAAAACTGCGATTGCGCCCGGAAAAGTTTTTCTGCATTGTATAAGACGGTAATCGCGATTTTCTCAAACGGATTCAGATTGAGTTTTTCAATGGGATAGTGCATCTTAAGCGTCTGCCGCATGGAAAAGCCAAGCTGTTTTAGGAGCTCATGAAACCCGGATTCTTTAAAATAGCTTTTATTGTAGGCAGTGAATGTTTTCTGCAGCGGGTATCGGAAAACACCGCAGGTGCATTTATACGCTATGCGGGCCGCTGAAGCTATGAGCGAGCTGTAATTATCTGAGGATATCAAGAGCAGTCCTCCCGGCTTTAACAGCTCATGCGCCTTTTGCAGGTTTTCTTTCGGCGCATCAACGTGCTCAATGACGTCCCAAAAAGTAATCAGGTCAAAGGATGAACCCGGGTAGCTGCTTGCGCTTATGCTTTTGTCAGAGACGCGGAAGCCGTAGTTTTTGGTGATAAATTGTGAACCATAGGGTGAAATTTCTATACCTTCAACCTGCCAGCCACGCTCGCTGGCGATTTTCATAAAAACGCCCAAGCCGGCACCGACATCAAGCACTCTCCTGCCGCTTGTCAAATGTTCGAGTGTTTCTAAACATCGAATATAAAGCGTTGCACTGGGGTCAGCGCTGTAATTAAGACGCGCGGCATCAAAAGCGTTTTTCTGGACGTCGCAATAATATTCCTTTGAAAACGAATCTTTCTGCGTTCCTTTCGGCGGGAAATTCGCATTAAACTCTAGGTCGCATTCCGGGCAATGGTAAATAGCGTAATCAGCCAGTTTGAACCTTTCTTTTGGCTGTTCAAAGCCGCACACGGGGCATTTCATATTGTTGGCAGTTTTCATCTTATTTTTTTGCACACATACAGGATATGCGGATAAAGAAAACCCCTGTCGAGGTATTTTACGCTGACTGAAAAGCCGATTTCTTTAAGAAGCTTATCGTATTCTTCTTCTGAGCGAAAATAAAAATCCTTGCCTTTGGTAAAATGTAGCAGCTTTACCATGATTGATTCCTGAAAACGCAAGAAAGAAAATTTCCAGCCAGGCTTATTGTTTACCTCTTTAATGATTAAATAGCCGTTTTTCGGCAGCCGTTTAAAGATATGGCGCATGATCGCTTCCTGCTGGTCAAACGGTATTAGATAGAGAACGTCAAAGATTGAATAGACATCGGCGCCTTCCGCAAGCGTTACTAAGTCACGTTGAAAAAAAGAGATGCCCTCGCCTGCCGCCTGCTGGGCAATACGGATTTTGTTTTCGTCCGGATCAATACCAATCATTTTCTTAAAACGCTTGCTCTCGCGCAATAAATTAATGAGCAGGCCGTGACCGCAGCCGATATCGATTAAAGTTTCTCCGCGCGGAAAAGAATCCGTAATTTGCCCCCAGGGGACAGTTGCAAGGCGTGCAAATATGTGCAGCTTGTTTCCCCGGGTGAGCGCTGTATAGCGCTTGACTATGTGCTGGTAGTTTTTCATCATCCTCTTTTTTGTTCTTTCCAGTCAGACAAGGCAGCGGCCAATGTCTTCATTTCCGGCAGCGGGCCAAGGGTAAGCCGCAGGCAATTTTCAATAGGAGACTCAAAAGACCCCCGGATGTATATTTTTCTTTTCTTGAGGAATGCGAGCAGGTTTTCAGTCTGTGCTTTATCCGACAGAAATATCAACATTCCATTGGTATGCTCACCGCCAAAAAAACGAAACCCCATTTCTTTAAGGGAAGTTTTTATATGGCGAAGCCCTTCTTTTAATTCTGCGACGTAGGTGTCTTTAATTTCCGGGTGGTCAAGGACGTATTCGGCGACTTTCATGGAAAACGCGTTTGATTCGACCAGTGAGCGGGTCTTTGATAAATAATCGATATTTTCTTCGGTGCTTACCATGTAGCCGAGCCGTGCGCCTGCCAGGCCGAATGCCTTGGAGAATGTTTGGAAAATAATCAGGTTGTCGTATTCTTTGATAAGCGGGATCGCGCTCTGCGAACCGAAAAACGCGTATGCCTCATCGATAACCAGCGCCGTATCGGTTTCTTTACATTTTTGAGCGAGCGTTCGTATGTCATCGAGCGACAAATTGCTCTCGACAGGGAGATTCGGGTTTGCGATACAGGCAAGTACAGTATCTTTTTTGATTGCGTCAAGCAGAGTTCTTTTGTTAAGCGACAAATCGGCAGAAAACCTTACGGGGACTACGTTGGCCTGATAGATTTGCGCATAAATTCCGTACATGGGATAAGTGGGCGAAAGCATGAGCACATTATCAGACGGATTGACCAGTGTTTCAAAAACAATTCTGATGCCCTCGGTTATGCCGTTGGTAAGATAGAGTTCCGTTTGTTTTACGCCGAGATACTGTGCGAGTTTTTCATAGAGTTTTTCGGTGTCGGGATATGCGCTGAAAATATGCTTTGGGAACGAGCGGTATATTTCTTTGATCACGGAATCATCAAAATTGCTGACCCGCTCATTCCGGTCAAGGCGCAGGCCGTGATCGAGATCCCTGCCTACGGACGTCCTTTTTCTCTCAATTTTTGCCAGGTGCGGCTTAATTCTTTTTATCATTTTCCCCTCTTATTGTTTTTTAAACGGCGTGGCGTATTTTTCATTCAAAGGCACGGCGTGCATTTCGCAATTATTGAGGCAACAATAGCACATCAGGCCCTTTAAGTCATTGTTAATGTGCCTTTTTCTGAAAGCGACGTAGGCATCACTGTGCCAGGCGTCTTTAACCGATGTCGTGTTTAAATCCGCGATGATTAAATAGTTTTGGTAGTCAACGACGCAGGCAGAAAGGTAGCCTTGCGGGGTGACCGTGCACCTGAAAAAAGGATCAGGGCATTTGCCGGTGTGTTGATTTCTTTTTAGGCTCCCCAAAAGGTTATCTTTGTCTATTTTTTCGGTTGTGTTGTTTTCCAGGACGTTGCCCCCTTGGTTACTGCATCCCCTCTGGTTTAAATCATCAATATAAGGGGAAATCATGTCGCAGAACCCCTTCCAGTCCTCTGAGACCTTGCTGGTGAGGACCATGCTTAAATAGATGCGATAATTGAGGCCGCTTTCTCTTCGGTAGCGGTGGAACCATTTAATGTTTTCTATTACCTGGTCAAAGGCATCAACGCCGTGGACCTGCTTATACAGTTCTCTTGACGGCGCATTCACGGAGAATTTAATGCTGTCGAGGCCGGCATCAAGTGCGGGTTTTGCCCTTTCGGGCGTCGCAAGAATACCGTTGGTATCGATAAAACTATACTCATAACCGATCCGCTTTGCCTCTTTGACAAAATCCGCGAAATCATTGCGCAAGAAAGGCTCTCCGGTGGCAAAAAGGCCGATGTCCCTGGCGCCGAAATCAAAAAATTCCTGCATAAGGCGGAAGCCGAGCTTTTTATCAAGAAATGCCGGTTTGCTGATTTTTTTATTGCTGCAGAAATAGCACTTTGAATTGCAGACATTGCTGAGGTCAAAGAAGACTTCGCGCGGTGCAGGAGGAAAAGGATTGGCAAAGTCAACCTGCATCCTTTTTGATTTTTTTTCAGCCAACGTTGTCATGGTGTACCCCTATTTGTGCCTTGTAATTGTTACGATAATCTGATTGCCGAGACCTTGTTTTTCGATAAGCGAGCGGTACCTGCGGTCGAAGTTTTCGATGAGGCCGCTTATTTCTTTTGACGGTTTTCGTTTCGACAAACGCAATACATTTACAATATCAGAAATAAAATTATCTCCCCCCACCATGCCGGTGGTGCGCGGGGTTCCGCTAAAATACCAGTTTGTGTGGTTGAGGAAGCTGTATCCTTGTCTTGTTTTGACATGGAAAGAAAACGAATGTTTATCGGCCAGCCGAGAAAGCATTTTCTTTATTGCTTTGACAGAATAGTAGGCAACCGTCATTTTTTCAAAGAAAAAATCTGCGTAAGCCTTGTTGCGCCACAGAGACAGCAAGGCGTCATTGATATTCGGCGTTACAAAATGTATGCTTCCATTTTTATTGAGCAATCCAAGCAGGCGTTCAAAATAGGCGCGAGGCTTCTCTATGTACTGCACAACATAAAAAAGGAAAATTTTATCAAATGATATCTTTGTTTCTTCAAGCGCTTCCATACTTTCATAACACGGTATGGCGAGTTTCTTGCGCACATACCGGGTCCTTACCGGGTTAATTTCAACGCCGACAGGCTTGATCTGTTTATTTTTGAGCAAATACAAAAAATACCCCCACGAGCAGCCTATTTCCAGGACTGATTTGTTCTTATCGCTTTCTTGAATATACTCCTTTACGTATCCTTTTGCTTGCTTGAGGCCGTTCTGGAAATCGGTTTTCATGTCGGGGATTTTTAAATTGGCTGTTTTGAGCCGTTGGGCTTCAAAGCGGTCAGTTTTCATGAAGTGAGCGGCGCCTTTGCCAAAGAAATAAAAATCGCATGAAGGGCAAAAATGAATTGGTTTCTTTTTTCCGTCCCGGGTCATTACTGCCAGTCTTTTTACGTGCGCATCACAAATCCAGCACTTCATAGTATTCCCCGCTTTTTTTGTGTTAAGAGCTCTTTGAATTCAGCGGCCCACAACCCCATGTTATCGGGGCTGGAAACGGCAAAACGATCGCAGAATTCGTTTCGTGCTTGCTGGCGTTGCGTGTCGAGCCACCATTTCCCAACATCGTTATAAATTTCAGAGATTGCCGCAGCCGCGTCAGGGGGGTCATAAAACAAAATCCCGCTTTCGTGCAATTTCTTGAAAAAAGGCGCTGCTTCGGATCGAACGACAAATATTTCCGGGTCCCAAAAGAGAACTGTGGGTTTATTGGCAGCTAAAGCTTCGAAAAACGTGCTTTCAAGGCAGTCACACACGCATAATCTGCACTGTCTCAAACTTTCCATAAATTCCCTTCGGGGGTTGTCAAAAACAAGCGTTGTGTCAATGTCCAGAAGTTCTTCTTTTATTTCATTGCCGTATGTGGCGGGATAAGGTCTTATAGTTAATTTCTTTCGAAAAGCAGCATCCAGGGCCCGCACAAATTTTCTTTGCCATTCAAAATACCTATAGATATCGTAATGGCGCAGGTCTTGGTAGCGGTAGAAGTAACGCGGATAACAATTGAGAGGAAATAAAATCCCCTCTTTGTTGTTATCGGCAGCGAGCTGCGCGTGCGACATGAGCCGAGGCGAAGGCATCGGTTTTATGTTGGGCGCATTATCGGGCTTCCACCCCCAAGAGTAAAAACGCGAAGTAATTTTAATCTCATGTTCTTCTTGAGGGATTATTGAACAAATTCCGTAGTTGCTGCCGTGCTGGATTCCGACAAGCGCCGTGCCCTCAAGTGCACAGTTTGCCGCCCACAGCTTAAACAGCTCATCAAAATACCACGCGTCGCTGCTGACAATGACTTCGGGCCTTCTCCCTTGCCGCTTGCTTTGTTGCTCTGCCGCAGAAAATCCTTCCAGATAAATCTTTGGCATGTCAAAGGCCAGCAGTTTCGAAAGCAATACTTCGAATTCGGAAGCTTTTTCTGCTTTTATTTTCTCAGCCAAAGATTCTCTTAAAGGCATATCAAGCGGAGTTTCGGTAAAGGAAAAACTATGGTTATGGTCAAAAAATACTTTCGCCTTTGTCCTTCGGATCAATGCGCGCTCTGCAACGGGCGTAGGAAAGTAGGCGTTTTTAACGACAATCGGACTCATATTTTTTAAGAATTTCTTGATGAGCAATTTTACGGTGTTTTGTTTATGGGTTTTGTAGCATTCCCCTGAAAACGGCTGGGTGATAAGGGCGCTCTTGCGGTCAAATTTTTTACCCAGTAGGTGAAGTATTTTTGTGTAGAGTTGCAAATTATAAATATCGCTGAATACCCTTTCCATGAAATTGGGAAAATCCTTTGCCACGGCAAAATCATTTTCGTCGAGGCCGATGGTGGTGATGTTTGGGTAGGCCTCCAGCACCGATGAAAGCGTGCGAAAACGCTCAAAGATGCTGTGAACATAGTGCATGAGCCAGGGCCCAATGACAATGCGCCAGAATTTGACCGGCTTATCAATTGAGTGCAAGGAATTCAATGCGTTTGCAAGCGTCTCCAGAAAACGTTCATGCACATCTCTGACGAAGGGGTATGATTTTTCAAATTCCCCCCTGTCTTTGAGCGGACTTTCGAAAACGCGACAGTCGAGGTTTTTCCATACGGATGAGCGGCTGTAACGCACGCACGCCTCGCTTAAGAAAACAATCGGCTTTGAGGTGTCCCAGAAGTCCTCAAGGGCGGTGGTTGCCAAGAAGAATTCTTTTTTTTCCGCGTAATTATTCATCATTGTTTTCCAAAAACTGCCTGCCGGCATAATCTGCATTCTTGCGGCGATGCGGACCGGCTGTTGATTTCTTTTCTCAGTGATTTCATTCTTTTTGAATTCCAAATCGCATAAATGGAGTCGGTATGAATATTACCGACGATAAGGGTTGCGCCGGACCAATGACAGCACGGATGCACCGAGCCGTCGTGATAAATCGTCAAGCGCTGGTATGGTTGCGGACAGGGGCCGAGCTCTTTAAGGTCTTTATTATCGATATGGTATTCCTGCATAAGCGGCTGCTCGTTTGAATAGCCTATTGCCGGCGAGGTAAACGCCTGGATTGAGATAAAATCAGCCCTTTTAGCCCAAAACTCAATAAATTGCTTTTCTTCATGTTCGTTGATTTTGCTTTTGACGAAAGACACTCTTGTCACCGGAAGCTGTTTTTTCATTTTTTTTCTTATCGAATGAAAGGCGGCGATATTATTGACCACCGTCTTGAAATCGCCGTTTTTCCTGATTTTTTTATATGTTTCTTCATTTGCCGCATCAACGGAAAAATAGAGTTTTGTGACGCCGCTTTCAATAATTTGTTTGCTGAGTTTTTCGGTGAGCAGTTCTCCGTTGGTAATGATGATGATGTCGAGAACTCCTTTTTGTTTTGCGTAAGCCGCATAATCTATTAGGTTCGGCAGCATCAATGGCTCATTATTCACCGTCAACGTGATTGAAGAAAGGCCGTTGGCAACGCCTTCATCAATAATTTCTTTAAATTTTTCCAAAGAAATTCTTCCCGGTTTCCTTGACGCACTGTAAGGATGATGCGGCTGCAATTCCCTTCTGTCGACCTGGAGGATGCACTGTGGACAACGTAGGTTGCAGCCGTAGTGAAGCTCAAAGTCCAGGTGGATCGGGTATTTCTGAAAGCACCGCAGCTGCGAGGCCTTTTTCCAGCGCGATCGGTATTCTTGAAAGCGCCTGCCGATGATTTTAGTGATAATCTTGTCAGGGTCTTTTGTGTATTGGAATTGTTTCCACTGCTGAGCGCTCATTGTGCTTATTGCTCCTCCCAAATAGTATCTTTTTGCCATTCGCCTTTTTCGTTTTTCCACCATACGCGCGGGTCACGGAAGGTGTCGGCAACCCTGTCAAATTCTTCTTCGCTCATGCCGACATACGGCAGCCACCGGTAGAGGTCTTTTGACTTTACGTGGTCTTTTTTACGCACCAGCTCGATTGCCTGCTTACGCGTCATGATGCCGGCACGGATATCTTTACAGCAGTGGTCGGTCGCCCGTCCGTAGCCGAATTTTACGTATTTCATGTAGTCGTGGATCCCGTTTTCGTGCATATCGTCAAGATTCGACATCTTTCTGTGCGTGCGTTCGAATTCTTCTTCCTGCGGCTTAAAACCGTATTGTTCGATTACCAATTTCCCGTGTTCATTTGCTTCCCACTTAAAATAGTTCGATATGTATATTCCCCTGACGCCGACACGCTTAATTTCTTCATCGCCGGGGTATATCCATGGAATTAAATCTTTTTTCGAAAGGCCTTCTTTTAAATCGGGCCTTTTAAGTGCCTCTAGGCCCTCATCGGTCATATTGAACCATTCAAAGCCGCGCAGGCAGTGTTCATGGCGGTAGCGAAAAGTAAATTCGACAAAGTCTTTATACGAATGCATGCCCCCTAAATCCATAAAGCCATGCTCACCCCAGACCATGAGCGGGATATTGAGTTCAACAGCGACCCTGATGGGATAAGTAAAAATACCGGCGTGCGCGTGCCAGTTCATATCGCCCATAAGCTTAAAGCCGATCCGGTTGAGTTTGATAATGGTATTGATTTTCGGCGTAAAGAAGATATGGTCGCAGCCGAAAACATCCCGCATGTTCTGGACATTTTCAAGGCCTGTCTTCGTGTAGTTGTTGCCGTTATAGGTCACCAGAAGCGGGTTAAGGCCGTAAACTTTTTTTATGATGTGTATCTGAAAATAGCTGTCTTTTCCGCCGCTCACCGGAATAATGCAATCATAGTAGTTGTCCTTTGATTTGTATTCATCCAGGAGCTGTTCAAAATGCTTTTTTCTTTTTTCCCAGTCAATAGCTTCTTTCTGTGCAGATGTTCTGCAGCCGCTGCAGATGCCGTTTTCATCAAAGGCAAGCGGCACCGCTGATGAAGCGGGATAGACGCATTTCTTGCACCATTTCATTTTTGGAGGTCTTTGCATGTCAGTTTGGCTTTCTTATGTTAATTCCCTGTTTTAAGAGGGCCTCTTTTGCTTTCGGATACGCTAATTCCGTAAAGTGAAATATATTTCCCGCGGCAATGGCAGAAACATTCGTTTTTTGCGCGCACTCCACAAAATCTGAAAATGTCCCTGCTCCGCCGCAGGCGATAACGGGTATGCCAAGGGATTCATTAACCTTCCGAATCGTTTCGATATCATATCCTTCTGCCGCTCCGTCATTATCAATTGAATTTAAAAATATTTCGCCCGCGCCCTTGTCTTCGGCGATCTTCGCCCATTCGACAACATCAAGGTTGGTCGGCTCTCTTCCTCCTTTAAATACTTTCGGGGAACCATCCACGCGCTTATAATCAACAGAAACCACAATACACTGTGAGCCGAAGATTTTTGAACTTTTTGTGATAAAATCCGGCTCTTCAATCGCGATAGTGTTTATGGTTATTTTGTCCGCTCCCATCAAAAGCCTGTTACGGATATCATCGAGCGTCCTAACTCCGCCGCCGAACGTTAACGGCATAAAACATACTTTTGAAACGTCCCTTATAATGTCAAGCAGGTTCGATTTGCCGGTAACCTTAAGATCGTCCCTGCGCAGGTCGTAAAATTTCTCCGTGCTGATATCGATATATATGAGCTCGTCAACATCCCACTCGCTGTAGCGGGCAACCTCTGAGAGTGGATTACCAAGGTTTTGATGGTAACTAAAACCCTCGCTGCGCACGATGAGGCCGTTTTTCAAAAATAAAACAGGTAGCAATCTTCTTTTGAGCATATTTAAACACGTGCAAAGTTGCTGAGTATCGCCAAACCAGCTCGTTGACTTTTTTCCGGATGAAACTGGACCGCAAAAATATTGTCTTGTTCAATGGCAGCAGGAAATTCACATCCATATTCGCATGTGGCAATCGTAAAGTCAGCATCAAGCGCATCAACATAGTAGCTGTGAACAAAATAGACATCGGAATCACCGGTATTATTTTCCTGCGCCAGGAGCCGGTTTTTTTTCTTGATACGCACATTGTTCCACCCCACATGGGGAATTCGGTAGTGCTTAGGGACTTGGAGGCGCTTTACGCAAGCATCGATCCAATTCAAACCAAGAAAATGGCCGAATTCAAAACTCTCCTTACAGATGAGCTGCATGCCCAGGCAGATTCCCAAAAAAGGTTTCTTTTTTTCGATAACGGCTTTTTGCAAAGCCTCAACATAGCTTTTTTGTCTTAATTTTTCAATACCTTCCCCAAAAGCGCCGACACCGGGCAGGATTATTTTTTCTGCTTTTTCTATCTCGCTGGCCTCATGGATAACCGTGCATTTGACTGAAAGGAATTCCAGGGCGTTGACCACTGATTGTATGTTGCCCATGCCATACTCGATAACTCCGATCACGGCGCCACCTCAAGATGCGGCCATTGAAGAGGGGTTCCTCTTTTTAATGATTTTTTAACACGCTTTCCCAAAACTTTCGTTAAATGTTTTGGCGCTAATCCGCCTGCGGGCCTGATTGAGCGAAGGTTTTCCGCAGTGAGCGCATCGCCTTTTTGGATATCTTTTGTGATAAACAGAGACCTCCTGAAAAATTTATTTTTTTGTTCTTCTTTCGTGAGAAGGTATTGGCTCCTGCCGAGGGCTTTTTCGGCAATGCGTATGTCGGCTACCAGCTGCGCTAATTCTTTCGGCGTTATCGAAAAGAAACTGTCAACCGAAGAGGCCTTGCCGTCTTCGAGTTTGAAATGTTTTTCAACTACCCTGGCGCCAAGTGTGACGGCAGCAAGCGAAACCGCGGTGCCGAGGCTGTGGTCAGAAATGCCCACCGGCACATGAAATCTTTGCTGCAGATCAGGGATCGTGCGCAGGTTCATCTGTTCCGGTTTTGCCGGATAAGAGCTCACGCACTTTAAGAGCATAATATCGCGCGCGCCGTTCTTTTTAGCAGTCGCGAGCGCGTCTTTTATTTCGCTTAAAGAAGCCATGCCTGTTGAGAGCATGAGCGGTTTTTTTGTTTTTGCCGCGTAGCCGACAAGCCCGAGATCGATGAGTTCAAAAGAGGCGATTTTATGCATGGCGACATTGAGAGATTCGAGAAAATCAACCGCAGTCGCATCAAAGGCGGTCGCAAAAAACATAATGCCTTCGCTGTCGGCAATGCGTTTTAACTTCCGCAGCCATTCCCAGGGGGTATAGGCTTTTTTGTAGAGATCATAGAGCGTCTGGCCTCCCCAGACAGGGTGCTTGATTCTAAAGTATCTGTTGGCACAATTGATCGTTATTGTTTCGGGTGTGTATGCCTGGAACTTAACCGCGTCCGCACCGCATTTTTTTGCCTCGCGTATCAGTCGGACGGCGTAATTAAATTTGTGGCAGTGGTTGGCTGACACTTCTGCAATCACAAAAGTTTTTTTGAGCGTAGTGAGCTTCATGCGTCTCCTGTAAAAAGGACATCATCTTTTTCGGTTACAACAAGGAAATCCTCAATCGCGAGATACTTTAATTTACTGTCACGAAATGCCCGTAGCGCGTCAGTCGGGCTGCAGACAATGGGTTCCTCGTGCATGTTGAAACTGGTATTAATCAGGCTCGGGATGCCGGTGAGCGCGTAGTAGTGGCGCAGGACCTTATAAAAGGACGGATTCATTGCTTTGCTTACCAGTTGCGGACGCGCAGTGCCGTCAATATGCACAACGCCGGGGGATTTCTTTTTCATCCATCCGGTGCAGTCAAAAGTCATCGTCATGAAAAGCCCGCATCCTTTATGGTCTTTTATATTTTTGTAGCAGAGCGTTGCCTTTTCTGCGAGTGTCGCCGGCGCAAAGGGCATAAATTCGCTCCGCCTGAGGGCTTTATTGAGCCAGTCATTTACCAGCTTGTCCGTCGTGGGGAATAAAATGGTCCTGTTGCCAAGCGCGCGCGGACCGTATTCCATTTTCCCGCAAAAACGCATTACGGGTTTGTTATGGGAGAGGATCTGGGCAAGCTTCTTTTCAATGTCGGCAACGCGCCGGTAGATAAAGCCGAATCGCTTAATTTCTTTTTCGATGGCGCTGTCTTTGTATGAGGGGCCCAGATAGAGCGTTTTAAACGATGCGGGTTTAAGCGTTTTCTTTCTTGAATAATAGTAAAGCGCGCTGCCGACTGCCAGGCCACCATCCCCCATTTGAGGAAAGACAAACAAATCTTTTATGTTGGCAAGCTCGAGCAGCCGTTGATTGAGCCGGACATTG
>Ga0265297_10006615_pt1 | contig 16675 bp, 13 predicted proteins | sample Munlanlwell13791_FD_192502 | JGI IMG/M metagenome (GOLD analysis project Ga0265297, IMG submission 192502) | Leachate microbial communities from a municipal landfill in Southern Ontario, Canada - Leachate well 137-91 | ecosystem: Engineered > Solid waste > Landfill > Unclassified | place... | reverse complement strand
TTCATCCCGCGCGGCGGATTCGATACGCACGCGCGCGAGCCGGGCGCGCGTCCCCTCGTCGAGGTTGCGCTCCTCATCAGAGCTCAAATCGGCGACGGCGACGCATGTCTCAGCGAGTTCCTTGCACGCCCCGACCTCCGCCGCCGCGGCACCGTAAACAAGCGCTTCCGCCACGCCGGCAAGACCCTCCTTGATGGTCTCCTTCAGCATCGCATCCACGCCGCCCTGGAAATCGCCGTCCAGCCTGCGGCTTTCCGTATCGAAATCGCGTGCGCTTTCGCGCCGCTCTCGCGTCTCACGACGTTCCTCCTCGTCGCGCTCGGACGATGTCTCGTGCTCCCCTTTAGCCATGGTCGGACGGCTCATCACCACTTCACGCTTATCGGCGTACCGACGTTGATCCATTCGTAGATCCATTTAGCCGTCTGGAAAGACGCGTTGATGCAGCCATGACTCATACGCTGTCCGAAATTGTTGTGCCAGGGAGCGTAATGGATGTAAATGTGCGGCATGACGCGGATGTTGTACGGGATGACTCCGAGATCGTAGTTATTGGGGTTGTCCTGGCTGTAAGTCCAGGAATAGTGTACGTAAAAAGGTTTGGCCAGCGCGGAAAACTCGCCGATAGGCGTCGGGAACTGGACTCGGCCGGTCGAGACCAGGAACGTCTCGACCTGACGGCCGAATTCGAAAGCCCGTAGTCGCTGTTCCGAAACGTCCACGCTGACATACTGCGGCAAATGCGGACGGACCAAGCCGTCGTTGCCGGCAGGAAGCGCAGCGATGAGACGAAGGCCGCCTTCGCCGAATCGGCCGCCGCGTACCAGCAATCCGCCTTCATCTTCCGACTCGGCCGCTGCGAACGATGCCAGCAGCTCCCCCGCCGCGCCGAAGATGCGCACCTCCGCGGGACCGGAGAACGCCGGCGCCGCGATGATCTCCTCGCGGCCGTCGCCGTTCGTGTCGAACACGTCCAGATTGAGGCCGCCGGCGAAGCCGTCGCCGAACGCCTCGAATTCGATGCGCTGCGAAAAGGCGCGGCCATCGAATACGCGGATGGTGCCCGACCCGCCGTACGCCGAAGCGACCACGAACTCGTCGCGTCCGTCGCCGTCCGTATCGCCGCAAGCGACGCGTACGCCTTCGATCCGGTCTTCATCGAACGGCGCGAACTCGCCCATGTAACCCCGACCGTCGAGACCCCACAGCGAGAGGCGCGGTGCGCCGCCGGGGCCGGTCGCCGTCGCGAGCTCCCTAGTGCTGTCGCCGTCGATATCGCAGATCGCGACGAACGCTCCCTGCTTGCTGCCAGAGCCGAAGGGGAAGAATCCGTTCCGCAAGATGCGCACCGAACCGTTCTCGTCGAAAATGCGTACATGTCCGTTCGTGCCCGGACCGGCGGCAGTGACGATCTCCACGCGCCCGTCTCCGTCCAGATCGCCGGCGGCGACATCCGTCCCCCAGTCCACGCCGGAATCGTATGCGGCAAAACTGGACATCGGCATGCCGTCGGTCCTCACGATGCGTACGGTCGGGGCCCCTCCGTAAGCCGAGCCGAGCACGAGTTCGTCCGAACCGTCGCGGTCGATATCCGCAGCCGCGACCGATCCGACCGGTTCGCCATCCTCGACATCGAGCTGTCCGGCTTCATAGACGCCGCCAGCCTCTAAAAGCCAAAAGACGAACCTGATAGGTTCTTCTTCCATGGCCGCCTGCGCCCCGACCGGAACCGGCAGGAGCGATAGGGCAAACAGCAGGATTGACCCGAGCACTGAAGATAGCAGCATATAAAGCTGATTCCATACTAATTATACCTATTTAATATGGAAGACTCAAATGCGTAGCTGTAGGGCCGTGCACGACTCGCTTCGCTCGCGTGCGCAGTGAACTTGTCACTGCCCGTACGAGACGGCTAGAAAGCAAGGATAAACCCTGTCGCTGCAGTCTTTGCATAAAAATTACTTGGCGGCTAAGATGGCCCTGCCCTTTCGAAGCGAGGTTCGAGATGTCCGAACAACAGATGAAGATTGTTGCCGTGCTAGGCAAGTATTTCGTCCCGAAACGCGGACCGGACGGTGCCGTCATCGTGGATGCCACGGGTCGCCCCATCCCGGACTTCAACGCCATGGAGAATAACCGACGGCTGGCGGAGATACTGCACTCGATGCTCTGGAGCCTGCCCGGCGTCGAAGTCGGCGGATTCTGCGCGCACATGAACACGCGGCGATTCGAACTGCTGACCGACGTAGACGAGGCGCGCTATCAGGAGTTCGACCGGCAGATGATCCGTCGTGCGGTCGATGCGGCGATCCTGCTGCCGAACTGGCGCGAATCGACCGGCACGCTCAAAGAAATCGAACTGATGGACCTACTCGAACGCCCGGTGTTCGAGGAACTCGAATCCCTGCGCGCCTGGCTTCGAGGCGGTCAGCCGCCACCCGTGTTCAAAAGGTGCACCAAACGCGCCGGTAGCCGGCGCTGCAGGATCACCTACTGGGTCGGCCGTACCGCGCAGGCGCTCACCCGGAAGGATCTTTGGACCTATCACCGCCTGGACGGACACTGCATCCCGAGACCGGCGTAAACGAAAAGGAGCCTTCTCTTACAGGCTCCATTTTTGTTTCAACCTGTCCCTCTAACCCCGCGATTCAAACAGGTTAAAACAAAAAACAACTATCGCGCCGGGGCAGTGGCGGTCAATAGATGATCCCGCATGGATAAAAAAGGGGACCTATATACAAAGTCACCCCTTAAAACCGATTTCGTCTATTACCAACTTATTCTAAACAATGGTACTAATTCTCTTGCTGCAAGTTTACAGGAATCTAAATCCTGTAAGTAATCTTCTAGTCCAAGCCCAAGAGTTGTTTGAGCTCTTACAAATACATTGCTGGCACAGGTCTGTAGAATTGTTTTACGCATCTCGATATTCATAAGTATTTCCGATGCACCTTTAAACAAAATAACCAAAACAAATATTACGATCAACCCAACTAAACCATATTTCCAAGCTCCTATATAATTATCCTTCTTTAGCGTGATATTCATATTTTCTAGTTGGCTTAGGTTTCTTGATTTTCTTGGGCTTCTGCTCCTGTGCGATAGCACCAAGAATGGAGTCCAAGTCTCCTTTCAATGGTTTGTGCTTCTTTGGTCTGCGCCCCATATTTAAGCGATAAGTGTCTCATATGACATCTTACCAGTCTTGCCAGTGTTCTGCATAAGGTGCGCAAAAACCTCGTCCATATTGCCGCGGATATTCCAGCGGAAGGCAAATTCGTCAATATAACGTTGCAGATGTTTGCGACTCATCTGATGATAAGTCCCTCTGTAGCCACGCTTGAACAAGGCCCAAAAGCTCTCTATCGAGTTGGTGTGAACGTTACCACGGACGTACTCTTCTTGTGAGTGTTTGACCATCTCATGCGGGTACAGGTCTCCGAGCTTGGCATAGGACATCAGTTCGTCCGTGTAGACCCTCGAACCTTCGGCTACGTATTCACGAATCTTTGGATCAAGAGTTTTGCATCGAACATTAGGGACCACATCAGCCACGACCTTACCGCCCCGCTCAACCATACCCATAATGGCGGTCTTGGTCTTAGTGTTCCGGCCTTGTGTACCTTTCACGCGCTTGCTCTTGTGCTTATTGGTTTCTTTTCCGCCGACATAGGTTTCGTCAGCCTCTATCGTGCCGGACAGCAAATCCTTACCACCTTTCATCGCCTTGCGGATACGGTGATCCATGGACCACGCCGTCTTTTGGGTCACGCCAACTTGCTTTGCTAGCTGAATGCTAGAAATGCCTTTCGGGGAAGTGGTAAGCAGGTAGATAGCGATGAACCATTTGCGAAGCGGTATCTTGCTTTCTCCGAAGATAGTACCTGTCTTGAGCGTGAAGTCTTGTTTGCATCTGGCACAACGAAAACGCCTGCCGTCCTTGAAGCGGTGAATTTTGCCATAAGCGCAATGCGGGCAGTAATCACCATTCTTAAACCGGATGGATTCGAAGTGACGGAGACACGTTTCTTCGTCCTTGAAGCGGTCCATGAATTCTGCCAAATTGTTGAATTTCGCGGTATCCATATGGTCATATAATCGCACAGATATTTAGGGTTGTCAAGTCTTTTTATAGCCTTATAAACTAGCTATTTTTAGCCCTACTTTGCCCTGATTTTACTTGACAAGTCTTGACAAAATGTTAAGCTGTGGATAAGGTCATTAGTCAGAAAAGCACGACATGAAGTGCCGTGCTATCTGGACTAAACAGATCCTTTTAACGAGGCAGGAGGGTTAATTGTTTTTGGTGGGCCAAGCGGGACTCGAACCCGCAAACTCGTGCAGAGCGGTTGTTTGATAAACAACTGTGTTTACCAATTTCACCATTGGCCCTGTTTCCTGCCCCGTTAAAAAGATCTGTCCCGCAGCCACCTTCGTCTGTACGGACCGCGTGACCAGTTAGCAGGTCGTCATCTTTACGGGAGACAACCTTCCTCTGATCACGCCGTCCCTGCAGGCGATGGTGATTTTTTGTTTTCAAGGATCTAGATTGACTTAGGCTCCTCCCCTTCGATGTCTGGCTTTCGAACCCTGACAGACTTCGTGAGCTTGACATGACCGTACGGTACGCCATCGGACGTGAGGAAATTGGACTTTTTGAGATTGTGAAACTTCCCGCGCATTTCGTCCTCGGTCTGGGCAACATCTGGCTGCTTTGCCATGACTGCTCGGATAACTTCAATTAGCTTCATGGACGACGGCGTGTTATTTTGCCGGAAAACGTCCTGAATGTACCCCTCAAGAGCCTTGGTCTCTGGCGTGCGTTCGCGCTGCTTACGCTTCGGCTTAGACTCTCCCTCAATAGACTCGTTCGCTCTCATTGCGTCCCGAACAGCTCCAATCTGTTTGTCCAAGGCCGCACGCTTGGCCTCCAAGTCCTTGATGATGTCCTTGTACTGCTGGGTGATGTTCGTCATATGGTGGAAGTCTACAGGTTGCACTTTATGTCGGTCAAGACACTTCAACCTGAAATATAGTACATAGTCTAGAAACGCGCAATACGACGTCAACCCCCCTTATGCAGCAGGACTAAAAACGCCCCCTTCGGAGGCGTTCAGCAGGGTAATTTTGTATATAAGTCCCTAAAAAAGAGGCCGCCTTCCTGACCCGATGGTCCAAAAGTGGCCGAGGTGCGCGATTGCCCCATCAAAGAAGATGACTGAGACCGGACTTCTTCAAGGTACGCGAGTTGTTGCCCGCGGCAACAGCATGAGCGGATGTTCAGCCCGCGGCTAGAGCTTACGGCATTCGACGAGATCACCCCACAGGAGATCGATCTCGTCGTTTCCGATGCTGAACCTGAGTCCCTTTTTGAAGGGCGGATTCCCCTCGATGGGACCGATGTACACCGCCTCGTCGGAAACGTGATTCCCTACGATGCCGATGTGGCACACGTCCCCGGGGTTCAGGCCATCAGGGAATGAGAAGCCACACTGCTTGGCCGCCTCTTGAAGCCACATCTGGCCATCGGAAAGCGCCAGCTCACCACTGACTCTGTCCCTCACGACGGAGGGCCGACATAATTCACTCATCACTGACCTCCTCTGTCCGATGATGCGAACCCCGCACCTTACTACCTCTGGCGGCAGATGTCAAGATGGCGGAGCATTGGAGCCGAAAAACTCAGAACCGCTTCCGGCGTGGAACACCAGTTCAAATCTGCCCGGGTATAAATGTGGCTTGCCACGTGAACGCCAGCGCCAATATAAGCGGTCCCGTAAAGAGGCTCGCGGTCGCTCGCCTCTACGGGGCACGTAAAAACGCCAGACGAGCTGGCGTTTTTACGTGGTCGGTCCGGGCAGATTTGAACTGCCGACATCTGCCTTATAAGGGCAGCGCTCTGACCACTGAGCTACGGACCGCGGCGGGCTTACCGTATCAGAACCGAGGGCTTATTTCAACCCTCAAACAACACGAATCCGATCAAAATCACCGACTCTTGCAGAATTCCGTGAAATAGGCTAAATTGATATGTGCTCTTTCGGACATTCGAGCCGTCAGGGCATATCAAAACAAAAGAAAGGAGAAACGCCATTACCGCTCAAATCGCCGGATGGGATTGGGCAACGTCGGCTAGCGGAGCCTTCCGCTCCGTGCCGCGTATCGTGCAGAAGCATGATTCGGTCCGCTGTCCTGACTGCCAGGACAAGAAGATCGAGCCGGGCGAGACCCTGCGCGTCCTGGAATGCGGCTGCGAGAGGCAGACCGTCGGACAGGTCCTGTGCGCGCAACACGCGCGCGAACAGGGCCGCTGCTTGATCTGCGGCGAACCACTCGATGCCAAGGACGCGCAGACGCCGGATGAAAAGAAATCATCCAAGGAGCGACGGCGGCGCAAGCTCAAGGAGGCGGTCCGCGAGAAAAACGCGGTCCGGGACATCGAGACCGCCAGAAGGCTGCGGTCGAGGAAGGAGCGCGGCAAGACGCCGCCCCTGAGGCCGAGCCCGGCCTGCAGACGCTGACTCCGACACGCGCGGGACACCTGTCCCGCTTTTTCTTATGCGAGTCCTGGTCCGACCGTCGGCGAGACCTGCTGTCATATAGAAAGGAAGGAAGGAGGGGGTGTCCCGACACGTCGTTCGCGAACGACGTATCACGTCCAGTGACCGCCGACAGATCGGGCAGCAGATAGATTTTACGCCTAGAACGGCGGTCACCGAGTCCCCGGGCTTGCCTACCGGCGCGACGAGAAGTATCTTTGAGTCATGCAGGACGAATTCATCATCGATGCGGCATCGGTCGGCAAGCGGCTGGACGCCTTCCTCGCGGAAGCGCTGGCCGGAGTTTCGCGTTCCGCGGTCCAGAAAGCTATCAAGACCGGAGAAATCACCCTGAACGGTGAACCGACCAAGCCTCACACCGCCCTGCGCGAGGGAGACACGGTCTGCGCTCCAGAGGGGATCGCGGCGCCGCCTGGACCGTTCAAGCTCACCCCCCGGCCGGACATCAAGCTGGATATCGTGCACGAGGATGAAGACTTCATCGTGCTCGACAAGCCGTCCGGTCTGCTCGTGCATCCCGCCATACTCGCCGAGCAGGACACGCTGGCGAACGCCCTGATCGCCCGTTTCCCGGAGATCGTCGGCGTCGGCGAAGGTTCGGAACGCCCCGGAATCATGCACCGTCTCGACCGCGACGCCTCGGGGCTACTCGTGGTGGCGAGGAACAAGAAAGCATACGCCTCGCTCAAGAAGCAGTTCCAGAAACATGACATCAGGAAAGAATACGCTGTGCTGGTGCATGGCCGGCCGCCAGAAGACGAGGGCACTATCAATCTTGCCATCGGACGCTCATCGGGCGAACGCCGCATGGCGGCCCGGCCCGAACCGCTCGAAGGCGACCGCGAAGCGATCACTCATTACTGGGTGGATGAATGTCTGGACGGCGCGACGCTCCTCTCGGTGCGCACGGAAACCGGACGCACGCACCAGATCCGCGCCCACTTCAAAGCGCTTGGCTGTCCGGTCGCCGGAGACAAGCTGTACGGCAAGAAGAGGGGCCGCGTGTTGCCGGTCAGCCGCCTGTTCCTGCACGCCAAGAAGCTCGGATTCAAACATCCGACGACGGGCGAATGGGTGGAATTCGTATCGCCGCTGCCCGAAGAACTCGAGAGGGCCCTGGCACAATTCCGGAAACAGGAGAAAGACTGACTCTCACCCCATTTCATTACGCAAAAACGCCCCGCCGGGCGCTTTTTATGATTGTGCGACTAATCCAGCAGCCTGATGCTGTCAATCAGTCCATCGAATCCCTTCTGTAGGGCGGCCGCGCCGAATTTCACGTCGAGCCGTTCCGCTGACAGCGCAACGCCGTTATAGCCGCCGCGCGGGTTGTGCAGATAGTAGACGAGATAGGACGAACCTCCCGCTGTCCCGGAGGGATTCATCTTCTGTTTCACTATCGATACCCCGTTGGAATTGGTGAAGGTGGAACAATCGTCTTTGCCCTCGCACCACTTCATCAAATCGTAAGCAGAAGAGACCTTCACGCCCTCACTGCCCCAATAATCTAACCGCCGATTGGCGACCGATATGTTCGGATTGCTGGCATGCAAGAACAGCCCGCCGCCGCTCTGCTTGGCCATATCCGGGAAAGACACCATCAACCCGATGATGATATCCGAGCCGGACTGGTCCACGCCCATCTCCTCCCTGACGGATACCGACCCCCATTCTCCCGGATAATCGAAAGCCATCTTCAGCACGTCATGGAAATAGGTGATCTTCTCGCCCGCGGTAGCGACCGTAGTGCCTGCCCCGCCGCCGGTCAGATAGACGATCTCCTGCGGCTTTTCCGGACAGACGTAATTTGGGCCCTTGATCAGGCCGGAACGGCAAAGCATATAGCCGTCGAACACCATGACCGCCGAATAGGCCAGGACGACCGTCAGCATGATCATGCCCGGCACGTCGCCGGACCGATCTTTCCGCTTTTTCCCCTTTTCCCGCTTGAACCAGGCCATATGCTGATATGATAGCAGAATTCGGGCGGCAGCGGCAGCGTCGGCGGGGTCCTTGACTTGAAAGCCGGGCTGATATATGCTACTCTCGCTTCAAGGGGCAGCCACCAAAAGGGTTGTCCATTCTGTTTACGCGATAATCAGCGAAAATATGGCTGACGAAGAGAAGAAAGTCACTGACGAGCAGAAGGCCGACGAAAAGCCGGAAGGCGGCGCGGTCGCGGCTTCGGAAGAGGTGACGCCGGCGGAGGAACCCACGGCCGAAGTGTCCGCGGAAGTGGCGGTCGAGGAGCTCAAGCCGGAAGACGCACCGCAGAAGATCAAGACCGGCATGGTCGTGCGCGTGCACGTCAAGATCAAGGATGTCACGCCCAGGGGCGACGAGCGCGAGCGCATCCAGGTGTTCGAGGGGACGATCATCGCCAAGAAAGGCCGCTCCCCGCAGAGCGCCACCATAACGGTGCGCAAGGTCAGCAACGGCGTCGGCGTGGAACGCATCTTCCCGCTGATGATGCCGGCGATCGAGAAGATCGAGATCGTCAAACAGCTTCGCGCCCGCCGCAGCAAACTGTACTTCCTCCGCGGCAAGTTCAAGAAGAGAATCAAGGAAGTCCCGGTCGAGAAATAGCGGAAAGATCCAAAAACGCCCCGTCCATGACGAGGCGTTTTAGGTTGCCCGGGATTACGATGCCGGGCGCTGCTGCATTACCGCACCGCGGAAATGCTGTAGTAACCGTTCATGTTGGCGACATTGCCGCCGTAGCGGTACGAGGCGAGGAACGCCGCCGGAATGTCGCGGATGGAGGATTTCCAGTACTGACCGTAGAGGGTCTCCAGCACGAGCCTTTCGGTGACCCAGTGCAGGGTGCCGTCATCCCCCACCATGTAGACCATCGAAGAGGACGGGGTCTTCAGGAGCGTGCCGGCCGGATAGAGGACGATGCCTTTGAGGGGCAGGGCCGCTATACGTTCGGCCGGTACCGTCCGGACCGAAGTGAAATCTCCATACCAGCTGAAGAACTCCTTTTCGCTCGGGAAGACGTACCTGGCGTCGGCGGTCACGAGATACACGGCCGATTTGGCGTCAGACTTCACCAGCTGTCCGGTGACGCCTTTCGCCCCGCCGACGTTGCCGACGAGCACCTTCTTGACCGCAACGGACAGCACGGACGAACCGGGCTGACCCTCGATCCAGGCGACAGTGTCGTTCTTGGTCGCGACATCGCGCACTGCGGCGTCCGTCGGCACGATGACCGGCGTGCGGTCGTTGTAGATGATGACTCCGCCATTCTCGAGCTTGGCCGCCACGATGGTGTCGGCGTCCGCGTCGAAGACCTCGTAAGCCACGCGCTCCAGCGTGATCCAGGTCTCGTGACCGTCGTCATGCCTGACGATGAGCGGGCTGGCGTTCTCGGAGACCACGTGCCTGACGTGAGCGTCATCGGTGAAAAGCGCCTTGGTCATCGAGACCGCCGAAACGACAGCGGACTGCGTGTAGCCGGTCGAGAGCAGCAATTGCACGTCATCGAGCCTGGTGGTCAGCATATCGTACGAGTTCACGAGCACCATGCCGTCGCGCACATCTTCAAGCCGCGTCACGTTCGGCGGGACGTCGCGCTGCAGCATCCGCACGGCCTGCGCGCCGTTGTTCGACACGAAGATCTCGCGCTTGTCGTACGACCACTGCTTGGTCGAGTACTCCCAGGCCACGCTCCCCTCGCCATCGGAGATGAAGTAGTCGGTGATGGCGCGATCATCGCCCTTGCCGACCGCGACGGACGAAGAGCCGCCGTTCACGAAGACGCGGAACCAATCCTCATTCGGCAGCTTGTTGAGCCAGTAGAGATTCGCGCCGCTGAACGCGTAGTTCAGGACGTGATAGGTCGCGAGCGAACGCGTGCCCGACCTGTCGTTGATCATCAGGTGGTACGCGCCGCCGGGATACGAAGTCCAGGCGATGCGGCCGGCCGAAGTGACCGGATGTAGATCGTCGTAGCCGTTGTCCGTGATGCGCGTCACGCGGCCGTTGCGGAAAGCGAAGATCTCCAGGTCGCTGCCGTCGAACTGCGTCCAGACCACCGCACCGTCCGCGACGTCGAAATGACCATCGGCGTCGTCATAGAACGAGTTGGCGTACTGCATGTCGGAGATATCCAAAGTAGCGAGCTGCCTGGTCTCGATGCCATCAAAGGCATAGAGATACCTGCGGCCCGACAGATCGTCCCTAAGGGTCCAGGCGACGAGGTCGCGGTCGACCTTATAGGCTTCGATGTGGCCCGTATTGCTGTCTTTGGCTACGTCAATGACGCGCCAGGGACCGTAATCCGGCCCGGCACTGGCCGTTTCAGCCGATGCCATCAGCGGAACGAGAGTCATCATCAGCGCGGCAGCCGCGGAAACGATGACGAATCTAGACTTGATTTTCAGCATATTTAAGCCAATGAATGTTTTCACATGACCGTATTTTGTACCATAAATCACGTTTTTTGTCAATGCTCCGTGCGGACGCCGAATTGACATCAGGACGAAAAATGGCTCAAATACAGTCGCTCTTTCGAAGAAAGGAATTCACCGATGCGCGAAGAGACCACGACAGATCGGCAGGACCACATCGCCGCGTTGTGCGGAAGTGCGACTTTCGCCTTCGCAGTCCTGATCATGGGCGCGTACCGCCTGTTCGTCGGCCCGGTGCCAGCGGTCGATTCGCTCCCGCTCACCGAGAACTGGGACCTGGCGGTCTTCTCGACGGGCCGAGGCTGGGATCTGCTGGTGGCGCCGATCTGGGCCATCCTCCTGACACAGTCCCTCATCGAAAGCGGACACGACGGAAGACCGCGACTGACGCCGCTCTTCGGGCTGCTGACCGCCGGCGTGCTGTACCTCTTCGCCTGGGGCGAACCCGGCATCGCCGTCTGGCTGTCGCTGCCCCTAGTGGCGATCATCGAAGCGAGGATACTCGACCTGATCGACAGGAGGCGGATCGCCGCGGCCGGCCTGCCCGCACCGCCGCACTTCGGCATCGGGGATGCGCTCAAGTTCTGCCTGTCGTTCGGCTTCGGACTGTTCCTGCCGTTCGCGGCGATCCACGGATTCATGCTGACGGTCATGGTCCCGTTCCTGGGCTACGCCGTTATCAGCCTCGTGCTGTGCACCGTCGTGTTCGGTACGCTCGGCGCGCTGCGTCTGGCGGCATCGCTGTGGCGAAGGCTGACCAGAAAGGACCGCCATTGGACTTGGAAGTCGCTCGGCGTATCCAATCTGGTCAAAGAACACGAAGCCGCTCCTGACTTCAAACTCTCCGAGCGGACCGCCGATGACGACCGACGGACAGACGAGGACGACAAAGGCTGACACCGATCCGAACTCAAAGAGGCCTCTCGGCCTCTTTTTTGCTTCCAGCTCCCGGCTTCTCCCTCTCCCGCACGGCGGGAGAGGGCTGGGGTGAGGGTGGAATATTGGGAATCGATTGCGCCCCTCACCCCCGACCCTCTCCCCGCAAGCGGGGAGAGGGTGGATTCAATGATAGGTTCTCCCTCTCCCGCACGGCGGGAGAAGGGTGGGGTGAGGGTAGCTGACCCTCTCCTTAATTTTCCTCCATAGCCCCCCAACCCTTCTGGCTCTCAGTTTATTACGCCGTCGCTCGCGCGCGTACCCTGACGGCGCTCTTGACCTTGGAGACCCTGCCCGCCTTCACATTCGCTCCAGACCGACCGGCGCCCGCGCCCTTGAGCGCAATCTTCAGATACCTGCCGGTGTGCGACTCCTTGACCGCGGCGACGTCTCGCGGCGTACCTTCGGCGACCACCAGACCGCCACCGGCTCCGCCCTCCGGACCCATGTCAATGACCCAGTCCGAAGATTTGATGACGTCCATGTTATGCTCGATGATGAGCACCGAGTTGCCCTTGTCCACGAGCTGGTTCAACACGCCCAGCAACCGTTTGATGTCGTCGAAATGCAGACCGGTCGTCGGCTCATCCAGGATGTAGAGCGTCCTGCCGGTGGCGCGCCGCGACAGCTCGGTCGCGAGCTTGACGCGCTGCGCCTCGCCGCCCGAGAGCGTCGTCGCCGGCTGTCCAAGCTTCAGATATCCCAGACCGACGTCCTTCAGCACCGAAAGCTTGTCATGGATGAGGTGCTGGTCCGAGAAGAACCCGGCCGCATCCTCCACCGTCATGTCCAGCACGTCGGAGATGGTCTTATCCTTGTAGTGGATCTCGAGCGCTTCGGTGTTGTAGCGCTTGCCATGGCATTCAGTGCACTCGATGAACACGTCCGGCAGAAACTGCATCTCGATACGGATGAGCCCCTCCCCGGCGCAGGCCTCGCAGCGGCCGCCGCCCTTCACGTTGAAACTGAACTTACCGGCGTCATAGCCCTTCATTTTCGCTTCCGCCACCTCGGTGAACAGGTCGCGGATGGCGGTGAACACGCCGGTATAGGTCGCCGGATTCGAGCGCGGCGTACGACCTATGGGCGACTGGTCGATGGTGATGACCTTGTCGAGCTCGTTCAGACCCTTGATCTCCTTGTGCTTGCCCGGCATTTCCTTGGCGCGGTAAAGCTTCTTGGCCAAGACGCGCGACAGTATGTCCACGACGAGCGTCGACTTGCCCGAGCCGGACACGCCGGTCACGGTCACCAGCAGTCCGAGCGGTATCTTGACGTCCACCTTCCTCAGGTTGAACTCTTCCGCGCCTTTGATGGAAAGGAAGCGTCCCTGGCCTTTGCGGTATCTCTTCGGTATCGAAATTTCTTCTTTGCCGGTCATGTACAGCCCGGTCAGGGATTTCGGGTCGCGCTTCAGCTGCGCCGGCGTACCTTCGGAAACGATCTCGCCGCCCAGGGTGCCGGCCTTCGGACCCATGTCGATGACGTAGTCGGCGGCCTCGATCGTCGCCTCGTCGTGTTCGACCACGATGACCGAATTGCCCTGGTCGCGAAGTGACTTCAAAGCGTCGATGAGCTTGTCGTTGTCGCGCGGGTGCAGACCGATCGACGGCTCGTCCAGGACGTAGATGACGCCCGACAGGTCGTTGCCGAGCTGGGTCGCCAGACGGACGCGCTGCAGCTCACCGCCCGAGAGCGATATGGCCGCGCGGTCCAGCGTCAGATAACCGAGTCCGACCTTGACCAGGTTGTCGAGCCTGATGGAGATCTCGCGAAGCGCTTGCGCCGCGATCTTCTCCTCAGTCTCGGACAATCCGACGACGCCCTTCTGTTCCTTCTGCGCCTTCCCTGCCCCGAGCCGCGTCGAGGGGTGCCCCTTTTTGTTCGGAATCAATCCGCTGAAGAACCCGTGCGCCTCGTCGATCGACATCGTCACCACGTCAGCGATATTTTTCCCGCCGAACCTGATGCCGAAGACCTCCGACCGCAGGCGCTTCCCCTGGCAGGACGGACAGACCACGGTGTTCATGTAGTTCTCGATCTCCTTGCGGACGTAATCGGAATCGGTCTCGCGGAAACGCTTCTCCAGATTGGGCACCACGCCCTCATAGGTCGCTTTCTTGCCGTCGGCCACGTACTCTTCCTCGCCCGTGCCGTAGAGCACGATATCCATCGCCTTCTTCGGCAGCCTGCTCACGGGTACGTCAAGCGAGAAGTCGTGCGCCAGCGCGACCGCTTCGAGCACTTTCATGTTGTATTGCTGGTTGCCGGCGATGCGGGTCCACGGCTTGATGGCGCCCTGCGCGATCGTGAGCCGCGGATTCGGCATGACCAGCTCGGGCATGATCTCGAGCTTGTTGCCGAGGCCGGTGCAGGCCGGACACGCGCCGTGCGGACTGTTGAACGAGAAAATGCGCGGCTCCATCTCCGGCATGTGGATGTCACAAGTCGGGCAGGTCAGCCGTTGGCTGTAGGCGACATCGGCTCCGGTGTCATCGCGGTAGACCGACAGGAAACCGTCAGCGAGCTCGAACGCCTTGGTGATCTCCTCTTCAAGTTTCGACGATTCGTCGTACTGCCCGTAGCGAGAGATGACCAGTTCGATCGTCGACTTGTGCTCCTTATCGCGGCGCATCATCTTCAGCTCGTCGATCGGCACGAACACGCCGTTGTAGCGCACTTCGGAGTAGCCGGTCTTCTTCGCCCAGTCGAGCAGCCCCCGGTGCAGGCCCTTCTCGTCGCGCACTACCGGAGAGAGCAGTACGACGGAAGTCTCGTCGATGAGTTCGCGCAATCCCTTGGCCACGCTGTGCGCGCCCAGTTTCTGCACGGGCTTGCCGCAAGCCGGACAGTGTGGACGCCCGGCGCGCGAAAACAGCACGCGCAGGTAGTCGTAGATCTCGGTCACCGTACCCACCGTGGAACGCGGATTCGACGACGCCGTCCTCTGCTCGATGGCGATGGTCGGCGACAGCCCGTGGATCTCATCCACGTCCGGCTTGTCCTGCAACTCCAGGAACTGGCGCGCGTACGACGACAACGATTCGACGTAGCGGCGCTGGCCTTCGGAATAGATCGTGTCGAAGGCAAGCGAAGATTTGCCCGAACCGGACAGTCCGGTGATGACCACGAACTTGTCCTTCGGGATCTTCGCGTCGATGTTCTTGAGGTTGTGGACGCGCGCGCCCTTGATGGTGATGAAGGAGTTGTGTGCCATGTGGCATGCCGTCCGGCAAATAAGGCCGGAACAAGTTACGTGACAAGAACCTTAAATCGGGACCAGCATATAATATGTCAATAGTTTTGGCAAGAGTGCCGGGTGTCAGGAGTTTTCGACATATAGATAAGGCTTGAAGAAGCTTAGGAGCTTAGGAGCTGAGAAGCATATACATAATTATCTCCTGAACTCCTGGGCTCCTAAGCTCCCCCGCTTTAACCGAAAAGCCGCGCCGAAGCGCGGTCCTATCGGTATCGCGGCCGACCGTCATCAATCCGGCACACAGGTCCGTGACTGCTCGTTGCAGGTCAATCCTTCTTCACAACCGCCCCTACCTCCGTCTCCATCTCCGGGTATGCATGGTCCGCCGGCTTCATTTGGCCCGATGCAGACCCGCCCCACTCCATCGTTATTATAACAGACGCCGCTTTGACAACCGGCGTCGTCATCGCATCCGTTGCCGTCAAGTCCCTCGACGCATACGCCGATATCCGTGCCGAGATCCATGATGGCGCCCTGAAAACAGAAACCGGTACGACCGTTCATGCGACAATAATCGTCAGTCGTGCATTGCGTGCCCGGTGCTCCATCGGAACAGATGTATCTGCCTTGTACGGATATGCAGCGATAACTGTCGCCTCCATACCACATGGCACATGCCTCATCATTCCCCGACCCCCCGCGAGCGCACGAATACTGCGTCGTAGAACAGACATTGTATCCATCCTCCGTGCGGCACGGATATCCGCTGGGGCAATCGTCGTTATCAAGGCAGAATCCGCCGATTACCTTGGGGGTGCAGAAATTCTTGCCGGTTCCTTCCACGCATGCGAGACCGTTACAATCACCGTCCTCGTTGCATGGAGCGCCTGCCGTGCCGTTCATGCAGATACCGCCCGCCGTCAGACTCAATATCGGACTGCTGCCGCCTACCCATGTCCGCCAATCCACCGCCGCACCCCACCGTGTCAGATCAGTGCATTTTGCACCGATACATTCGCTCGGACCGGAACACAAAGTCCCATGCATGCCGTTGTGACACGTTCCGGTCGCCGAGGCGAGATTTGCAGCCGTCTGCCCGAACCACCTGCCCAGTTCATCCAAGACCGACACCGAATCGCCTCCGAATCCGCAATATCGACCGCAGCAAGCCGAATTGGATCCGATGCCCGTACAAGACTGTTCGTGGTGCGTGCAGGATACGCAATCATAACCGGACGCGCATCCCGAGCAGCCGGCCGTCCCCGAACTGCCAGCCGTTGCGGTTCCCGTCGTCGCTGCAGAGGTAATCCGCTGGCATGTGTTGATGCCGTCCTGGGATCCGGCCAAAGAACAACTGGCGCCGACGCACTCGGTAATGACATCCGCACCGGTGACATCGTCTGTGGTCGTATACATTTCCGTTACAGCGGCACCTTCGGCAACTCCCTCGTTCTCAATCAGCCCGAACGGCTGTCCGCACGCCTTCTGCATCTTGAACTCATCGCACTGGACGAATGATTGCGGCCTGACCATCGGTATGCGCGGCATCTGAAGGCGAACCAGCGACG
>Ga0265297_10006614_pt1 | contig 16675 bp, 14 predicted proteins | sample Munlanlwell13791_FD_192502 | JGI IMG/M metagenome (GOLD analysis project Ga0265297, IMG submission 192502) | Leachate microbial communities from a municipal landfill in Southern Ontario, Canada - Leachate well 137-91 | ecosystem: Engineered > Solid waste > Landfill > Unclassified | place... | reverse complement strand
GTGGAACTATTACTGAAATAGGAGATTACAAAATTCATACATTTACCACCGTTGGTGCAGATTCCTTCGTTGTTGCTTCTCCTAGTTGCACTGTTGATGTTCTTGTCGTGGCGGGGGGAGGAGGGGGAGGATGTTTTATTGGAGCAGGGGGCGGAGCTGGCGGACTTATATATACATCAATGAGTGTATCGGGAAATAGTAACGTTGTTGTAGGTGCTGGTGCTCCAAAAACAACGAGCGCTGGTAGAGGTGCAAACGGTTCTAATTCTGTATTTTCTACTTTAACAGCTATTGGTGGTGGAGGTGGCGGAAATTATAATACTCCTAATGGATTAAGTGGTGGAAGTGGTGGTGGAGGATCTCGAACAGGGACGGGAGGTAACGGAGAAGTCAATCAAGGACACAATGGTGGAAATGGTCCTCCTAGTTCAAACAGTGGTGGTGGAGGCGGAGGAGCTGGTGCTGTTGGAATTAATTCAAATGGAAGTCAAGGTGGTACAGGTGGAATTGGTTTGGAATATTCTATTAGTGGTACAAACGTCTATTATGCAGGGGGTGGTGGAGGTTATAGCGAAAGCTCTGTGGCTTTGGGTGGTTTAGGGGGAGGTGGAAATGGTGGCTTGTGGGGTATAGGAATAGATGGAGTTACTAATAAAGGGGGAGGTGGTGGAGGAGGTAGAACAGACAACGGTGGATTATATGGTGGAGCCGGTGGCTCTGGTATTGTCATAATTCGTTATCTGAGATAGGTTAAACTTTTAAAATAAAGCCCCCGAAAATCAGATTTTCGGGGGCTTTATTTATGTACAACGGATACTTGACAAATACTTAATATAATTGTTACTATGTCTATAGAAAGTTCTCTCATAATCTATTTTAGAAAGGAAAAGAGTTGGTGTTTGAGTAGTTCAAAAACCTCATCGTTCACAAAAAGGAAAGGAAAAGCCAATGAAACTGAATTTATTCGCAGTGCTCGCAGTTTTTGCGATTGCAGTCAGTTCAACGGTCAATTCAGCGCCTATCATACTGCAGGGGCAGTTTGGGGGTCCTGAATTTCAGTCTGTTTCGGGTGACTATGACGGAGATGGAAAAGCAGATCCTGCGGTTTATAACAAACAAACGGGTTTGTGGCAGGTTCTCACATCTTCAGATGGTTATCAGCTGAAGGGCCTAACCTTCGGAGGTTCGGGATTCCAACCCGTGTCTGGAGATTTTGATAACGATGGGAAAACAGATCCCACTATCTATAATCAAACGACAGGGGAATGGCGGATATTATTGTCTGGGAATAATTATTCTCTCATTTCGGGAGGATTCGGAGGTCCTGGATACGAGCCTATCATGGCAGATTATGACGGTGATGGAAAAACAGATATCGTGGTTTATAACGAATCTGTTGGAATGTGGTATCTATATCTTTCAAACGAAGGTATAACCACAAATCCTCCTCCACTTATCGTTGCTTGTTCGGCGACTCCATCAACTGTAAATGTTGGAGATTCAATTATCTGGAGTGCCTCAACTTCTGGAGGAGTCGGTGGCTACTCATATTCCTGGACTGGAACTGATGGTTTGATTGGGAATACGAAGAGTGTTTCAAAATCGTATTCAAGTTCCGGTTTGAAGACGGCAACGGTCACTGTAGTTTCAGGAGGACAGACAGCAAGTGCTTCTGTTTCCGCTACGGTAATTCCTTTGCCTGTGCAGGATACGAAGGTGTTTGTTTTGAATAACTCTTCGTACTTGTTAACATGCGTAGTGAATGGTGTAACCAATTCCGTTGAATTAGGTCAACAGAGAAGTTGGCCATTCAGCGGGTCGTTTGCGATATCCATCGCAATAAATACTGGTTATTCGTGGTCGCAGACATGGACCATAAACACGAATTACCATTATGATGTTACGAATGACCCAGCCGTTCCGGGTACGTTATCCATTCACGGATATCCGTAGCCAAAGTTCTTTGTTTCTTGACCCGTTCGTTTAATCACTAAGTGTGGTAACGAGCGGGTCTTTTTATTCTAAGGCTTTTATCCTATCAATAATGATGCTTATTTCACCGTTTCTATCGGAAAGTTTTCCTACAATTGCGACGCATTTGTCAGGAATGAGAATATCTTTATATTGTGTAAAAGTTCTCGGAAAAACCACGGTCTCTATAGTACCTGTTAAATCAGTAATTTTTACAAAAGCCATTTGATCATTATTTTTTGTAGCGATTTGACGAACTTCTTCTATGAGACCTCCGATAGGAGAACCGCTATTAATGAGTTTTCTTACACTTTCTGTTTCTTCTTTAATTTTTTTAATGTTTATTTTTTGTTTTTCTAAAATTGTTTTGTATCTGTCCAGAGGATGACCGGAGATATACAAGCCAAGAAGTTCTCTTTCCCAAGCAAGTTTTTCTTTCATACTTGCTGGTTCGGTTTTTTCCATTTTAAAACCGTGGTGTTCATCTTCTGAAAAACCTAGAAAAAGAGAATCTTGATTTTTGTCTTTCTGACTTGCTTCTTTGTTATATTTTAGGAGATTTTCAACATTTCCAATCATCTGGCCTCTTTCGCCAAATTCATCCATTGCTCCGGATTTAATAAGAGCTTCAAGAGATTTTTTATTCAAATTTCTATCAACAATTCTATCCAAAAAATCTATAAGAGATTTAAATTTTCCATTTTTCTTTCTGTCATGGATAATTATCTTTGAGATTCCTTCTCCAAAGTTTTTGATTGTCGTAAGTCCAAAGCGGATTCTGTCTGGTTCTTCTGGAGTTTTTACAGAAGTGAAGGGACCAAAGCTTTCATTTATGGCTGGTGGAAGTACGGGAATTCTCATTCTATTACATTCGGTGATAAATTCACCGATTTTTTCTATATCACCGGAATCGGCAGTAAGTACGGCGGACATATAAATAGCGGGGTAGTTTGCTTTCAAATACGCGGTCTGATACGCCACTCTACCGTAGCTGGCAGCATGGGCTTTGTTGAAACCGTATGCAGCGAACGGTTCAATCAGTTTCCACAACTCGTCTGCCTTTTTTTCTGCCATTCCGTTTTTAATCAAACCCTCTCTCAATTTTTCTTTTTGGGCTTCCATTTCTTTTGGAATCTTTTTTCCCATTGCTTTTCGGAGCTTATCCGCTTCAAGCCAAGAATATCCGCCGAGCTGAATCGCAATAAGCATAACGTCATCCTGATAAGTGATAACTCCATATGATTGTGAAAGAATTTCTTTCATCCTTGGATCAAGAAATTTTATAAGTTTTGGATTATGCTTCCTTTCAATATATTGTGGAATAGATTCGAGTGGTCCCGGACGATAGAGAGCGACCATTGCATTTATATCATGTATAGTCGTAGGCTTAAGATCTTTGAGATACTTTGTCATTCCAGAGCCATTAAGTTGAAATAGACCGGACGTTTCTCCTCGAGCGAGCATTTCAAATGTTTTTTTATCATCTAAGGGAATTGCTTCAATATCTATTTTAATTTTCTCAATTTTCCCTACACGATCTACGGCATCTGCAAGAATAGAAAGATTTTTAATTCCAAGAAAATCAAACTTCAAAAGTCCAGCGTCTTCTATAGCATGCATATCATATTGGGTGATAATTTTTCCTTCTCCTTTGGGATCAAGTTGAAGAGGAGTAAAATCCGTAAGAGGACTTGGAGCAATAACAACACCGGCGGCATGCACAGAAATGTGTCTTGCACATCCTTCTATTTTTCTTGCCATATCTATAATGGTCTTAACATCTTTGTCTTCTTCGTACATTTTTTTGAGTTCATCAACATCCTTCAGGGCCCGATTAATTGTCATCGGAAAACCTTGTGCACCCATTGGTATAAGTTTTGCGATTTTGTCTGCGAGAGGAAGAGGAAAACCCATTGCTCGAGCAGTATCTCGTACTGAACCTCTCGCCATCATTGTTCCAAAAGTTCCTATTTGTGCGACATTTTCTTTGCCGTATTTTTGTTTAACATATTCTATGACTTCATCACGACGATTATCAGCATAATCCATATCAATATCGGGAGCAGAAGGTCTTTCTGGGTTTAAGAATCTTTCAAAAGGGAGTTTGTATTCTATCGGATTTACTTTTGTAATTCCTGTAAGATAAGTGACGATGGATCCTGCGACAGAACCTCTGATGTTTGTATAGATATTATTTTCTGAAGCAAATCTTAAAAGATCAGCTACCACGAGAAAATAAGGAGCATAACCCTTGTCACTGATGACTTTAAGTTCATACTCAATTCTCTTTTCAACTTCTTCTGTTTTTTCCACTTTACGAGTTTTCAATCCTTGATATGCGAGATGACGAAGTTCTTCATTAGGAGTGTGTCCGCTTTCTACTTTGAAAGATGGAAAAACCCAAGAACCGAGTTTTAATTCCAAATTACACATATCTGTTATTTTTTCTGTATTGGCTAAAGCCTCAGGATAATCTTTAAAATATTCAGAAGCTTTTTCTTGTGAGATGAAAGAAAAATCTTCGGAAGAGCTATCGGAATTTCTATCTGAAAAATCAGAAGCGGTATTTACCTGAAGTAAAGTATCTCGGGCTTTTTTATCTTCTGGAACAAGATAATAAACATCGTGACAAGCGACAAGATTTGAATCGGTTTCTTTTGCCAATTCTACGATTTGATCTTTTAATTTCTCCTGGCCCTCTATCTCCGGATGGTAAGCTATTTCAAAGAAAAAATTATCTTGTGAAAAAATTTTTTTGTACCACTCTGTAATTTTTTTTGCTTTTTCATTGTCGCCATTTTTCAAGGCATTTGATGTTTCTCCGGAAAATTGTGGCATTATACAAACAATATCTCCGCTATATTTCTCTATAAGTTCTTTATCAATTCTCGGCTTATAGTAAAATCCCTCAATACTTGCAAGTGTTACGAGCTTAATAAGATTTCTATAACCTATTTCGTTTTTAGCAAGAAGAACAAGTCGAGTGCGTTTATTATCAAGGCCGCTTTGTCTGTCGTTTCTAGTTCTATTTGCTACATAAAAATCTACGCCAATAATTGGCTTTATACCATGTTTATGACATTCTTTATAAAATTCAATTGCACCATACATGTTTGCATTGTCAGTAAGTGCGAGAGCGGACATGTTAAAATCTTTGGCTTGTTTTACAAGCTCCGGAATTTTAGGTAATGCGTTTAAGAGGGAATAATGGCTGTGGGTGTGTAAATGTATGAAGTTCGACATATAAGCATTATAATATATAGATGAGAAATAAAAAGGCCAAATTTTTAATTGGAATTGATGAAGTGGGCAGAGGGCCTTTGGCAGGACCCGTGGCAGTGTGTGCTTTTCTTATGTCTAACAACTTTGATGCAAAAAGTTTTGGAAAAATTAAAGATTCTAAAAAATTGAAATCCATAGAAAGGGAAGAAATTTTTTGTAGATTAAAAGAATTAAAGAATAATAAAAAAATAAATTTTGTGGTTTCTTTTGAAAGTTCTAGAATGATAGATAAAATAGGTATAGTGCCCGCAATTAAAAAAGCGTTGGAAAAATCTTTAGAGAAATTAAAATTAAATCCAAAAGATTGTAAAATTCTCCTTGACGGGGGATTGAAAGCTCCTGGAAAATATAAAAATCAAAAAACAATCATAAAGGGGGATGAAAAAGAAAGAGCGATAGCTTTTGCATCTATTGCGGCAAAGGTGACGAGAGATGATTTAATGTGTAGATTAGCAAAGAAATATCCAAAATATTGTTTTGAAATTCACAAAGGATATGGTACAAAAATGCATTGTGAAAAAATAAAAAAACATGGAATTTGTATAGAACATAGAAAATGTTTTTTACGAAAATTACTTTGATTAATTAATTGGCGTGTTAATGTTTACTTTTTTTATAAATATGATAGTATTGAACGCATTATGGTAAATAGAATGCGACACAACAGATCCCAAAGGGGAAGCACCAGATCTCATCACGCTTTGAAAAGTGCTTCTTTGACTAAGTGTCCAGATTGCGGACAATCCAGACTAAATCATAGAGTTTGCGGTAATTGTGGAAAATATAACGGTAAGAAAGTCATTATTTTTGAAGTTAAAGCCAAAAAAGGAGAGAAAATCAAAAAAGAAGATAAAAAAGCACAAGAGAAGTAATTTTTGTTTTAGTTTTGTTCTTTTCCGCCATTGGCGGACAGATAAGTAAAATATGGCAAACAGGCACCTTGCAAGATCAATAGTGTTACAAACAGCTTTCGAAAGCGATTTTCGAGGTTTTTCTAAAGATGCCTCTCTCTTGTCTCTTAAAAGAAATATAGAAGAATTTGGCGGTGGCAACGATGATTTATCTTTTGCCACGGCCCTTTTTTCTGGCGTTTGGGGTAAAAAATCTGATCTTGATAATATTATTTGTAAAGCTGCACCCGACTGGCCAATAGAGAAAATTTCTATTGTGGATAGAAATATTTTAAGAATAGGACTTTATGAACTTCTTTTTTCAGATAGAAAAGAAGTTCCAGCAAAAGTTGCGATAAACGAAGCAATAGAAATAGCCAAGGCTTTTAGCGGAGATAAAAGCGGTGGATTCGTAAATGGAGTTTTGGGCACTATTTATAAAGAACTTGGAGAGCCTGGAAAAAATGAAGTTTCTAAGAAAAATAACAAAAATTGTCCATTTGAACAAATGCCGATAAAAATTCTTGTCGGTGCTGTGGTCTATGCAAAAAAAGAAGATAAAATTTATCTTGCTCTTGTTCACGATGTCTTTGGAAGATGGACTCTATCAAAAGGCCGACTTGAAAAAGATGAGCCACCAAAAGAAGGTCTTTTAAGGGAAATAAAAGAAGAACTCGGTATTGATGTAGTGGTGGAAGATGAGTTGCAATCAAATGAATATGTTGCCAATCATCCAGAAGAAGGTAAGATGAGAAAGCAAGTTAAATATTTTCTCGCAAGTTCTGAGATGAAAGCTTTAAAACTTGGTACAAGCGGGGGACTTGATGATGCAAAGTGGTTTTCTCTTTCAGAAATAAAAAGTCTTAATTTTTATAATGACATCTTGCCAATTATCACAAAAGCGATTACTATCTTAGAAAACCATCCTGTAAAAACAATATGAAAAATTTCAAAGAATTTGAAGAAATAATAGGAATTAATTTTGTAAACAAAGATTTACTAAAACAAGCTTTTACGCACAGGTCTTATCTGAATGAGCATAAGGATTCTGAGATTGTGCACAATGAAAGATTAGAATTTCTGGGAGATGCAGTGCTTGAGCTCATAGTTACCGAATATTTATATAATAAATACATTGATGAAAATGAGGGAGATCTTACTTCTTACCGTGCGGCCCTTGTGAATGCTGATACGATGTCAAAAGCCGCCTCCAAAATAAAAATGAATGATTTCCTTTTGCTTTCAAAAGGTGAGGCAAAGGATACTGGTAGAGCAAGACAAATTATCTTGGCAAACACTATTGAAGCGCTTATCGGAGCTATTTTCCTTGATCAGGGTTATGAAACGGCCAAATATTTTATCTCCAAAAACATATTCCACCTAATAGATAATATTGTGGCAGAGAAAGCATGGATGGATGCAAAAAGTAATTTTCAGGAAGCTGCGCAGGAAAATGAAAATGTTACGCCGTCATATAAAACCATAAAAGAAGAAGGTCCGGATCACGACAAGATTTTTACTGTTGGAGTATATTTAGACAAAGAGCTTATATCTATCGGGACAGGAAAATCAAAACAAGAAGCGGAACAGGAAGCAGCAAAAACAGCTCTTGTAAAAAAGGGTTGGGATAAATAACGATTATAGCTATGAATTTTGAACAACCAACATTACCAGAGGAATCAGAAGAAGCATTAAGATATAAAAAAATCGCTGAATTAAAATCAAAACGAGATATTTTCTATTCGGGACCTTTGAAGGATATAGAGGATCATGGGGAGGTAAGACATACAACGGCAAAAAAGATAAGTTTATTATTCGAGAAATCAGAAAAATTGAAGAAAAAAATCGAATCAATGAATCTCAAACCACATGATTTTCTATTTTGGCACATTTTGGCAGGTAGTACTCCTGATGTATCACCCGATTTTATGGAGCTTGATACTCCAGATGGTGACATTGAAAAGCTGATAAACGAATTAATGGCATAAAAGAAAAAATGTATTTAAAAAGTATTGAAATCGCGGGTTTTAAATCTTTCAGTAAAAAAAGTGTTTTGAATTTCAATACACCTATTTCTGCTATCGTCGGTCCAAATGGTTCCGGTAAATCAAATGTCGCAGAATCTTTCAGGTTTTCACTTGGTGAACAATCTATTAAATCTTTACGCGGTAAAAGAGCAGAAGACTTAATTTTTAATGGTGGAAAAGATGCTCCGAGAGCAAGTCGTGCTAGTGTCAAACTTGTTCTAGATAACACAAAAAGGATTTTAAATGTTGATTTCGACGAAGTTGCTATTGAACGAGTAGTGAACCGCGACTCTTCTAGTGAATATTATATAAATGGCAGTCAGGTGCGATTGAAAGACATTATAGAGCTTTTGGCGAATGCAAATATCGGAGCTTCAGGGTATCAAATAATTTCTCAAGGAGAAGCAGATAAGATTTTGAATGCAAACATAAAAGAGAGAAGGGAAATGATAGAAGACGCCCTAGGTCTAAAAATTTTTCAATATAAGAAAGAAGAAAGCACGAGAAAACTTGTAAAAACGGATGAAAATATTAAACAAGTTGAATCACTTAGGAGGGAAATTGCTCCACACATAAAGTTTTTGAAAAAACAGGTTGAAAAGATAGAAAATTTGGTTTCTATGAAGGAAAAGCTCTGTTCTATGTACCACGATTATTTTAGAAGGGAAGAAGAATATATAAACTTTGAGAAGAAAAGCATTTCAGAAAACAGATCAAATCCAGAAGGAAAAATGAAGAAGCTCGAGAGTGAACTTCATGAAGCAAAAAATGTTTTGGCAAAATCAGAATCTAAAGATGAGAAAAGCGGAAAGATTATTGAGATTGAAGACAAATTAAAAGGAACGAGGCTTGAAAAGGATAATTTGATGAGAGATATTGGCCGAGTTGAAGGAGAAATATCTTCAATTCTTAGATTGATAAAAAAACAAGAAGATGAAGCAAATTCTTTAAAAGACAGGAAAGTAGAGCTCTCTTCCGTGGAGAATTTATCTAAAATAATAAATTTAGAGATAAAAGAAATAGAAAATTCTGAGGATATTTCAAAAATTAAAAAATTCTTCTCTTTTGTTAGAAATTCTTTTTCTGATTTTATTAAAAAATACGCAAGTGAAAGTGATGGTTCAACGGATGATTTAAAAGAAGAAGTAAAGAAATTAGAGAAACAGAAAAATGAATACGAAAATAAACTTTCTTCTACTAAACAGAAAGAAACAGAATTTTCTGAGGAATATACTTTTATCAAAAATGAAATAGAAAAAGAGAAGGATTCAAACAGAGATGCAGAAAAGGCAGTCTTTAGAATTATTGCAGAACAGAATGAATTGAGAAATATTTTGTCTGCATTGAAGACTAGAGAAGACAACCTGAGAAGAGATGAAGAAGAACTCAAGAGAGAATTTCAAGAAGCGGGAATTTTGGTTGGAGCTTCTGCATTACATTTCAAAGATTTTTGGCCTACAAAGGAAAATGGAATACCACTTTCCCAAGACGAAATAGTCAGAGAAGGAAGAGACGCACAACTAGAAAGAAAAAGAGTTATGGAAAGAATTAAAATTCGTCTAGAAGATGCTGGGATAGCGGGAGGTGACGATATTGTGAAGGAGTATAAAGAAACTACCGAGAGGGATGGATTCTTGGAACGGGAACTTGAAGATCTTTTGAAATCTTCAGAAGCTTTAAAGAATTTGATTAAAGAACTTGATGAAAAGATTACTGTAGAGTTTAAAATCGGTGTACAAAAAATCAACGTTCAGTTCCAAGAATTTTTTAGTCAGATGTTTGGTGGAGGGACGGCTTCTTTGTCTGTTGTAAAGGAAAAAAAGAAAAAGAAATCTGATTTGGAAATTGGAGTAGAAGATAAGGGAGATGAAATTGAAGAGAAAGAAGAAGAAAGTGAAGGACTTGATATTGAGGTATCTCTGCCAAAGAAAAAAATAAAAGGCCTCATAATGCTTTCAGGAGGAGAGAGGGCTCTTACTTCCATTGCCCTTATCTTTGCTGTATCTCAGGTTAATCCTCCGCCATTTATTATCTTAGACGAGACAGATGCGGCTCTTGATGAAGCTAATTCCAGAAGATATGGAGATATGATAGACAGTCTTTCAAAATACTCTCAACTTATTCTTATCACACACAATAGGGAAACAATGTCTCGAGCCGGTGTAATCTATGGTGTTACCATGGGCTCTGATGGTGTATCCAAACTTCTCTCAATCCAATTTGATGAGGCTGTGAATGTGGCGAAATAAATACCCTCTATTATAAGTATTGCTTTTTTCTGTATTTTATGATATTCTATTTTTAGATAGTCACTTGAAAAACAAAAAAGAAAGGAAGAAAAACCATGAGTATTTCAATGGCAGTTGTTGAAAAGTTCAAAAAGATAGTAAATTCCATACAGGGAACAACCGTTAACATCTTGATGACACAGGTTGACCCGGATGCTCTGGCATCGGCTTTTGCGATGTCTTTTCTTATTCGTAGTATCCGCGGAAATTGTACGATTAGAATTTTCTTTGCCGGGACTATAAGTCACCGACAGAATCTCACACTGTGCAATCATCTCGGCTTGTATGATAGGATGCGTCCAGTATCGGAGATGAAAGAGGATGACTTTAAAAATCTCATCCTTGTTGATTCTTCCATGACTGTTGACGGCAGATGTCTTCATGGACGAAAACTTTGTCCGATAATCGTGATAGACCACCACTTCGGGGGAGATATCACTGATGCGGATGACAAATTCGTTCTGATAGAAAAGATCGGAGCTTCAAGTACTCTTGTTCTGGAACTGTGTGAGGCATGTGGTATTAAAATTGGGGAAGTGGACCAATTTATACCGATTCTTTTGGCAATTGGTATCTACACAGATACTCTCGGTCTCACGGCTTTCACAGATCGAGACCTCGTGGCTTATGGAAAAGCAGCTTCAGCTTCCGATCAACAAGAGCTCATGTATATGTTCAATTATCCTCTTCATGATTCTAATTATAAGAACATGAAGTCGGCGCTTGAGAATATTTGCCGGCAAGGGGCGCATCTGATTACGAATATCGGTCCGATTGAGTCCAAAGAAAGCGATGATATTTCTACGGTCGCCGATTTTTTAATCAGAATGGATGGAGTATCGCTTGTGATTGTGTGGGCGATGCTCAAGGACAAAAGGGAAGTGAGAATAAGTGCACGTTCGACGGACAGCTCGCTTGATCTTTGTTCTTTTTTGAGGGAACGCTTTGGAAATTCTTGTGGTTCGAAACCTACTCCTGACAGGAAATCGTCTGGAGGAGGAACAATAAGCCTGGATCTTGGATTCTGGCTCAACCACCACACGATTCCCGAAGCAGTCGCCCTTGTAAAGAAGTTCATTGATACGGCGATTTTTCACTGATCCAGATTCAAAAGACCGCAAGTTTGTCAGGAAGGCAAACTTGCGGCTATTTTTTTATTCAACTATTTTATAATCCACTGTTTTTTTGTCCACATCCGCACCAATTAGTTTTATTTTGACCTTATCCCCAAGAGAAAATTTCTTTTTTGTTTTTTGACCGATGATGGCATATTTCTTTTTATCTAAAACATAATAATCGTTGCCAATACTTGAAAGTTTTACCATTCCTTCGGTTTTCGTTTCTTTTTCTTCTACATAAATACCCCACTCTGTGACGCCTGTAATTGAACCATCAAAAATTTGTCCTATTTTGGAGGATATGAATTCTATTTGTTTTAATTTTTTAGCTTCTCTTTCGGCTTCGGTTGCACGAATTTCATTCTGGCTGCTCTCACTCGCAATCTTTTCATAATTATCCCAATCATTTTTCGTCAGGGTTTCTTTGTTCAATACTTTTTCCAAAATTCTGTGAATGCAAAGATCGGGGTATCTTCTGATAGGGGAAGTGAAATGCGTGTAGTATTCAAATGCAAGTCCAAAATGACCAATATTTTTGGTAGAGTAAATTGCTTTAGACATTGAACGGATGGCCGTAGTTTTGATAAGTGCTTCCTCATCTTTTCCCTCTATTTTTTTAAATAACATTTGCAAATCTCTGCCAGATACTCCACCTTCTTTATTTTTTGGCAAGGTATGTCCGAGAGCGTGAACAAAAAGCGAAAGTTCAGTAATTTTTTCTTTATCTGGAATATCATGAATTCTAAAAATTGGTGAGAAATTGAACCCTTTTGCCTTTATCGTTTTGTATAGGAAATGCGCAACCTCTTTATTTGCAAGTAGCATATATTCTTCAACAAGTTTGTGCGTATCTAGACGAAGTTTTTTGTTTATAGATAACACCTTTCCATATTCATCCATCTCAAATTCAATTTCTTCATGTTCAAAATCGATGGCACCTTTTTCAATCTTTTCTTTCTGAAGTTTTTTGGCTATCAGATTTAGTGTGTTGAGCTCATAGAAAAAATTGTCACCAGAAGGGCGAGGAAATGTTTCTGAATGAGCTTTGTCTGGGCTTAAGCGAAATTCAGGAATATTTCCTCTCCCTTTGCCGTCCAAAATTTCTTGCGCGCTTTCATAGGAGAATCTTTTTGCGGATTTTATAACTGTTTTACCAAACCATTTTGCAAGAACCTTTCCATTTTTATCAAGTTCAAAGACTGCAGAATAAGCCATCTTTTCTTCACCTTCATTTAAACTGCAAAGGTTGTCTGAAAGTATTGCAGGAAGCATAGGGATAGTTCTATCCGGTAAATATACTGAAAAACCTCTTTTTCTTGCCTCTCTATCCATTTCTGTTTTTTCTCTGACATAAAAAGAAACGTCTGCAATGTGAATTCCTATTTCAAATCTATCATCAGATATTTTTTTGAATGAAATAGCATCGTCAAAGTCTTTTGCAGTTTTTGGATCTATCGTAAAAGTTAAAGTGTTTCTAAAATCTTTTCTTTTTCTACTTTCTTCTTGCCAGATTTTTTTTGAGTTTTCATCCACCTGCTTTGCTTCGTTTTCTACGGATGCTTCAAAAGTAAATTCAAAACCTTTCTCAGAGAGGATAGATTTCATTTCTGCAGTATTATCTCCCTTTTTACCAAAAATTTCTTGGAGTTTACCTTCAGCTTCTTTGTTATTTTCTCCCCAATTTGTGATGAGAACGGAAGCTTTTTGCCCGAGATCATTTTGAGGGTTTCCTTCTGAAATTTTTATTATAGTTCTAGCTTTTTTATCGTCAGGTACGAGTATATAGTTATTCTCTTTTTTCTCTACTGTTCCAGAAAATAGTTTTTTATTTCTTTTAAGGATTTTTTCTACTTTTCCTTGAGGTCTTTCTTTTTTACCGGTTTTAGATAGGGAAATAAGCACAGCATCTTTGTGCCATGCACTTTTCAAAAAGTCACTTTTAATTTCTATATCTTCTTTAAAGTCGGGGAGGGTAACGTATCCTAAACCCTTGCCTGTGATAAATATAATACCTTCATATAATTTGTCTTGGGATTCTTTCTTTCGGCGATTTTTCATAAATTAATTTAGAAGTTGATTATAGCACAAAGAGTTTGACTTTTCTCGATATTTCGTTTAGTATACTCACTATGTTAATAATTAGATTACAGAGAGTAGGAAGAGTTCATGAGCCAACTTTTAGAATTGTGCTTACGGATTCAAAGAACAGCACAAAAAGTGGCAGATATCTTGAAATACTCGGTTCTTATGATGCTCGAGGGAAGGGAATTTGTCAGGTAGACGGAGAAAAGGTAAAACACTGGATTTCAAAAGGTGTTCAACTTTCTGCTACAGTGAGAAACTTTCTTATTGAACAAAAAATTATTACCGGAAAAAAGATAAACGTTTTACCAAAAAATAAAATAATTAACGCTAACAAAGCTAAGGAAGCAGAAGAGGCTACAAAGAACGCTCCGAAAGCAGAAAAGCCAGCTGAGGAAAAAAAGCCAGAAGCTTCTAAAGAAGAAGTGAAAACAGAAGAAGCTCCAAAAGCATAAAAAGAGAAGAAAAAAGACGAGAGAATATTCCTGAATTGATCTTAAGTCCGGACAAAGATCATTCAGAAACATTCTCTCGTCTTTTTTCTTGTTTGCATTTTATTTTTGTGCTATTATTTTCTTAGGCAGTATAATTAAAATTACTGGTCGAAGTTACTGCATGATAGAAAAATAATATTTAAAAAATATGTCAGAAAACGATGTGAAGTTTCTAGAGTATGTTGTAAAAGCTCTTGTAGATGTCCCTGAAAAAGTGGTTATCACAAGAACTGTAGATGAAATGGGAGTCCTACTTACTCTTACAGTAGATAATGCCGATATGGGCAAAGTTATTGGAAGATTGGGTAATACGGCAAAGGCTATCAGGACACTTCTCAGAGTTGTGGGAATGAAAAACAACTCAAGAGTGAACTTGAAAATCAATGAACCGGAGGGAAGCACGAGAGGAGAAGTTAACACCGTAAAACCAGAAACAAAAACTTCCAAGACAGTAGATGAAGCTATGGCAGATCTCAATTTCTAAATTTAGTTATAAAAATAAAACCATCCGCGAGGGTGGTTTTATTTTTATCTGAAACTTAATTATTGCTTTTTTTTGATAAAGTATTACTCTAGAATACGAAACGATAGTTCATTAACGTGGCTGACAACGGATTCGTCCGACAGCCAAAATAAGGAGGATCTGAAAATGGATACGTCCAACAGACAGAGTAGCGGTGCGGTAGTGGGACAGGGCAGTGAGACCGAAGATACGCTGAGTGATCTTGTGGCAAGAGTAGCCAATCTTAAAAAGGTTGGTTGTGATGAGCTTTCTCCCAAACAATGGGCTGAGCTTATCAATCATGCTCTTAAACTTACTAAACCCCACTTCAAGTATCTGCCTTTCTTTTTGCCGGCGAAGGGTGAAAAACTCTTCAGATTTGATCTCGAAAGAAGTCTCTCTTGGTCTAAGTCCTGCATAGGAAATGTCAAGTGTTCTTGGTTGCCAGAGGCATTTTCAGGTTTTATTTTTAGAAAGTTCAAGGGGTCACCATCAGACGGAGAATTGATGGCTTTTCGAGACCACGCTAAAGTGGTTGAAATTTGTGAGGTCTCCGGATCTGTTCATGATCGGAGTGCAAGTACCAAAGTTCTCTTGAATGATACGGGGGTTTTTGTTTATGCTCATTGTCGCCGTCCGGGGGGAAGTTTTTCTGTAAAGCCAATTATTTACGATGTAAAAATTTTCCCAAGGGATAATTATCTTGAAGGGGCGATAAATGCATATCCGCAGATTGGTCCGAGAACCTTGTTTGTGATAGCTCTGATGCTGAAGGATACATACGAGAAGAAGTTAGCTGTTCTTAATAACTTAAATCTCGTAGGTAAAACGGTTGAGGCAATCTGTGCCAACGTAAATGTTGACCACCCACATTATGTCGAAAGGTATCCATGGGGAACCCATTGTCTTAATGGGGAAGTGGTTGAGGAAATCAGACGCTAACCATCATAAGAAAAGTTCTTGATAAACACGGGTGGGATGAATTCATCCCACCTGTTTTTTTATTATTAAATTTATACATGATTTGTTATTTTTCTTTTTTTATTGTATTTTAAGTTAAATGAATTTCCATATAATTACATTATTTCCAGAGATATTCAGCTCATATTTGAATGGGTCTATTTTGGGTCGTGCCATAAAAGATAAAAAAATTAATATTAATTTTTATAATCCTCGTGACTTTGTGACGCCGACTAAATCCCAAAAGAAAAATGATAAGCCGTATAAGAGGGTGGATGACAAGCCGTATGGTGGAGGAGCCGGAATGGTATTACAAGCGGAACCAATTTTGAAAGCTTTTACAAAAGTTGAAAAAGCATTAAAAAGTAAAAAAAGAAAAATCGTTATTTTTTCAGCTAAAGGAAAACAATTTAATCAAAAAATTGCTTATGATTGGGCAAAAAATTATGAAGAGATAGTTTTTATCACTGGTCGTTATGAAGGTATAGATGAGCGAGTAAAACAAGCTCTGAAAGCCGAAGAAATTTCTATTGGACCTTATGTTTTGACTGATGGAGATGTGGCGGCAATGGTTGTTTCTTCTGCTGTAGCAAGACTTATACCTGGAGTAATTCGTCTTGAATCTTTGAAGGAAGAGTCACATTGGAATTTAATTTTGAAAAAAGAAAAACGGGGGACTTTAGGAGAAAACGGTTTAGAGTATCCACATTACACAAGGCCAGAAATTTTAGAATATAAAGGCAAAAAATACAAAGTTCCTAAAGTACTTTTGTCAGGAGATCATAAAAAGATAGAGGAATGGAGACAAGCAAAAAATTAATCATTCCTTCAAACTTATCTTTTGTTTTTTACACTATCTGTTATAATAACGGACAACACTTAATTTAAATTTATATCTTAATCTATGCCTCACCGTAAGCTATATACTCATGGTTTCACCCTCCTCGAAATGCTCCTAGTCGTAGCCATCATTGCAGTACTAGCAGGTATAGCTATAGTAGCAATCAACCCAGGTAAGCAGTTAGCCACTGTACGTAATACAGAACGAACCTTCAATCTGA
>Ga0265297_10006613_pt1 | contig 16679 bp, 14 predicted proteins | sample Munlanlwell13791_FD_192502 | JGI IMG/M metagenome (GOLD analysis project Ga0265297, IMG submission 192502) | Leachate microbial communities from a municipal landfill in Southern Ontario, Canada - Leachate well 137-91 | ecosystem: Engineered > Solid waste > Landfill > Unclassified | place... | reverse complement strand
TGGAGACGCAGAAGAAAACATTCCTTGCAGGAGACCGGTGCACCATCCAAGGTATGCTTCGGCACGCTTGTGTGGGAAACCAGGTGGTGGTTGGAAAAAATTCCACCGTTGAATCCAGTGTGTTATTTGACGAAGTCGTAGTTGGGGACAACGTTACATTAGAGCATTGCGTGATTGGTGAACATGTGATCATCGGTGATGGCTCGGTGCTGAAGAACGTCGCGGTCGGGGATAATGAAAGAATCGCGTCTGATACAAAACAAAACGATATGGTGGTATGGAATCAACCCATTCCACAAGGATACCCCAACAAACAGATTGGGAATGTGATTGGCGAATGAGGCACGCTCTTCTGCAATCAGTTTTTTATAACTGGTAACTCATGTGCTCTGTCATGAATCAACCAATCTCAAAACACATTTTCCGGGCGTACGACATCCGAGGGCTGTACAACAAAGATATCTCTCCTGACATCTTTTACAAAATCGGGCTTGCTGCAGGCACGTATGTGAAAAACACCATGCATGGAACACACATTTGCATTGGTGGCGATATCCGTCAGTCCAGCCAAAGCCTGGCACACGCGATGATTGCAGGAGTCACTGCTACGGGAGTCAACATCCATCACGCGGGGACGACGTCCTTTGGGCAAACACTGTTCGCCGGCGGGGAACTGAAAGCTGACTTGATTGCGTTTGTCACAGCTAGTCATTTGCCACCAGAATGGAATGGGGTCAAATTCTATTACGGTGACGGAGTCGGGTTCCCTGAGGAACATCTCATGAACATTAGAGACCTCGTCCTGCAGGATTCCTTTCCCTTTGCCTCATGGGATCGTATCGGTCAGGTGACCCCGGTGGACGCGACAAACGGATATAAAAATTTCTTTGTTTCCCGGTTTCAATTCAAGAAAAAACTTTCGGTCGCCCTGGACTGTGGTGGCGCAAGCATGACACTTTCCGCTCCAGAGATCTTCGCCAGCCTAGGGTTTCGCGTCGTCCCGGTATTCTGTGAACCAGACCCGACCTTCTCAAAACGCCCTTCAGATCCCAAACCAAAGAATCTCACGGCACTTGTCGAAGCGATTAAGAAATATGACTGTGATTTCGGCGTCGCCTTCGACGGTGATGGAGATCGTGCAGTCATCGTTGATAACACCGGGCAGATTCTTTCTGCGGATCAGACAGGAATCATCATCGGGACCTATGGTCTGAAACAAAAGAAGGGGACCATTATCGTGAATGTCGAATGTTCCAAATCCGTCAAAGAACAACTCGAGCCATTCGGCTATCACGTCAAGCAGATACAGGTTGGTCACACGTTCTTGACCCTCGAAGCAAAACAAACCCAAGCACTCCTCGGGATAGAATCCTCTGGACATCTTATCATCCCGGAATACTTCCTCTTCGATGACGCACTCGTCGTGCCTTTAAAGATAGCGCAAATCCTTGACCAGGTGAAACGACCGTTCCATGACCTGGTGATGGAGACGCCGAGTTATCCGACAAGGAAAGAGGAAATCGAATGTGCTGACGACATCAAGTTCGATGTCATCAGAAAACTCCAAGGGGTGCTCTCACAGGAATACGAACAGGTAAACACCATGGATGGTGTACGGGTTGATTTCAAGGACGGGTGGGTCTTGATACGGGCTTCGAACACCAGCCCGATCATCCGATTAACCACCGAGGCAGACACCCCCGCCCTTCTTCAGGGGTTATCCGCCCGGTTCTTGGAAAAAACACAGGAAATCATACAGCAAATGAAAGCAACACATTAAAGGAACAGGAAGAATGACCCAGCTATTTGGCACCAACGGCATCAGAGGCGTCGTGAACCAGGACATGAACAGTAGCCTCGCGTTAGGGATTGGACAAGCCTGGGGGACCTATCTAAAAAAAACAGTACCTCGGCCGAGGTGTGCTATTGGAACCGATGCCCGACTCTCCAATCATATGTTAAAATCAGCAGTGAGTGCCGGGCTCCTTTCAACAGGCTGTGATGTGGTCGACGTCGGCCTTGTCCCCACACCAACCCTGCAATATACCGTCAAGGAGAAACGATTTGACGCAGGGGTCATCATCACTGCATCACATAATCCACCTCAGTTCAACGGCATTAAAGGAATAGCGAACGATGGCACGGAGCTTATGAAAGACGTTGAGGAGGCAATCGAGCAGATCTATTTTTCTGGGTCCTTTGCTCTCTCGGATTGGAAGAACGCTGGGAGCTTTACAATCTGGGATGGTGCAAGAGAACTCTACATCAACGGAATCCTATCCCAGGTCGATGTCCCGTCTATCAAGAAACATCGGTTCCATGTCGTCCTTGACTGTGGAAACGGTGCCGGAAGTCTCGTCGTCCCGGTTCTTTTAAAAAAACTTGGGTGCATCATCACTGAGATGAACTGTGAACCAGATGGAACCTTTCCAGGACGCCACTCAGAGCCAATCCCTGAAAACCTCACAATGCTTATGAAAAAAGTATCTGAGACACATGCGTCATTCGGAGTAGGACTTGACGGAGATGCAGATCGGGTGATCTTCATAGATGAGCGCGGGTCCTACATCTGGGGCGACAAATCACTTTCACTCGTCGGAGACTATATCACCAAAAAAAAGAACGGAGGCGTAACCGTCACCCCAGTGACCACCTCGACCTGTTTCGAAGATGTAATCCGCAAGAACAACGGAAGCGTCATCTACACGAAAGTTGGATCCCCTATCGTCGCAGCAGTAATGAAAAAGAATCATGCGGTCTTCGGAGGAGAAGAGAACGGGGGGCTCATCTTCCCCGAATTCCAGCACTGTCGTGATTCTGCCATGTCCCTAGCAACAGTACTTGAAATCCTAGCAACAGAACAACGATCATTGTCTGAACTGATTACAGAGATCCCTTCCTATGAGATGGTTAAAACAAAAATCGTCTGTCCCAATGATCAAAAAGAGCAAGTCATGCATCTGTTGGTAGAAGAAATGAAGCATCATCAAGAGATAATCGACATTGATAGAACCGATGGATTAAAAATGTACATGAAGGACGGGTGGGTACTGATGCGCCCCTCAGGAACTGAACCAATCTTCAGAGTTTATGTTGAAGCAAAAGAAAAACAACAAGCTGAACGGGGGGCACTCTTTTACAAAAACCTTGTCGCATCTCTCATGCAGCGCGGATAAAAAATCATTTTTTTACTCATATGAGCGCGTCTCCTGTCATCTAGGTAAAACTTATAAATAAGAAGGCTATACGCTATCAAACCTTCGAAGTAAAGAAAGGAATAGGAAAAGATAAATACTGAATTGAAATGTAGACTCATGGAGGTAAAAGTATGGCTGAAAAACCACATCTGAATTTAGTAATTATTGGTCACGTCGATCATGGCAAGTCCACACTCGTCGGAAGAATCTTACTTGATACCGGACAGTTCCCACCGCACATGGTAGAGAAATTCAAAGAAGAAGCGAGGGCGAAAGGAAAAGAAAGTTTTGCACTCGCATGGATATTCGATCAGCTAAAAGAGGAGCGAGAACGAGGAGTCACGATTGATGTTGCGCACAAACGTTTTGATACTGATAAATATTATATCACGATCATCGATGCTCCGGGTCACCGAGATTTCGTCAAAAATATGATTACCGGTACATCCCAAGCAGATGCGGCTATTCTCGTAGTTGCTGCCCAGCATGGAGTCATGGCACAGACAAAAGAACATATGTTCCTTGCTCGGACGCTCGGTGTCAAACAGATGATTGTTGCGATTAACCAGATGGATGCAACTACTCCACCCTACGATAAAGCCCGATATGAAACCGTGAAAGCGGACGTTCATACCTTAGCGAAAAGCGTCGGGTACAAGGATGAACAACTTCAGTTCGTCCCGGTTTCGGCGTTCGAAGGCGACAATATCAAGGAGAAAAAAGCAATCACCTGGTGGACTGGAGACACGATTCTAAAAGCGATTGACAAATTCGTCCTTCCTGAAAAACCGGTCAATCTCCCGCTCCGATGGCCTATCCAAGATGTCTACACCATAAAGGGAGTTGGCACGGTGCCTGTCGGAAAGGTTGAATGTGGTGTCATGAAACCTGGGATGACCTTGATGTTCAAACCCAGTATGAAACCTGGTGGGGTCACGGGTGAAGTGAAAACCATTGAGATGCACCATGAGACCATCAACGAGGCTATGCCTGGTGACAACATCGGTGTCAATGTTCGCGGTCTCAACAAGGGAGATATCAAACGAGGAGACGTCGCTGGACCAACGAACGACCCGCCGACGGTTGCAAAGTCATTTACCGCACAGATCATGGTGTTGAACCATCCCTCCGTCATCACGAAGGGATACACACCGGTCTTCCACTGTTACACAGCACAAGTCGCATGCAGATTTGAAGAAATCCAAAAGAAACTTGATCCGAAAACCGGACAAGTGAAAGAAGAGAACCCTGATTTCATTAAAACAGGTGACGCTGCGATCGTCAAGATCGTCCCCACCCGTCCGATGGTGATTGAATCATCAAAGAAGATTCCACAACTCGGGCGGTTCGCCATTAGAGATATGGGACAGACGGTGGCAGCCGGTGTCTGTTTAGAAGTCGAGGCAGCAAAATAATCTCCTCTCCTCTTCTTTTTAATATTTCACATGGGGGCAGCAGAAAATGCCAGCACAGAAAGCACGAATTTCACTGACCAGCACGGAATCAACCAAGCTTGAGGAAGTCTGTACGCAAATCAAGATGATTGCAGAGAAGACCGGTGTCGCGTTGCGAGGTCCGGTGCCGATGCCGACGAAACGGTTGCGAGTCCCTTGTCGGAAATCCCCTGATGGAGAAGGCACGGAGACCATGGACCATTGGGAGATGCGGATTCATAAACGACTCATCGATCTGGATGCAAGTGACCGTGCATTGCGGCAACTGATGAGAATCCAGGTCCCTGATGGCGTTCATATTGAGATTGTTCTGAAATCATAGAACAACCCTTTTTTATAAGGATTATTGTATACCCTTGCATTAGTTGAGACACTGCTGAGGTAGCAAAGTTCGGTCCACCGCGCCGGCCTTGAGAGCCGGTTCTCCGCAAGGGGAGCGGGAGTTCGAATCTCCCCCTCAGCGCTACTCTCTTTGGGCGTGTGGCCTAGCCTGGATAAGGCACCGGCCTTCTAAGTCGGTAATCGCGGGTTCGAATCCCGCCACGTCCGCTTGTTTTTCATTTGTTCAATTCAAGATTTTTTTACTATAGATTCATATAGTTAGAAACCCTCTAATCTGATAATGCCTGTCGATTGGAAAATGCTCTCATATGCGATGGTTATTTCTAGCGCGATCATCTGGACTTGTTCAGTAGTAATCTCTCTGTTATTCATTCAACCGTTACTTGATATGTGGAGCTCTCTTCCTGATATCTTATCAGGGAACACCTCGTATACTTACGCTGGGTCATCCCTACCAAGTATCCCGTTATGGATTCTTTTACTTTCTTTTTTGTTCCTATGGATTGTCTCGACGTTTTTCTTATATGGAGTCATGAATATTCTGAAGAAAAGAAGGGAGGAGAACACCCTCTCTGTGAAGGAATAGTCACGCAGCCCTCGCGACAAACATTTCCTTTGTCTCAGAGGAGCTTCCAGACCTTTATTTGATTACTTGTTGTATTAACCGCGTCGTAATAAGCGATGATTTTTATGGTATGCGGAAGGAACGAAACCTTGTTCCAAGTCCATAGGTATGGTGCTTCGCTATCGGTGAATTGTAACTTGTTATTTCTATAGAACTCGATTTTTTCGACTGTTCCGGAGACTCCGTTGACTTGCGCTTCCACGTCTATTTTTCCGATGATGAGAGAAACCGGGAACGCTCCTTTGTCTGCACCGAACACATAGAGATGTTTTTCTTGAGGGGTCGTGAACACAATCCCTGGGCGTACAAATTCTTCCCCGCATGTATGATAGTCAATCCCATTAAATGAAGCACCGACGTACCGCTCTGATGAAAAGATGTCGACCGTCCGGTCCCAATGCTCATGGACCCCCAGGCATGTTGAGAGGTATGTCCCATCATTTTCCGGGTCATACACATTCGGCGGGGGAACAGCTGCTTGATGTAAATAGTTCTGTGCCCCCTCAATCGGGTTCGTCCCCTCTGTTAACAGGAAGTCATACATCACGGAATCGAGAGCCACGGGATCTTGTGAGAAGAACAGGCTGTTGGTCCAATCATCATTGAATGGGTACATCAAGAATTTCGCAATGGTCTTATGATCCACCTTGGTCCCGAAGGTTCCATCACCGAGGTAGAGGAGTGTTTTTCCTCCGAGATGTTCATAGGCGAACAAATCCACCTGCGGTGCAGCGTTCCCCATGGTTAACCCAGAGATATGATAGGGATGAAGATCTGCGACTGGTTCGATGAATGAACCGAAAAAGTTCTTCCCTGATAAGGTCACACCAGTGTTGATCGGATGTCGTTTCAGTATTGGGATGTTGATGAGGTATTTTGCTTCGATTACACACGTGGGGAGCGTGCGGACAACCCCATCAGAAAAATGCATGGTCGTCGAACTGGGAATCACTCGTTCTCGACCGGTTGCTCCTCCGATTGAGTCGACATAATGAATCTGAGAGAATTCCTCGACTAATGGATCGGCAGGGTAATTCTCATAATAGATTCGGTTATAGAGACAGTTGAGAATCGGTCGTGAGGCGTCAAACACCGTGATATCCTCTTGGGCGACACCAACCACGTTGACGAGTTGACGTAACAATGCTTTAACTACGTACGGACTTGCGTCCCGGTCGTTATCCTCCTTGGGATACGGATCGCCGATGCCACCAAGTGCGTTATTGAGGTTCATTTTAATCGCGATTTTTTCGCCTGGTTGATAGCTGGTGTTTCCGTTCCCGTGTGCCTCATTAAAATAGGTGAAGATTGCGTCCCATGCCTCAGCATCAGTTGCTGTCCCAGCGAACTGTTGCACCCCTATCGACACCATCTGATTAATGACATCCTGGTGATTGTTCTCCTGTTCCCACCAGTATCCTGATAACTCTTCTTCTGTCGCGTTCGGATTCCACACCCACACGACCCGTCCTGGGTTCACCCCAGTTCCAACTCCCATGGGTTCTTTGGGGATGGGATCCCAGGCTGTTGCAGCTGGTTGCTCCCCTTGGAAATAATTTGTGGCAAACACTGCCCCTGTTATAGTGAATAAGACAACAAAACCTGAAAGGACCGTGGGGATAGTCTTTGCAACTCTTGTCTTTGCGTGTCGTAACCAGACAACGAGACCAGCGAATAAAATACTCCAAAATGCGATATATCCGAGAGAAATGGATATGGCGACCTGTTGACAGGGGTATTGTGCGCGTTGTGGTTTTGGAACCACTCGGACGAGGAACCAAGCGATAGCGATGATTCCTGCGAGATGGAACCACATCCCCTTCCATCCGCGCATTTTTTCCCAGATACGTGATTTTTTATGATATTCGTGATTCTTCATGAGATATCCCCTTGTAAAAACAGTAGCTCGTAGCCTATAAAAAGGTTTGCTCAAGGAAAGACGTCAACGTATTGTTTCTCTATCCAGAATTCGAACATACGTTTCTCAACTGAGGATTATGGTGCTTAGAATCTTCTTCGTGTTATTCCTTTTAGCCCCTTGAATTTTGTTGTCCCGGTGAGCAGTCTGTCGGTCTTGAACACCCAGACCACGATACTGATGGTGACGATGGCAAACACAGCGACATAGAGGATACCGCCAATCACAATGGTATAATCATGGAAGAGCAACGCACGTGGTGCCATCATCGGATGGGAGAACGGGATAGCGAAGGTGAACATTTTCAGAGCTAAGGGGAGTGTGTCGAAATCTGCGAACATCGTGATAAACATCGGGATCATCGCAAGCATGGTGATGGGGAAGGTGAGTGTTTGCGCACTCTTGTAGCTCTTGGCGAAGGTCCCCAGAAGCATACAGAGGGAAAGACCGGCGATGAGAGCAAGGAACAGGGAAATTCCAATCCAGATGAAATCCATTGAGGTGAGGACAAGGCCATATGAGGAGAGAGATACTCCGGTTGACATCGTAAATCCAGAAAAATAAAACTGCATTCCTATCATGTAGATAATCGCAAGAAGCAGTCCGATGACTGCTGCCGCGATGATTTTCCCAGACACGATACTGGTTCGTTTCACCGGTAAGGTCAACAGGGTTTCAAGGGTTTTATTCTCTTTTTCTAGCGCCATGGAAGTAATAACGATACTTCCAGCCATGATGATGATCATCATCATCACGATTGGGATGAGTAATGATTGGGATGCAAGCATCCCTGAAATCGTGTTTGGCGAAAGTCCGATGAACTCCCGGTTTTTGAATAACGTTGTTTCAACCCGTTGGACTGGTGCAAGCACAAACGATGCGTTAAATGAACTGTTCCCCCCGATAAGTTCCTTCGAGATGTTCGTGTTAATGTATGCGATTAATGACTCAAGAGCACTTGACGAAATCGTATCCATAAGTCCGGCGCCTTTCATGATCCAATAGACCTGCAACGTCCCTGGCTGCTCCTGTGTAATCCGCTCTGTGAAATTCCGTGGGATGATGATGACAGCAACTCCGTTTCGTTCTTTCACCGTCTCCAGTCCATTCCGAAGATCGTCAGCCGACGTGGAGTTATACACGGACTTGGCATGAGTATGAAGGAGCGTGGAAGCAATTCCTCCCAAGCTGCTCGTATCTTCATTGATGACCCCGATGGTTGGCGGCTCTGTTGCCTGCTCTTGGATTCCTTGAATGCTATTTCCCATGGTGGCAAAAATCAAGGCGACAAGAATAATTGGAACAAACGTCGCCGGGGTCAGTAACTCTCGAATCTCTTTTTTTGTGATATTCCACAGTCCGCTCATTCATGCACCGTCCGAATAAACACTTCTTCGATGTTCCGTGCGTTATATTTCTCCATAAGTGTCTTTGGTTTTCCCTCTTCGACTATTTTCCCTTCAGAGATTAACGCGATCCGATCGCAGAGGTACTCCACCTCAAGCATGTTATGTGAGGACAGAAGTATGGTCGTCCCGGATTTCGCTGTGGATTTCACCAGTTTCCGAATTTCCTGAGCGTTGATGACATCAAGACCTGAGGTAGGTTCATCGAGGATTGCTAGCTTCGGGTTGGTCATTAACGCTCTTCCGACAAGGAGACGACGCATCATCCCTTTACTGTAGGTATCCACCCGGTCGTCAATGCGTGTTCCAAGGTCTGTGATTTCGATTCCTTTGTGTACCATGGTTGCCACTTCTTTTGAGTCGTAGAAGTTCGCAATAAACTGGAGGTATGCTCTTCCCGTAAGGTTTTTGTATGCTCCCGCATCTTCAGGAAGATAACTGATGCGTTTTCTGATTTCAGCAGCCTGTTTACTCAAATCGTATCCTAATATGGTGGCAGCTCCACCATTGATAGACAACAAGGTGGACAACACCCGTAATGTGGTGGTCTTGCCTGCGCCATTTGGTCCGATCAGCCCGAAGATTTCCCCTTCGTTGATCGAGAATGAGATTCCTTTTACCGCATCCATAGATCCGTATCTCTTCACTAAATTTTTTACTTCAACTGCCGCCATACAAATCGCCACTTGTAATTATCTTATATTTAAAAGGTCTTGCTCTCTTGACAGAGAAACACTGAAAGCACAGATATCGATTACCCTGAAAAGAACCAGTGGATTTCATGGAAGAAAAAGACGACAAAAACACGATTCGCACTTTTGCTGCCGCCTCGTTTCTGAATGATTTCGGCTCTGATATTATCTATCCGATCTGGCCGTTGTTTCTGACAACAGTGCTTGGGGCAAACATGGCGATCCTTGGCCTCATCGATGGACTTGGTGAGGCGATCGTATCAATTTCCCAAGCGGTCACGGGGTATGTGTCCGATAAGATCCGTCGTCGGAAAGTCTTCGTTTGGGTGGGGTATCTCTGTGGAGCAACCTCGCGGATCGGTTATGCGTTTTCGACTGTCTGGGGACATATCATCCCGTTTCGGATCCTTGACCGAGCAGGAAAAATGCGAGGAGCACCACGAGACGCTCTCATCGCTGACGCCTCAACAGATCAGAATCGCGGGAGGCACTTTGGGTTACTCCGAGCGATGGATAACCTTGGGGCTGTCTGCGGTATCGTTCTCTGCATCATTTGTTTCTGGTACCTCAACATTGGATATCGGGAGTTGTTCTTCTTTGCAGCGATACCGTCCATCATCGGGGCACTCCTGGTGGTTCTTCTTATTCGGGAGCGGAAACTGGAGACAAAAAACATATTCAAGGGATTCTCCTTTAAGGATTTAAACCGCAACTTCACGATGTTTCTTTTCTTAAGCGCTATTTTTGCCCTCGGGTCGTTTAGCTATTCATTCTTACTCATCTCTGCAAAGCAATTCGGTTTCGAAGTCATTTTCGTACCAGTCCTTTATCTCATTTTCACGGTTTTCGCTGCCGTGTTCTCCTATCCTTTTGGAAGACTTGCTGATCGTATTGGTCGGAAACCCGTCTTACTTATCTCGTATGTGTTCTGGGCCGCCGTCTGCTTGATTTTCATCTTCTTACAAAGCTATTGGCTTATTGTTCTTACCTTTGTGTTCTATGGGTTGCATCGAGCGGCGCTAGAGCCTGCTCAGAAAACTTTCGTCGCAGAGCTTGCGCCGTCTGAGTATCGAGCAAGCAGTCTGGGTTGGTATCAGATGGTTATCGGGCTCTGTGCGTTTCCCGCGTCATTCATCGCAGGACTCTTGTGGGATTCTATAGGTATCGAGGTACCGTTTTACCTGTCTCTGGCACTTACCGTGATATCCTCACTCCTTCTGTTGTTTTTTGTACAGGAAAAAAAACTAGCACTCTCGTAAAGTCGGTATTATTGATGTTTTTTTCTTCAGAACAAATCTTTAAGTAACGAGAATCAATGTACCTCCTTGAGGGGTACCATGCAGAAACAGATGGAGATGGCTCGCCACCAAATCGAAATTTTAAAATCACTTGACACCGAGGAGTTTTATAACAAAGATGAAGCAGAAGTCCGGAAGTATGCGGACCCAGCTATTCAGGAACTAATTTTGTTGGGAAATCAGGTGACCATGGAACTTACTGAGTTGCTTCAAACCGAATTTACTTGGAGTTGTTTTTTTTCATTAACAATCCTACGTCAAACAAAAGATCCTCAAGCGGTTCCTGCCCTTATCGCTTTTTTAACACGGGAATCTGATGATTCGATGGCAAATGAAGAAGCGATGTTTGTACTCCAGGATATCGGAACTCCTTCGATTCTTCCTCTCATGGAAGCGCTTGATGAGGCGTTTGAGAAAAAAACCTATCACTCCTATTTAGTTGGTGCGTTAACCGGGATTGCTCATGCTGAGTCATATGAATTCATGGTAAAAATCACGAAAGATTTTATTGGGAAACCCTGGCGGTACAAAGGGTGGTTCCGCATTGAAGATTTCACCTATAATTTTGTCAAACAAGGACACACCGATGTCCTCCCTCTGCTCCAGCAACTACTCAATATGGCGACTATTGCTGGGAACGAAAAACGGGAAATCGAAGAGACCGTCAGAGCACTTCAGGATCCAGAGGGATATGAGCAGGAGCTTCGAAACATGGAAAAGGAACTTTCCGATGCCGAGCAGAAAACAGGCGTGTAAAAAGACAGAACGAAACCAGAGGTACGTAACTCCAACAGAATAATACATCTTACATATTTTTATACTGATAAGAATATTATCAGTAACTCTATATAATGGCAATAGTATTGATTTCTCTGGAGGGAACGATATCAGCTCTCAAAAACCATCGCTGCGCGCCCTTGCTGGTAAAAAGATTGATGACTGGGAGAAATATCTTATTCAAAGCTCCACGGGAAAGAGATTTCTTGCAGCCTTCTATCGTTCGTCCCTGTATCATTTTTTCTCCATGAAAGTCAATGAATTTATCGACATCAAACTCCTTGAGGACATCAGACGTTCCCCACTTCCAAAACATATCGCCATTATTATGGATGGGAATCGTCGCTTTGCCAAAGAACTTGGGCTGTCCTGGGAGGCGGGGCACGTCTTTGGGAAAGAAAAAATCGAAGAGGTGCTCGACTGGTGTTTTGAGCTAGGGATACGGGTTCTGACGGTGTATGCATTTTCTACGGAGAATTTTACCCGCAGCGAAAAAGAAGTCAAGACCTTAATGTTATTATTAAAGGAAGAATTGGACAAAGCAAAGGAAGACTCACGGATCCACAAAAATAAAGTACGCGTACGAATCCTCGGTCGCCTTGATTCATTACCAAAAGACATTCAACAGTCCGCGCAGTCTATTATGAAACTGACGAATTCCTATAAAACCTATCATTTGAATATCGCGCTCGCGTACGGAGGGCGGGAGGAAATTATTCAAGCGATTCAGCGTATGGGAAGCGACCTTAAGAAAGGCAAACTGAAAATCAACGATATCTCTGAAAAAACTGTTTCCTCCTATTTGTATACGAGTGGGTTACCGGACCCGGATCTCATCCTGCGAACCTCGGGTGAAGAGCGGATTTCGAATTTTTTGCTCTGGCAACTTGCGTATTCCGAGCTGTATTTCTGTGATGTGTATTGGCCCGCGTTGCAAAAACGTGATTTCTTACAGGCGATACGGACGTATCAACAGAGAAAACGCCGGTTCGGAAAATGAAGCGCGTTATGGTTCTTCAGCAGGGTCTTCAGAGTCTATGAGCGATTCGTCCTGTTCAACTTCTTCTGCGATCTTTGAAAGCTTTGCGAATTGACAGGAAAAAAAATAGGAAATCAACCCGAGGCCAACAAAGAGGATCGCAAACGCAAGCAGAGTACCGGTGGTATCTGGATGTAAGTTGAGAGGATGAACCACGGTTTCCAACGCGTAGAGTATGAGGACGATGCACCCCAGTACTAAAAAGAATTTACAGAAAAAACCTGTCTTGAAATCGTTGTGTGCAGAAAACGTATGCTTCTTAGCCATTCAGGGGTCCTGTTCCACCTGCCAATTTCAAGGAACTTTCAACTTTGCTTTGTAACTCGGTGAGTTTTTCTCTACTCCGCCCCTCTTGTTTTTCCAAAGTGGTTTTTCGCAATTCCAGAGATTCTTTTGTGGTACTTAACTCTTTTTTTATGTCGCTTTTTCCTTTGGTTTTTATCAACAACGCACCGATACTTTTATAAATTGGTGTTTTCTCTGTCACCGCTTCGATTTCTTGTAATGCCTCTTCGGTCTCTTTGAGTTGGAGCTCTACTTGTTGCCGTTGTTGGGTAATCATCTGAAGTTGCGCTCGCGCCTGTTGTAATCTGTTGATTTGGTCCTGCAGCTGAGGAGATATTTCTTCACCGGGCATGCTTTTTTTCTCCTTTTGTTGTGGGTAATAAGCGTCTCCTTCTTAAACGTATTCATCCATAACCTGTTTTTTTTTTTTTACGTAAAAACACCCCTTCTGTAAATAATAGAAACTATTATATAGAATGTTGCAAATATACAAAGATAGCTATTATTATCCTTGTCGGAGGATTAAAAAATGATGAAAAACGATAAGATCATTGTCATCTTGGGGGTTGTGATCCTTGTTCTTGCATCCATTGGCGTGTATTTCTGGGTTCCCGATCAAGCAGTATCGCAATCAGTAAAATCAACGGATTTTATTGATATTACTGGTGACCTAAAAATGATGCCTGGTTCTATTACAGTATCGGATAGCAGTCCCTTCTACCCCCTGATTGCGACACCATTGTCCGTGAATTATGATGAAAACGGGGAACAAACAGTAATCCCTCTGTATGTCATGAATTTTAGCAATCCCTCCACGGCGATTACCCGACTCCAGGCGCAGTTGCATAACGGTAAAACCAGTGAAACCATTAAAGAGAGTGAATCGGCAAAAAACGCTTCTTTACGGATAGCGACAACCTACTGGGATCGAACCGAAGCAGCGTTGATTATTGAAGAGGATGAACAAGGATATCAGCTCGGTGTACCAGCGACACCGCTCGCTTCGTATCTGCGCATACCAGTGATTGTCGCACAAGAATTGGATGCTGATGTGACACGTGTCCTGAACGATCTTGGGGTGAAAAAAACACTTATCTGTGGGAGAGAGATCAAAGGGTACGGTTCCGTATTACGCTTTCGTTCCATCGACGAGATTCTGAACGCATCTATTGTTGTTCTTAAGACAAAACTGCAGCATGAAATTGATTACATTACGCTTACCAATCCTGTGGATGCATGGCCACCACAGGTGTTAGACAGCGAGGAGTTCACATTTGGACCAACAAAAATACCAACCGGTTCTCAGAGTCAAATGCTGAAAGCTCTTCTTGGAATGCTCACGGGAAAAGGATCGGTCACTTGGACATTTACTATTCCGAAGGATTATAAGTATGCCCTGATAAAATTTGAGGGGGTGAACCATGACGCAGAAAACGCTGATGAGATGGGAGATAATGTCGCATTTACCATGGGCCCTATTTTAGAAAACCTCCCGGGTAGTTTAGGAAAATTCGAGGTACTTCCAGGAACGACCGCTGCAGGAGGAATCGCTGAACGAGATGCGAGTGGCAACATCATTAAAGATGTCGTCAATTCTGAGATGGTTGTCTATGGAAGGGGAGGCGTGGAATATAAGATTGTTGCCAGCGGAGCTTGGTTGGTGAAAAAGGAAGGGGAGGTTTCCGCACGTGTTGTCGTTGAAAAACTCGAAAACCCTGTTTATCCAATGATGAAAGGTCTTTCTTCCGTGGCACCCTATTTAACTGCGTATCATAGGGGGATACTTTTTGCGAAACCTGAATTCGCGTTCACCGCCGATGATGATAAAATCACGGACACTGGGGAAACCTGCCCAGGTATCTATGTGGGTGGAAGAAATCCCAAATTAGTACCTCTCTCAAATAGACATTTTTTTGATGAGATTCATGACCCGTTGAATAACTTACTTGCGTATCTTGCAGATTTTCAAATGAATGATACACGCGATTTAAAAGCATTAAGAGATTATTATGCAAAGAACCCTGTGTATATCGCCTTGGTTGGTGATGCAACAGTTCTTCCGAATTATTTCTACCAAAATCATGTGGAACCCATCGGGGACATCGACGGGGATGGTACGGATGATACACCATACTACAGCGGTGGTGGAACCCCCAGTGATGTGCTGTATGGGAATATCGACCCGATACGGTACGACTGGTCGAATCTCGCAAATGATATCTACAGCGAATCAGAGGAGAAATATCCCTTTATCGAAAACATCGTAGGTCGAGTCACCGGTTGGGATGCACAGGATGCAAACGCATTGATTCTGCGCAGTGTTTTTTATGATGATCTCATCACCGGCCTAAACACATGGAAAGATAACTTTGGTCTCCTTATCGGCGGAGGGCAGGATTTCCAAAAACCCTTTGTGAGGTACCTCATCTTTGGTGATATCCTGAAGATGATAAAACGGGGGGAACCGATGAAAGCCTTCACCGGGTATGCAGAAATGACCTACGAACGAGCTGCTTATGACGTTGCCGAGCCATTAGGATTCAACTTGCAGGGAGCATTATATGAAGAGGGGATGTTTCAGGGGCTTAGCGAAAAAACCTTAACAGAAATAAAAAACAGCAACATGTTAAACAAACTGCTCTTTTTTAAATGGCAGATACGACGATTAGCGGGTGAAGGTGCAGTGAAAGGTGGGAAGATCTTCGAGTCAAGTAACTTTCTATTTGTCAATGGTCATGGGAATCAATATCTATTTGGTGTGGCAGGAAATGATATCGTCGCCTCAGGGCTTGGTGGACCCTTGCTCAAGGCAGTATTCATGCAGACGCTTGTCCCGATTGCTGGTGGGTTCATCGGTCCTGGTGGGGACCTGAGCTCCGCAGGTGATTATACTACACGTACTGTCTCGAACATGATGCTTGGCCCTTCCTTTATGTGGCTGGAAAGCTGTATTTGCGGGAAACTCGACGGGATCTATGCACGAACGAATATCGGGCAATCTGTGTTACATGCGGGCGTTGCTTCCCTTGTTGCTTCACCGACCGGGTCAAATATTGGCGGTGGATATCTTGAGCCAAAGAAGACAAAATATGATTTTCCCATCCAGACCTATCTGAAATATATAAAGGCAAAAGGTCAATGGGCACGCGGGGTCTTCCCTGATGCACACTTTGGGGAGAAGATTTATGAGGATCTCTGCTCCAATCTAAGGAACCTCAACTGCAGTGTCGGAAAAGCGTTACGCGATGCGAAAAACAGTTATCTAAAAGCGGATGCACCCTGGCTGCTGTGGTGGTCTCCACCATTGAATGTGTATTTTGGAGATAATGTCGAACCAGATGAGGTTTACAAAACCACTGCCTCCAAAGGCCTCAGCCCGATGATGGAATCCAAGTACGTGAGTTTCCAGGAATACATCCTCTTTGGTGATCCGGCGTTGAATCCGTACGAACCATGCAATGAAGGACGCTAATTCTCTGTTTTTTTTCTCTCCTTTTTTATGAGAGCGGAGAGGGTTATTGAAGGATACCTGCTGTTTTCATTTTCTGGAGATTCTCTGGATGTCGTTCAAAAAAGGTATGCACGGGTTCAAGGATGGTGTTGATGTGGTGTGCGGTCGCATTCTTCAGATCCAGGGGGTGGAGGC
>Ga0265297_10006612_pt1 | contig 16679 bp, 27 predicted proteins | sample Munlanlwell13791_FD_192502 | JGI IMG/M metagenome (GOLD analysis project Ga0265297, IMG submission 192502) | Leachate microbial communities from a municipal landfill in Southern Ontario, Canada - Leachate well 137-91 | ecosystem: Engineered > Solid waste > Landfill > Unclassified | place... | reverse complement strand
TCTAAGATTAGACAAAAGATTTTAGATAGAGATAAGAACACTTGTCAACTCTGTGGTAAAAAGGCCCCTAGTAAATTTCACATTCATCATATATTAAAAAGAAAAGACAAAATTAAGGAATATAACAAAAAGTATCAAAGAAAGTATTTTCTAAAGAGAAGATATGATATTACTCTAGAGAATTACAGCCAAATGGTTGAAGAACAAGAAGGTAAGTGTGCTATCTGTAATAAACCCTTTGATAGTTTGTGTGTAGACCACAACCACTTAACCGGTGAAGTTAGAGGACTTCTATGTAGTAAGTGTAATCAAGGAATTGGATTACTAGATGAAAACATAGAAATCTTTACAAAAGCAATAGATTACTTAAAGAAAAGTATTTAATCTTGGAGGAGAGAAATGAAAGAATCAGTTGAAGGTAAACTTGAATTATTAACAGGAAGAAAATTTGATGGTTATATTATAGGCATAGACAGTGAATTTAACTTATATGAAGGTTATGATTGCTATTTAGAGCCTGATTATCCTGATGACTGGCCCGATGAAATTAAATCTGATGAAGAACTAGAAATATGGAAAACAAAATATCCCAATGTTGAAAAATTTACTTCCGAAGAGAAATTAGAAATAGCAGATTATATGATTGATTTGTGGAATGCATTTAAAGAAAATGTTAAAGGAAGAATAATCTAGGGGGGAAAGAATGAAAGTAATCCTGGAACCATTAGAATATAAAGTAGAATTTATAGATAATCTAATGCAAGGTAAATCAAAAGTAAGAGGGGTATGTGATACTGATAAACTAGAGATTAGCTTAGACCCCCAATATCCCCAAGATATAATTAAAACAACCTTAATCCATGAATTAATCCATTGTCTCCTAAATCAAGGAGAAATAGCAAAACATAGAGAAAATGAAATAAGTATATTAGCTTTAGGAATATATAGTTTTATTAAAAATAACAAAGAAATTGTTCAATATTTACAAGAAAGTGGAGAAAAGTAATTAATAATGTATAATAAACATCAACTTTTTGCTGAAGAATTCTTAAAATGCTTTAATGGAACTAAAGCTTATTTAGCATTCCATCCAAACATAAAGATAGAATCAGCAAGACAAAGAGCAAGTGTTCTTTTAGCAAGACCTGAAATACATGATTATATTGTAGAAAGACTTAAAGAATTGGCTATGAGTAATGATGAACTTTACTCAAGATTGGCTAATATAGCTAGAAATGGTAGTCCAAGAGACCAATTAAAAGCTTTAGAATTAATTGCCAAGTTAAAAGGTGCATTTGTAGAAAGACATGATATTACATCTGGTGGTAAGCCTATTCAAACTTGGGCTGATTTCATGAAAGCTAATGGATTGGATGATGTTACAGTTACTAGAACAAATACCCTGCCTTATACAGGTGCTTATGGTCCTAAATAATGAATTATGGAGAGATATTTGGTAATTTAGAGGTTTTTAGTAGACTATTCCTTAAGATTTTAGATAAGCAAGGAAACATAGTCCCTTTAGTGCTAAATAGCCCTCAGAAGCAAGTATTAAACAACTTAGGTAATAGAGTACTTATTTTAAAAGCAAGACAAACAGGTGTATCTACTCTAATTCAAGCAGAGATATTCAGAAGATTAATAACCCAATCAACAAGTGCTTTAACATTAGCACATGATAGTGATACTACTCAAATGCTGAGAGATATGTCAGATAGATATTATAAATACTTTCCGGAGTTTGATGATGTTCCTAAAGTAGTTCGTACACAAGCTAATGCAACAGTAACAAAATTTGATGAACTGGATAGTAGACATATAATTAGTACAGCAGGAAGTACTGAAAAAGGTAGGGGTGGAACTTACAATATTATTCATGGTAGTGAAGTAGCATTCTGGCCTGATGCAGAGAAAATTATTGCTGGTGCTATGCAAGGTGGGAATCCTCAAATTATTCTAGAAAGTACACCTAATGGAGCACAAGGTTATTTTTATCAGTTATGTATGGATGCTGTAGCAGGAAGAGGTCCATGGAAGTTAATCTTTATACCTTGGTTTGATAATCCCGAATATCAAATTAATGGCTCTAAGGATGAGTGGAAAGCAATGAAAATGGCAGAATTAGGCACTAAGTTTGCACAGGAATATCCTGAAAATGCAATAGATTGTTTCTTAACAAGTGGAAAAGGTTATTTTACAGATATAGATTTATCAAAAGTGTTTACTGCTCCAAAAGATGTACAAAAAATTCAAGGACATACTTATTCTGCTGGATTAGACTTTGGGCAATCAAATGACTTTACCTTTATGTCAGTAATTGATAGAACAACGAGAGAACAGGTAGACTATCTACATATAAACAAGATGGCTTGGGGTTTACAAAGAATAGAAATTAGAAAAATGTATGAAAAATGGGGATTAAATTCACTTAGAGCAGAAGAAAATTCAATAGGTGGCCCAAATATAGAAGAATTAGAGCAAGATGGTGTTAAAATTGAAAGATTTAATACAGATAATAAGAAAAAGAATGAAATAATGCAAAGATTACATGAATCTCTCGAAAATGGTTTAAAGTTATTAGAATGGGATGTACAGAAAGCAGAACTTTATAGTATGACTTCCAAACAAACCCCAAGTGGGTTATGGACAATATCTGCTGAAAGTGGACATGATGATACGGTTATGGGGAATGCTCTAGCAATCTCAGCTAAAATAGGTGGACAACAGGTGAAATATTACACATGATAAATTCAGATTTAGAACTGGCTTTTACTGCTTTACAAAATAAGTTCAAACCATACACTGATTTATTTAGTTATCAGGATGGTAATGCACGTTTAAAATATTCCACTGAGAGATTGGAAAGAGCATTTGGTACAAGTCTGGCTTATTTCTCTCAAAACTGGATAGCAGTAATTATTAATTCAGTATTGGATAGACTAACATTAAAGGGGTTTGATACACAAAAGAAGTCAACAAACAAGAAATTAGATAAGTTATTCAAAGAAATGAATTTGCAGATAGATGCTTATAATGTACATGAATCTGCTTTAATTACTGGAGAAGCATTTTTAATTGCTGATTTGATTGACGGGGAATTGGATATATATTATAATGACCCACGCCAAGTATGTGTATTCTATGATGAAAACAGACCAAAAGTTAAATCATTTGCTGCTAAGAAATGGTCAGTAGGCAAAGAGTCATATATAGATTTATATTATATAGACAGAACTGAACATTATCATTCTGTAGAAGGTAATACAGCAGGTTCATTTAATTCTATTGGAAAGACACCAAATCCATTTAAAATAATTCCAGTATTTCACTTTAGAGTTTCAAACAGAATTCATAAAGGTGAAATTGGTGCTTCAGAAATTTCAATTCAAGATGCAGTTAATAAATTATTCTCTGATTTAATGGTAGCTGCTGAATTTGAAGCATTTAAGGTCAGAGTGTTTATTAGTGGTGCTGACCCTGGAAATATGAAATTGTCTCCAGATATGAAAATTTGGATACCCGCTGCTGAAGGGGACCAACAACCATCAAATGTTATTGAATTGGGTGGTCAAAGTCTTGATGTGTTTATGAAGCCAATGAATGATTTAGCCTCTACTTTAGCAGTAACTACTCGTACACCTAAGCATTATTTCTTAGAAAACACAGGTAGTAATCTTAGTGGAGAAGCTCTTATTGCAATGGAATCTCCATTAACAAAGAAAGTTATTCAAAGACAAGAGAACTTTAGTGTAACATGGGAAGAAGTAGCTAAATTCTTGTTAGAACAGAAATTAGGAATAATTACTCCAGTTATAACTATTTGGGATAAAGTAGAAACTATCCAACCTTTGACAGAAGCTCAAATAGTACAGGCAGAAGTTACAAGTGGTATTCCTTTAAAAGTATCTTTAAAACGTCAGGGTTGGAGTGAAGATGAATTATTAGAAGTGGGGGATAGTTTACCGAAAGTAGAAACTCAACCAGCGACTGGTGAGTAAATTAAGGAGGGCGCGATGCCTGATAATGAAGAATTTGATTTGTGGTTAGAGAAGCAAGATGAGCCTACTAAGAATTTGATTGCTAATCGGTTTAGCAAACTCGAAGCGACTGTGAAGGCTACAAGGGAAGAGCGGGATGGATTCAGCAAAAGTATTAAAGAATTGATGGGAAAGGCAGAAAAAGGCTCTGAAATAGAGAAATCTCTGTTAGAAATGACAGAAAAAGCTAAAAATTCTGAAAAAAGAGCTATTTTTATGGAAAAGGCAGTTTCTGAAGGATGTTTAAGACCGGGAGTTGCCTTCCAAGTTGCTGTATCTGATGGTTTGTTTGATGAACAGGGCGAACCTGACTTCAAGAAACTAAAAACAAGCATTCCAGAACTCTTCAAAGTAGTGAATAGCAATACCCATGCTGGTGCAGGAACTCAACAACCAGTTTTAAAGAGTTCTGACCCAATTGGTGATGCTATTCGTAATAGAATTGGAAAATAAAATTTAAGGAGAAATAATATGTCTGATTATGATAAATTAGTAGCTCGTGGTGATGTTGTAATGGATGAAGAAAACCTTAATGAGGTTATTGAACAAGCCATTCAGCAATCTGTCTTCCTGTCAATGGGACGCAGACTTCGTAACATGACCACAAGTGAATTAAGACTGAAAGTTTTATCTGCAATTCCTGATGTTTACTTTGTTGGAGAAAAGGGAGTTTCAAAAACCTATCCTTCTTCAGCTTTGAAGAAAACTACGGAAGTAACATGGAAAGATGTTGATGTTAAAGCTGCTGAACTTGCAGCTATTGTGGTCTTTCCTAAGAATGTGGTTGCAGATGGGCAGTATGATATTACTGCTGAAACAAAGAAACAACTGGCGGCTGCTATTGCTAAGAAAGTTGATGAAGCTGTTCTATTTGGTACTCAGGACAGTGATTCTCCTTCTGACTGGCCGACTGGTATTTATACAGGTATGCCTGCTGCTCATGTCATTGAATATGGTGAACTTGGTGATGTATATGATGATTTAGCAGGAATTGATGGGGTTATTGCTCAAGTTGAGGAAGATGGTTACTTCATTAATGGTTATGCTGCTGGTGTCAACTCTAGAGCCTTACTAAGAGGGTGCAGAGATGATTCCGGAAATGGTACTCCATTATTTGTTACTCTTCCACAGTCTCCTACACAATATGCTCTTGATGGACAACCTCTAACATTTGTTAGAAATGGTGCTTGGAACAACAATGTCTATCTGATTGCTGGAGACTGGTCACAGGCAGTTTACTCTATTAGACAAGATGTTACTTTCGATATCTTTGACCAAGGTATTGTTCAAGATGCTCAGGGAGCAATTTCTCATAACCTGATGCAGGAAGATTTGGTTGCCATTCGTGTTACATTTAGAATGGGTTGGGCTATGCCTGAACCTGTTAGTCCTCTTGCTTCTGGAGAAAATTGGTATCCGTTCTCTGCCTATGTTATCAGTGGAGAAGGCAGCTAAGTAAAATAGAAGATGGGGGTGGCGATTACCTCAAAACCCCCTATAGGTATATAACATGGCAGAATACTGTGTAGACCTTGTTGCACAACTTAGAAGAAAAATAAATGAGCCAACTGAAAACAAATATACAACTACAGTGCTCTTTAATGATTATATCTATCCAAATGTAATATATTCTGGTGAAGATGGTAGTGCTTATGATTTAGATGCTGCTGCTGCCGTAATTTGGGCAGATAAGGTGTCTTTGCAACAAAACACAGAATATGCTATAAATATGGTTAAATACTTTTCTTCAAAACGTGTACCAAGAACCTCTGAATGGGAGAAAGACCCTGAAGAAGATGATACTGAATTTGATGAAGTAGATTATATCATAAATGAATGAATTAACTGGTCTAAATAAACTACAAATGCAATTATTACTTCTATCTAAAATAGATTTAACAGAGGAAGTAATAGAAGGTATGAAAATTATAGAAGAAGAATCCAGACTTAATTGTCCAGTAGGTGAAGGACCAAACGCAGGTAACTTGAGAGACTCACACGAAACCTTATCTACAGGTAAAAATGAAGCAGAAGTTAGAGTAAATGCTGATTATGCTTCTTATGTAGAATATGGTACAAGTAAAATGGAAGCACAACCATTTCTAAGACCAGCAATTGAATCCAAGAGAAGAGAAGTGATGGAGAAGATTGCTGAAGGGCTTAATGATAAACTAAAGGAAATATCTAATGGACGTTAATGCAGTATTAAAAACAGTTTTAGAGAGAGAATGTGCTATAGTTTGGCCTAGAGTAGCTCCAAGTTCTGCTGAAGTACCTTATGTAGTTTATAAGTTAATAAATTCTACAGAAAGGATAACTTTTGCAGGTAGAAGCGGTTTATATAGAGATAGATATCAAATAATCTGTATAACTGCTGATGATGCAAGTTGTAGAACATTAACTGAAGATATAGAAGACCAGTTAATTGTAAATCAAACAGATTTTGAAATGGTCTTTCCATTATTCAATAAAGTAGAATATATGGAAGGCAATATGTATGCTAGTCGTCAAGACTTTTACGTAATTTATAGGAAATAATAGGAGATTAATATGGCAGATAAAACTTATCCGACAACTCTTACTTTTGGTAGTGCTGTGTTGGGTGACTTAGTTAGTGTTGGTGCTACAAAAAGAAGTGTTGCTTCATTAAGACGTAAGACATTTGCTTCAGCAGATGAGTTAGTTGCTGCTGGTACTGTTGTAAGTGCCGCAGAAATTACAGCAACTTGTATAGCTACTCCCGCTGTTTTCAGTGGAGAAGGTGATGTTTTAGGCTCAACTGGTACTTTGACTATCACATATCCGAATGAACCGGCTGATACTTGGACTGGTGCTTTTTGTGTTGGCTTTGAAGTTGGTGCTGTGGATGCTGAAAGTGAAAAACTTGGACTTGAAGTTACTTATACATTCTTAGTTCCTGGTAGTGACCCTGTTGCTTAATAGTTAGTTAAAAGAGGAGAAAACATGGGAAAGAGAAACAGATTTAAAACAAGAGAGGAATTGTTTAAACTTCCGATTAGAAACAGAGAGATAGTTGAATTTCCAGAATTACAGCTAAAATTTTGTATTCAAGAGTTATCAGCTAAGAAATTTGATGATTATCTGGTTATGTTACTAAATATAGGCAAAGAAAATCAAAAAGAAATAGAAGCTGGTACTATTAGTCTACATAATGCTAAATTAGCTGCTACTGTCTTATCTTGGAGTATAATTGATGAAACTACAGGAGAATTAGTATTTACTCCTGAAGACATTGAGAAGTTAGAAGAATTACCTTCTTCAGTTTTGTATAAGTTATTCAGTGTTGCTACTAGACTTTCACATCTAATAGTAAGTGATAAAAGTAATCCTGTACAAGAGGTTAAGGATGAAATAAAAAACGCCCAGAAAGACTCTTCTACTTGAAATTAGCCAGAGAACTAGGGTTTCCGTCAGTTAGTATAATGTTAGATAAATTATCTACTACGGATATCTTAGAATGGATGGCATTTTTCAGTGAAGAGTCTTTCTTGGGTGATGAATTAGATACAAATTTTGCTGAATTAAAATATTTGATATTGAGAAATCCAAAAGCTAAATTTGAAGATTTTATACCCAGAAGATGGAAAGTTGTTAAAGGTAAGAAGAAAGAATTGTCTCCTGAACAACTTAAACTTCAAATGGATGCAGCTAAATGGGCAGCAAGACAGAAAAAAGGTAAAAAATAATGGTAAATTTTGAAACACTTGGTTCAAGTTTAACTTTAAATAATAAACAATTCATAGCCGCTTGTTTAGAATCAGCAGGTGTTTCTAAAGCTACATCTACTGCTATCATGGCAGATTGGGCCATGATAGCTACGGTATTGGCTATAGTTGTAGGTGGATTTGTTGCAGTAACAAAAGTTTTATCAGATGCTTCTGCTGAAGCTGCTGCAAGTGAACCAATATGGGCAAATCTAAATAATACTTTATATAATACTGGTAGAATATCAGAAGTTTCTGCTGCTGAAGTAGAAGCCTTTCTAAACAGTCTTGCAGGAAGTTCTAAATTTGATGATGAGGGTTTAGCTCAAGCATATACTATTATTGCTAGATATAAGAATGTTCCAACTGCTGAAATAAAGGAATTTATGTATGCAGCTATGGATATGGCTGCTGCTACAGGTAAAACTGTTCCAGAAGCTATGGAAGCAATAATGAAAGCACATAATACTGGTAGATATGCTCAAGTTGGTTTTACAGCAGCTATGCGGGATGAAATTAAAGCTGCTCAAGATGCTGGAGACCAAGCCAAAGTTACTGCATTAGAACAACAATTCTTAAATCAGCTTTATGGTGGAGCGAGTGTTTCTGCACTTAATACTCTAACCGGTAAACAAGCTTATTGGAATAATATTCTAGGTGAATGCAATGAAATTCTTGGAACAGTTGTTAATGCTGGATTAAAAGGACTATTAGATGGATTAACATCTATCTTTGGACCTGCTGACCATATTATTGCTAAATTTAAATCAATGGTTGAATCACTTTATCTATTGGTTAATGCAGCAATATGGGCTAATCAAGCACTTGCGGCAATAGCAAGTAATCCTTTATTACTCTTGAATCCAGAAGCACTTAAAGATGCTTTTAGTAACATGTGGCAAAAATGGCAGGATGACTTTGATAACTTATTTAAAGGCACTGAAATTGCTGGACAGGGGGTAGCAGAGTTTGGTGATGAATTTGTAAAAGCTGGTAATAAAGGTTCAGATGCTCTTGATAAACTAAAAGCTAAAATTAGAGAACTTCAACAAGCTATTACACACTTCAATGAAGCTGAATTAAGCTTTTTCATGGAAGAAATTAAATACTTTGCTGATACTAAGTCTAGTTTGGCTGATGTAGCTGCTGCCCAAAAGAAATATTATGATGACTATGAAATAAGTAGACTTTCTTTAATGGAACAAGAGAAAGTTTGGAATATGCAGTTACAAGGTCTATTGAAGCAGGGTGCTACTGACGAGGCTAATGCTCTTGAAGTAAGAATTGCTCAAGAGAAAGCTGCTTTAGCCCAAAAAGCTCTTGAAGAAAAGAAAGCCAATCAAAAGAGTATAGATGATGCTAGAAAAGCTCAAGAAGAAGTAGCCAAAGCACATAAACAATCTATTAATCAAATGATAGTTGACTTAGTTAAATATCAATTGATGAGAGATGGTGTCTTTTCTAATGCTGACTTCAATGTAATAATCAAATTAATGCAGTCTCTTGGAATGATTAGTGCTGATGAAACTGCACAGGCTTTAGCAGATTGGCAATATGCTATGGGATTAGTTACTCAATTTGGTGGTACATTAGAAAATCCTGTAGCAAATATGGATTATCCACAACTACCTTCTGGAAATGGAGTTGGTGGTGGAAGAAGTAATGGAAGCACTCTTTCTTATGGAGATTTAAGTAAAGTAGATATAACTTCCTTTGGAGATATGAGTGATGTACAAAGATGGGGTAAATGGGGTCCATTTAGAATACCAATGTTTGCTAATGGTGGTACTTTAAATCCAAGTATTCCCTCTTTAGTTGGTGAAAGAGGTCCAGAATTGGCTTATCAAAACCAAATTACTCCTCTAACTGGTGGTAAGAGTAGAGAAGTTGAACTTGGACAAAAAACAATTAATAAGTTTGTAAGTGCTCTTCTAAAAGGAAATGCTTAATGTCTGAAATGCTTGATAGTGTTAAAATTGAAATTTATACTACAGAGTGGATAGACATTACTGCTGATGTTATTGATTCATTAAATCAAGAGCAGGGAATGGCTGATACTACTTATTTAAGTAGAGTAGCAGACCCCGGAATTCTAGAATTAACATTGGAAAATATAGATGGTAAATATTCTCCGGGAACTGAATCTTGTCTTGCTGGTTGGGAAAAAGGAAATAAAATTAAAGTTACTTTGACTTATGAAGGAACTGCTTATCCTTATTTTTATGGATTTATTGACAGTATTAAGTTAAATTCAAATCCTGATGAAGACAATACAGTAGAAATAAGAGCATATGACTGGATGAAGTTTGCTGATGAATATCCTTCATTAACTTCTACAGCAACTAACAAAAAACTTAATGAAATGGTTGATTTAGTAGTTACTGGAATGCCTATTCAACCACTCAATAAAGATTTTACTGAGGGAAATGATACTTTTCCAAGTGTATTTGATATTAGTGGTACAAGAGATAAAGCTATTACTGAATTTCAAAGAGGGGCTAATAGTGAATTAGCTTATATTTATGTAACAAGAAAAAACAATGAAACTCTTGTAGTTGAATCTCGTAATACACGTATTAGTAAAACAGTAGATAATTATAATGAACCAAAAATAAATTCTTTCCATTATAAAGACCACGATGGAAATCTTTATAAAGACCATAATAATAATTTATATATAGACCACGTGATACTTCCAATATTCTTTGATAATACAATGAATGATTTTGAAGCTATTCCTTGGGAAGATGTTATTAATCAGGTTATTTTAACAGTTTATCCTAGATTTATAGACAGTACTGTAAGTGTTTTATGGTCATTAAACCAAGGCAACTCTTCTAATAACACTATAGCTCTTGAAGCAGGACAAACGTTAACAGGAGTAGATGGAGATTACACTGACCCATATGGTGGTGGTACTAAAGTATTTGGGTCGAGTATGATAACTCCAGTAGTTACTACAGACTATAAAATGTATGCTAATGCTGATGGTACTGGAACAGATTTGTCTGCAAACTTAGAAGTTACTCCAGACTATTCTGTAGCTTCAAAAGTATCTTACATATTAACAAATACCAGTGGAACTTTGGGATATATAACTAAACTACAAGCACGTGGAAATGGTGTGTTTATTTATAATGCTCTAAAATATACATATGAAGATGCTACTTCCATTAATAAATATAGTTATAAAACATTGGAAATTGAACAAAAATATCAAACTAATACTAATACCTCAAAAGACTTGGTTCAATTAATTGTGAATGCTAATAAAGAATCTAGAACTGTTCTAAAGAGTATTACTCTAAATGCTAATACTTGTGGTATGAAACAATTCTTATTCTTACAAGTTGGTAATTTAATTCACATTAAAGTAGATTCTGAAGGAATTGATGGATATTACTTTGTTCAAAAGATTAAATCTACAATTACCGCAGATGGGTTTGTAGATTATACAATTACAGTTTTAGAATCATTAACATTCAGCTTAACCACATTTACTTGGGATGTCTCTATATGGGATGGCCCGGATACTTGGGGAGTTTAAGGAGATATTATGGCTTGGACAACACCCGCAGCTCTTACAGCATTCACGGCCTCAAGTGCAGCTTGGATGAATGCACAACTTAAAGGAAATATGGAGTATTTAAAGACAACTTTAGATGCTCTTATAGTAACAGTAGCAGGAATTACTGCTGACCCTAAATCAGTAGTTCTTACAGCTAGAGATGCTATGTTTATAGTAAGTGATATAGCTACTGCTGGAATTGAGGTTACCGAAGCTTCCGGTACAGATAAACCATCTATTCCATGTATAAAAATGGATGATACTACAGATGAGGGTGTGGAATTTCATTTTAGATTACCGGGAACTCCTTCAGGAACCGCTTCTTTAAAGATTGAATATTACATGGCAGGAGCTAATAGTAATAAGAAAGTTAAATTTGGTGCACAAATTGCTGCTCTTTCAGATACTGATACAAATGCTACAGCCAAAGCTCTTGCTACTCAAGACACAGTTAGTTTAGTTTGTCCTGATGCTGCTGGTACAGTTGATGAGGCTACTATAACTCTTTCAGACGCAGATTCAATGGCTAAAGGTGATTTTGTTACTTTAAGACTACAAAGAGTTCCTTCAGATACTACAAATGATACCGCTGCCGGAGATGCTGTGGTTATTTCTGTTTCACTGGATTATGCATAATGGTTAATTTACCTTTTCCTAATAATGGTCTTATTAATTGGGACATGACAGTTGAAACAGATTCCACTTCTGGAGCAACTATAAGTATTTGGATGAAAAGAACTCAACTTACTGGGGGATATAATTTAATTACTGCAGCAGGAAGCTCTGGGTCTTATACTATTTTATATGCATATAATCAACCAAACGAAGAACTTGTTTTAAGATTGGACTGTAGTGAACATATGGGAAGATTTTAGGTCCGAATGTGTCCTTTGGTGTTTGGCACCACGTAGTAGTAAGTTGGACTAATATTTTAACTATAAAACCAAGAATGTACCTTGATAGTATATATTATGAACCAACTACAAATCAAGCACCATTAGGTAATGCTTCTCCGCGTAATTGGAAACCAACTTTGGGATATCATCCTGAAGTTGACCAATGTGGATGTTCATTTCAAGATTATAGAATATATGATAGACAGCTTTCTGATGCTGAAGTTAAACATATTTATCAAAACAAAAGTGTAGTAAATAATCTTTCAGGATGTGTATTTCATCCTTCATTATTAAATGGAACTGGTTATAAAGATATAGTTAGTGGTATTACTGGAACCACAAGTGGTACAGTTACCCTTTCAGATAATACTATTCAAGTTTTAAAATAAGAGGAAAATATGGCAGATAAATATATAGAAGAACATGATGATGGTTCTGCAACAGTAGTAATTGCAGATGTTTTACCCATAAGTACTGATTTACTTACAGTTCCAGCCAGTAAATTCACAACTATTTCTGGAATTCTCTACAACGCTACATTCACAATCGGGGCTGCTACATTATCTACAAGAGGACATTTAGCTTCTCTTTATAATCAAGTACCGGCTCAAGCTACTACTGCTGTAGCTGGTATTGCTGAAATAGCTACTGCTGCTGAAGTTAATACAGGTACAAGCGATGCAGTTGTTGTAAGTCCAAATGCTTTAGCAGATTCCAACTTTGGGATTAGAACTTTAGTATTTGGTCTTAATGGAACTACAGCATTAGCTTCTGGGATTGCTTCTTATCTAAGAATTCCTCCACATATGACTGGAATGGATTTAGTTGCAGTTAGAGCTTCAGTTGGTGATGGAGCAGCCGGTAGTTCTTCAAGTGGTAATCCTACATTTCAAGTTAGAAATGTAACTGATAATAATCAAATGTTAACTACTAATTTAAGTGTGGATGCTAATGAATATACAAGTGCAACAGCAGCAGTTCCAGCAGTAATTAATACTGCCAAAGATGATGTAGTTACAGATGATTTGATTGAAGCCAAATGTGTTATTGCTGGTACTGGTGTTACATATGCAACAGTTCAAGCTGACTTTAAACTACCATGACTATCTTAGACTATAAACCTGATGCCGCCGCCGGGATTGATGCTTTTATAGACTCCAATTCTCCAACTACAAATTATGGCACCAATACTAATATTGGAATGGGGGAAGCCTACGGTTACTCGTGGGGAGTTTATAGAAGCCTAATAAAATTTACTTGCCTTTCTGATGGGACAATTCCTAGTGGAGCGATAATTGATTCTGGCTCTATTTTCTTAAGAAAATATGGTGACTTTAGCAATAATGCAAGAACGCTGCGTGCCTATCGTGTCAAGAGGGCTTGGACAGAAGCAGGAGTAACTTGGAATAAATATGATGGAGTAAATGATTGGCAAACAGCGGGAGCAACAGGAGCTAATGATATTGAAGCAACTGACGTAGGTAATGTTAGTGTGCCAGCAACTGGAGATGGGGACTGGATAGAGATTCCACTTACCGCTTCAGCTGTCCAAGAAATAGTAGCAGGTACTTGGACAAATAATGGTTATTTACTAAAAGTAGATACTGAAGCTGATGACTATTGGGGATACGGTTCATCAGATTGGGCGGATGATACATATAGACCAAGAATATATGTTGTATATCATGTTGATGATGTTAGAAGAAGTTTTATTATATAAGGAAGGAAGCATGCCAGTGAGTAAATATTCAGAATCAATAGCAAGAATAGAGAAGTATTTAGTTGGCAACGGCCAAAAAGGACTCTTGGATAGAATGACAATAATTGAGGAGCAGACTAAAAGTCTTGGTAAAACTGTAGAATCTTTAGCTCAAAGCATTAAAGAGGTTTCTGAAAGTTCTGCTTCTTTATCCAAGAGTGTAGAAGCTCTTAAAGATATGTTAGAAAAGCATTGTGGAACTCCTCATTTATATGCACTTATGCAAAAGAAATTATTTTGGGGTGGAATGATATTAGCAGTTATATTAATAAATATATTAACTAACTATGCTCCAATGGCTTTGAATGCTTTACTAAGTGTATTAGGAATTCCATTCCAACTTCCTATTCTATAGGAATAATCTACTACTTCTCTCTCTCCTCTAGTAGTAGTTATTTATGCCCTGCCTAAAAACAGGGCATTTTTGTTTAAAAGACTCTCAAAAGCTATCAAGATTGTTTTAATGTGTTTTAATACCATTAAATTACTTATATAATTTAATTTAATGTTCAATATTAAACTACTTTTGCCAATTTGATGTATACTGTTAATATAAGATAAGGAGTAAAAAGAGACTAATTCTTGCATTATTCTTGCATTTTTCTTGCAAAATTCTTGTGTATTTCTTGTTGCTTTAACTTAAAACTAAAAAACACTAAAAAACAAGGGAAATAAATTCAGACAAATACTACAAAATTGTCCAAATAGTACTTTAGTACTATTGACAAACGTAATGACTTGTGGTATAATTAGATTATACAAAGATATAAAAGGAGGTAATAAAATGGCTATGAATGGTACGGAAAGGAATAGGCGTTATTTGATGAGAAAGAAAGGGTTACTTCCCCCAGTTGGAAAAGCAAAAACAGGCTCAGAAAGACAAAGAAAATATCTTTTAAAGAAAAAATTTGGTTTGTCTATAGAGGAATGGGATGAGTTATTCAAAAAGCAAGATGGAAGATGTGGAATATGCAGAAGCATATTAAAATATCCCTGCACTGACCATAATCATTCTACAGGAAAAGTTAGAGGTTTACTCTGTGGTAGTTGTAATAAAGGACTTGGATTTTTTAAAGATTCACCAGAAATTATGGAAAATGCCATAGAATATCTAAGTAAGTAGAAGTGAGTATATAAGAAGATTAATTAGAGAAACAACAAACTCGTAAGAGGGTTCAAAGAGGAGAATATAATGAAAACTTTAAATATGTTAGTTGTTATGGCAGTTACTACTTTAGCAATGGTTATAGGATTAGGTACTAAAGTTACAAAAATCTCAACTGAAAATCCTGATGGAATTCAGTCTTCTTTTGTTAGTATAGAGATATATGACTTTTGGGAAATGAATATAGGAAAACAGCAAATATTTACTAGTTTAGATGTTTTTGATACTTATATTAATTTGAACATTAACAAATATAATGAATTATCTGCTTATAACGGATTTTCTGTTAGTTTTACAATTGGTAATAATGGTATTTGTTATATTAATATTTATAATGAATGGAATATTAATTAGAAGGAGGATAATGTTATATTACAATGAGAAAGGAAAAATTACAGGCGAAACTAGGGATGGAATTTTTAAAAAATCAGTAAAAGAAAAGAATATTTACAGAAATTTGGATGCTTGGGGGATTAGTTTAAGTATTTTAGAAGATTTACAAAAGAATAGTATAGAACAAATTGAACTCCTAGATAAGAAGAATAAGACCCTATACAAGGCCACTGTAAGCCTCTACTACGAGTTAGGTCATGAAGTATGGCATAAACCCTACGAACCTCAGCAAGTATTGTCTAGATGTCACTTCACAAGGGAGGTAATAAAATGAACAATATAGTTTTTCAAGGAAATTATAAAGGTTGGGATTATATTATTTACTCCTATGAAGGAAAAGAGAATTACTTTGGTGTAGCTTTTCAAAAAGATAGAGATGATATAGTTTGTTTAAACTTCTATAAGATTGAAGAAGTTATAGCCAGTTTAGAAAACTTGATTGAGCTTAGACTCTTGTCGAAGGAGACAAAATGATTAAAAAAGCGTTAAATATAGTTGTTGGAACAGTAGAAATTGGATTGTTATTCATACTTTTAAGCATAATTGTTAAAATTATACAAACTCATCTGGTTTGGGTAGGTTAATATGCAAAATCTAGGAGTTTTGGATTGGGATAATCCATTTAAAGTCAATAGAAGTGAAGTTGAAAAAGAAGTAACTAGAACATGTGCAATCTGTGGAAAAGGTATCTTTAGTAGGGATATTTGTAATAAATGTTATAAAGAATTCTCTATTAATGGTATTTTACCCACTTGGGTAGAGGATATTTGTAAAACTCAACATTCTTTTGAATGTAACCCTGCAAACCAAGAAATATGCTTTTCTGACCTAGAAAGCATAAATATGGATGGAGACAATGAATTTGATGAAGATGAATATGGGGACGATGTTAATTTGGACTAATTAGACCTTATTTGTCCAAATTATACTACTTTTGGGCCATCTTTCTCAATTTTATACAAAACTACCCTCCAGGTCTACCATAGTATATAGAGGAGCCTGAATGACTCCCAAGAATAACGTCAGAGTGTTATAGATTTAAAGGCTATATCCTGTTATTAGGTTAGGACTGGAAAGGTTATACTGTTTTGGAAATTAAGCTCAAAAGAAGGTTAAAATTTCCCCCTTGTCGATTT